>ENA-UEYG01002943-UEYG01002943.1-human-gut-metagenome-genome-assembly--contig:-NODE-2943-length-10166-cov-3.611755_pt1 | contig 10166 bp, 9 predicted proteins | sample MGYA00242933_ERZ507934 | MGnify/ENA primary metagenome ERZ507934 (study PRJEB26167, sample SAMN06115527) | human gut metagenome | host: Homo sapiens | place: China:Zejiang | collected 2015-11-10... | reverse complement strand
ATCTACTACCTGCGCGACCTGACCGGCAAGAAGGCCCGCATCAAGGAGAAGCGCATGACCAGCGCGGACAAGAAATAATCCGGACGGTCAGCAAGAAAAACAGGGAAGCTCCGGCTTCCCTGTTTTTTATTGCACCCGGCGCCCCGTTCCGTTTTCATTCCGCCCCTTCGCTTCGTCCCCTCTCTTCAACCGGCTGTTCTTTCCATTCCGTCCCACAGTCCGTCCCTCTCAGGCCCGCAGTCCGATGCCCACCAGCGCATCACTTGTTTCTTATTCATATTCATAGCCGCCGTCTTTCAGTTCAGGCTGCCTTTTCTCTTATCCGCCGTCTCTTCCATCCGAAACCGCCGCCCGTCCCTTTCAGCCCGCCCCGTCCTCCGCTTCTTATTCCGGCCCGCCATTCAGTTTCCTGCCCGACCTCCCCGCCACCTGCATCTCTCCGCCTGCGGCGGCTCTCCGCATCCGCATTCCTGCTCCTGTGCGGCCCCTTCTCCGCTCCCGGCTCCGGCCCATCCCTGCGCGCCATTCCGCCGGCCGGATTAGGCATTCCCTCCCTCTGCAAGCCCCCGTCCCCGGCAAACAGCCGCCGCCCCTCCCCGGCTACAGCAAAAAAAATCCCGGCGCCGAGTTTGCGGCGCCGGGATTTTTCATTTTCCGACCGGAGCATCAGTCCACCGGAATATCCTTGTTGACGTTCTTCGAACCGATAAGCGCATAGTAGAGCATATAGGCCAGACCGGCTACGATCACCCAATAGCTCGTCAGGTAGCCTACGCCGCCCGTCAAATCGACGATGCCGTTTTGCAGCAGGGGAAGGATACCGCCGCCGCAGACCAGCGCCATGAAAATACCGGAAGCCTTTTCCGTATATTTACCCAATCCCTCGACCGCCAAGTTGAAGATGCCTCCCCACATGACCGAAGTACAGAGACCGACAAGCACCAGCAGCGCGGCACTCACCGGCACGTTGACCAGTCCGAAGCCCTCCGCGCCGTTGAAAACCGGCAGGTTGACCGGCACGTTCGGCGCGAACATGGCGCCCAGCGTCAGCAGCAGGCCGGCCGAAGATACGACCATCAGCATGCTTTTCGCCGACACCTTGCTGCCGATCATCGCGCCCAGAAGCCGGCCGACCAGCATCAGCAGCCAATACGTGGCGGCGACCGAACCTGCGATAGCCTCGACGTTCACGCCGCTGCCCAGCACATTCAGCTCAGGATTCTGCAGCCACTTCTGCAGCACGTTGGGAACGCCGACTTCGACACCCACATAGACGAAAATCGCCACGGAACCGAGAATGAAGTGACGGAACGAGAGCGGGCTGTATTTCGACGTCTCGGCGACTTTCTTGCCCTCCGTCTTCTGGGTCTCCGGAATATTCGTCAGCGCGATCACGATAAATGCGAATGCGAAAATGGCCAATGCGCCGTACATCAGCGGGAACACGTTGCTGATCTGCGCATTCTTGATACCCTCCGGAATCAGCAGGCCGGTCAGGATGATGACCGCCGTGCCGCAGAGCGAGTTGAACGAGCCGCCCGCCTGAATGAGCTGATTGCCTTTGTTTCCGCCTCCGCCGAGCTTGTTGAGCATCGGGTTCACGACGGTGTTGAGCAAACACATGGAGAAACCTGCGATGAAGGCGCCGAGCAGATAGACGCCGAAGCTCTCGACCGAGCCGGAGAGCGTCTGGATGCCGACGCCGGTAAAGCCGACGGCGATAGCGACCAGTGCGGTTTTCTTGTAGCCGTACTTCTGCAGCATGTTGCCGGCAGGATACCCCATGATCGCATAAGCGATGAAGTTCGCGAACACGCCCAGCGTTCCCATCCAGTTGGGCACATTGAACTGGTACTTCAGAATGTCACCCATAGGTGATGCCAGATTCGTCACGAATGAGATCATACCGAAGAGGAAGATCATCACAATGATCGGCAAAGTGTAATTTTGTTTTTTCGTCTCCATTGAGTTTTATGAAATTTAGGTTAATGAGTTTTCCCGTTTACCGGTCCCGTTCGGCGATGTAGGCGCAGAGGTTCGCCAGCGCCGTACGGTAATCCGACGCCTCGTATTCCGAGAGCATCTCCACGGCCCGCGCGATATAGCTGCGCATCACCTCGGCGGCGAAGGTCAGTCCGCCTTCGTTCTCGACCGTACGCTGCAGGTATTCCACCGACTCCTCGTCGTCGTGGCAGCACGCCAGCCGCCCCAGCAGCTCCGTGCGGCGTTCGGCCGGCACCTTGTCCAGCACGGCCAGCAGCGGCAGGGTGATCTTGCCCTCGCGCAGGTCGTTGTTCGCGGGCTTCCCCGTCTGCGCCGTGCGCGTGTAGTCGAGAATGTCGTCCTGTATCTGGAATGCCATGCCCACGGCCTCGCCGAAGCGGCGCATCAGGGCCACCTTCTGCTGCGAAGCGCCCACGGCCATCGCCCCGGCCGAAGCGCTGACGCCGATCAGGCACGCCGTCTTCTTATAGATGATGTCGAGGTACGCCTGCCGCGTCATGGTGTGCTTCTCGGCGCACTCGCTTTGCAGCACCTCGCCCTCGCAGAGCGCCGCCATCGACCCGCAGACGTGCGTCACCAGATCGAACTGGCCGCTCCCAAGACCGATGCTCAGGTTGCGGGCCAGAATGTAGTCGCCCAGAATCACCGCCTTGTGCGACTGCCAGCGCGCATTGGCCGACGGCTTGCCGCGGCGCATGTCGGCTTCGTCGATCACGTCGTCGTGAATCAGCGACGCCACGTGAATCATCTCCACGAGCATGGCGGCCAGATGGACCCGGCGCCCCTTGGCCGCTTCCGCCACCGGCGAATTCATCGCGGCCGACAACAGCACCAGCAGCGGCCGGATGCCTTTGCCGCGCGACGACAGGGCGTAGCGCAGCATGTCGGAGAGCAGTTCCCCCTCGGCCGTAAACTGACGGTCGACGAATTCGTCGAACGCCTCCAGTTCCGCAGTCACAGGTTTGCGGATCGTATCGAGTGTAATCATAAAGCCTATTCTGTTCGCGGCAACGGACGCAACACGGCCCGGAGCGAAGTCCGATTCGGGAAATCCTCCGCACACCGGGTCGCCGCATATCTTTGGCAAAGATAGTGATTTTTCGCAATCGCCGCTCGTCAAGTAAATGTTTTTTCGTACCTTTGCGAAGCTTAACACGTTCACTCAGACAGCGTGCGCCCCGGCGGAATGCGGACCGCGCCCGGCTTCCGCCCTGAGCCTGCACGGTCTCCGGCCACCGGATAACGACTTGAAATATGGAATCTTCGAAAACGATCATACGCCGGCTGCTGCCGGCCGCGGCGGCCCTCGCGCTCTTCTTCGTGGTGAGCGCAGTCTACTTCGCCCCGCAGTTCCGCGGCGAGGTGCTGCCCCAGCACGACGTCATGCAGTACGACGGCATGGCCAAGGATATCAACGACATGCGCGAATCCACGGGCGAAGATCCCCAGTGGACGGGCCGCATGTTCGGCGGCATGCCCGCCTACCTGATCAACGTGGCCTACCCGGCGCAGCTCGTCAAGAACACCCTCGGCCGGGTCGTCAAGATCATCGACACCCCCGCCGCCTTCCTCTTTTTCGCCATGACGGCCATGTGGCTCATGCTGCTGATCTTCGGCGTCAATCCGTGGGTGGGCGTCGTCGCGTCGCTGGCCTACGGACTTTCGACCTATTTCCTGCTCATCATCGGCGCAGGCCACATCACCAAGATGTGGGCGCTGGTCTACGCCCCGCTGATGATGGGCGGCGCGTGGATGACCCTGCGGGGCAACATGTGGGCGGGAGCCGCGCTCACGGCGCTCACGGCGTCGCTCGAAATCGGCGCCAACCACCCGCAGATCACCTACTATTTCCTGCTGGCGATGGCCGCCTTCTGGATCAGCGAAGGCGTCACGGCCTTCCGGGAGAAGCATTTCCGGAATTTCGCGCTCCGCACCGCCGTGCTCGCCGCCGCGGGCCTGCTGGCCGTCGGCTCGAACTTCTCGCCCCTCTGGTACACGGCCAAACACTCCAAGGAGACCATGCGCGGCGGCTCCGAGCTGGCTTCGACCGCCGAAACGTCCAAAAACGGACTGGCCCTCGACTACGCCACGGCGTGGAGCTACGGCCGCACGGAGAGTCTCAACCTGCTGGTTCCCGACTTCATGGGCCGCGAATCGGGCACAGCCTTCGCCCCCGACGGCGAAGTGGCCGCCGTGCTCAACGACTACGGACTGCGGGGCGCCGCGCAGCAGCTGCCCGCCTACTGGGGAACGCAGCCCTATACCGGCGGTCCGACCTACCTCGGCGCCGCGGCGATCTTCCTCGCCGCACTGGGCGTCGCGCTGGTCCGGGGCCGCAACAAGTGGTGGATCGTAGCGGTCTCGGCGCTGACGCTCCTGCTGGCATGGGGCCGCAACCTGATGTGGTTCACCGAACTGGCCTTCGACTGGCTCCCCGGCTACAATAAATTCCGCACCGTCTCGATGGCCCTCGTCGTCGTGCAGTGGACGGTTCCCCTGCTCGGCGCACTGGCGCTGATGCGGCTCTGGCGCGACGAAATTCCGCGCCGGCGGCTCTTCAAGGCCCTCGGCTGGGCCGCGGGCGTCACGGGGGGCCTCTGCCTGCTGCTGGCCGTCGCGGGCGGCTCGCTCTTCGACTTCGGACGCGAAGAGAGCGCGGCGATGATGACCGAGCAGTTCCACCAGATACTCAAAGCCAACAACATGCAGGAGTACCTCGACCGGGGCATGGACGCCGAAATGGGCATCGCCACGGCCGACGCCATGGCCGCCGAACGCGCTTCGATGATGCAGGCCGACGCATGGCGTTCGCTGCTGATGATCCTGCTCGCCGCGGGCGGCGTGGCGCTGTTCGCCCTGCGCAGAATCAACAAATACGCACTCACGGCGCTGCTCGGCGCGGTGATGCTGCTCGACCTCGTTCCCGTGGACCTGCGGTTCCTCTCGCACGACGACTTCATTTCGGCGCGCCGCCGGCAGATCACGGCCACGGCCGCCGACAAGGCGATCTTGGCCGACAAGGATCCGGGCTTCCGCGTCCTCAACCTCACGGTCAGCCCGTTTCAGGACGCCACGACCTCCTATTTTCACCGTTCGGTCGGCGGCTACCACGGGGCCAAGCTGGCCCGTTATCAGGACCTGATCGACCGCTACCTGAGCTACCGCAACGACGCGGTGCTCGACATGCTCAACACCCGCTACCTGATCGTCCCCGGCGACGACGGCCAGCCGCAGGCCGTGCGCCGCGCGACGGCCAACGGTCCGGCGTGGTTCGTCGAGGGGATCGTCGCAGCCGACACCCCGCAGCAGGAGATCGACCTCTTGGGCAGCGTCGATCTGAAAACGACGGCCGTCGCCGCCCCCGCCGACAAGGCGTTCGCCGAGGAGTGGCAGGCGGGCGGACAGGCGGATACGACGCTCGTGCGCGGCATCGCGCTCACGGAGTACCGTCCCAACTACCAGAAATACGAATACACGGCCCCCGAAGAGTCGGTCGCCGTATTCTCGGAGATATTCTACGACCACGGCTGGACGGCCTACGTCGACGGCGAGGCGATGCCCGGCTTCCGGGCCGACTACATCTTGCGCGCCATGAAACTGCCCGCCGGCCGGCACACCGTCGAGTGGCGGTTCCGCGCTCCGGGCTGGGCCGCGGCCGAGGCCGTGACGCTCGTCTCGTCGCTCCTGATCCTGCTCGGCGCCGCCGCGGCACTGATATACTGTTTCCGCAAGAAAAAGGCATAAGACTATGAAAGACGACAAGAGACTTAAACGAAAAGTCCGCAACTCCTACATCGTATCGACCGTCAGCATCATGCTCGTACTGTTCCTGCTGGGGTCGGTAGGCTACCTGATGGTCGCCGCGATGAAGGTCGCGCAGACCCTGCAGGAGAGCATCGCCGTCACCGTCGAACTGCAAAACGGCATCTCGGACCAACAGCGCGAAACGATCAACAAACGGCTCACCGCCGAGGAGCTGGGCGCGACCGTCGCCTATGTCTCGAAGGAGGATAAGGCCGACGACGCCGAATTCCGCAAAATGTTCGAAAGCGAATTCGAGGAGATTCTGGGCGAAAATCCGCTGCTCGACTCGTTCGAGCTGACCCTCACGGCCGAATCGGCCGACAAGGAGCTTCTCGACGGCTTCATCGCCTCCGTCTCCGGAATCGCGGGCGTCGAGCGGGTCAGCTATCCCGCGCTGATGGCCGAGCGGCTGCACGCCACGGTGGGCAAAATCCGGCTCGTCCTGCTGCTTTTCGGCGGCGCGCTGCTGATCAGGTCGCTGATCCTGCTGAGCAACACCATCCGGCTGGCGAGCTTCGCGAAACGCTACCTGATCAATACGATGAAGCTCGTTGGAGCTACCAAGTGGTTCATCATGAAGCCCTTCCTCGGCAGCAGCATCACACAGGGCATACTGGCCGGACTGGGGGCCTCGCTGCTGTTCGGGCTTTCGGTCTTCGGACTCAACGAAGCGGTCCCCGAACTGACGACCATCGCCGAGAGCGGCAAAATCGCCGTCATCCTCGGCGCGATGATTGCGGGCGGCGTCGTCATATCGGGACTCTTCACCGTCGCGGCCCTCAACAAATTCGTCAACATGAAGTCGAACAAGATATACCTTTATTAAATGAAAAAAGCGAATAAGAACACCCCTGCGGAGCAGGAAAACCCCAAAATGCCGCTTACCCGCCGCAACTACGTCCTGCTGGCGATCGGCTTCGCCGTGATCCTGCTGGGCTTCGTGCTGATGGCCGGCGGCGGCAGCGATTCGCCCGACCAGTTCAACTACGCGATGTTCTCATGGCGCCGCATCACGCTGGCCCCGATTCTGGTGATCGGCGGATTCGTGATCGAAATCTACGCCATCCTGAAAAGATACAAATAATTCACGCAACCCAAGGTCCGGCATCGCCGCGACGACTCATAACCCCGCTTATCCGTAAATGGACACTCTACAAGCCATCCTGCTCGGCATCGTGCAGGGCATCACCGAATTTCTGCCCGTTTCGAGCAGCGGCCACCTCCAGATCGCCAAAGAGCTGCTGGGCGTCGAGCTCGAAGAGAATCTCACCTTCGACGTGGCGCTCCACGCCGCCACCGTCCTGAGCACCATCGTCGTACTCTGGAGCGAGGTGTGGCGTCTTCTGAAGGGTCTCTTCTCGCGCCGTTTCAACGCCGAGCAGGCCTACGTGCTCAAACTCGTGCTCTCGATGATTCCCATCGGCTTCGTCGGCTTCCTGTTCAAGGAGCGGATCAACGCCCTGCTCGACGCCCCCTACATCCTGGTGATCGTGGGCGCCATGCTGCTGCTGACGGCCGCACTGCTGGCTTTCGCCTATTACGCCAAACCCCGCCAGAAGGAGACCATCTCCTACCGCGACGCCTTCATCATCGGCCTTGCGCAGGCCTGCGCCGCCATGCCGGGCCTTTCGCGTTCGGGCACGACCATCGCCACGGGCCTCTTGCTGGGCAACAAAAAAGCCGCCGTGGCGCAATTCTCGTTCCTGATGGTGCTGGCTCCGATTCTGGGCGAGACGCTGCTCGAAGCCGTCAGCGGCGACCTCACGGCCGGCGTGGCCGCCGGTCCTCTCGCCGCAGGCTTCCTCGCCTCGTTCGTCACGGGCTGTCTGGCCTGCAAATTCATGATCGAGATCGTCAAGCGGGGCAAACTCATCTGGTTCGCGCTCTACTGCGCCGCCGCGGGCCTCGTATCCATCCTAAGCTATATCTGTTAATGAAAGAACCGATCGACCTGCGGGGTCTCAACTTCGAAGAGGGTTATATCGCCGTACTGGACAAGCCCCTGCGCTGGACCTCGACCGATGTGGTCCGCAAAATCAAATTCACGCTGCGCCGGCTCGGCTACCGGAAAATCAAGGTCGGCCACGCCGGCACGCTCGATCCGCTCGCCACCGGCATCCTGCTGGTCTGCATCGGCCGCGCCACCAAGATGGTCGATGCGCTGCAGGCCGAGGAGAAGGAGTACGTGGCCGACGTCATGCTGGGTGCCACGACCCCCAGCTACGACCTCGAACACCCCGTCGACCGCACCTTCCCCACCGAACATATCACGCGCGAAAAGGTCCTCGCGGCCCTCTCTTCGCTCACGGGCGAGCGGCTTCAGGAGCCTCCCGTCTACTCGGCCAAGAAGATCGACGGCACGCGCGCCTACGAGCTGGCCCGCGCCGGCGAAGAGGTCACGATGCGCAAGGCGACGGTCAACATCTACGAACTGGAACTGCTGGAGTACGACCTTCCTCGCATCCGCATCCGCGTGCGGTGCAGCAAAGGCACCTACATCCGCTCGCTGGCCCACGAAATCGGGCAGGCGCTCGAAAGCGGCGCCCACCTGACGTCGCTGCGCCGCACCCGCAGCGGCGGCTTTACGCTCGAAAAAGCCTTTGAATTCGAAGAATTTCTCAAAAAGTTGGAGGAACTTGAAACAAAATAGGCTTTTTTGCGTATAGAAAATAATCTGTTTTGTTTTTTAAGACGTAAAAAGAGTATTTTTTCACCATGAAATTATCACAATACGGGTACGAATTCGCCCCCGAAATGCTGGCGAAACATCCGACGGAAAACCGGGACGACTCGCGCCTGATGGTCATCAACCGCGCCAAAGGCACCGTCGAACACCGCATCTTCAAGGATATCATCGAGTATTTCGACGAAAAGGACCTCTTCGTCTTCAACGACACCAAGGTCTTCCCGGCCCGTCTGTACGGCAACAAGGAGAAGACCGGCGCCGAGATCGAGATCTTCCTGCTGCGCGAGCTGAACCGCGAACTGCGCCTGTGGGACGTGCTGGTCGATCCTGCGCGCAAGATCCGCATCGGCAACAAGCTTTACTTCGGCGACGACGACCTGCTGGTTGCCGAGGTGATCGACAACACCACTTCGCGCGGCCGCACGCTGCGCTTCCTGTTCGACGGCTCCTACGAGGAGTTCAAGCATGCGCTCTTCGCGCTGGGCGAAACGCCTCTGCCGAAGTGGGTACGCGAGAAGGTCGAACCCGAGGATGCCGAGCGTTACCAGACCATCTTCGCCGAGAAGGAGGGCGCCGTGGCTGCCCCGACGGCCGGCATGCACTTCTCGAAACACCTGATGAAGCGCATGGAGATCAAGGGCATCGACAAGACGTTCGTGACGCTGCACGTCGGGCTGGGAAACTTCCGCACGGTGGACGTCGAGGACCTCTCGAAGCACAAGATGGACTCCGAGCAGTTCTTCGTCGAGGAGGCCGCCGCCGAAGCGGTCAACGCGGCCAAACGGCAGGAGCACAAGGTCGTGGCGATCGGCACGACGGTGATGCGCACGATCGAAACCGCCGTATCGACCAACGGCATGATCAAACCCATGGAAGGCTGGACCAACAAGTTCATTTTCGCCCCCTACGAATTCACCGTGGCCGACGCCATGGTGACCAACCTCCATCTGCCCTACTCGACCCAGCTGATGATGGTGGCGGCTTTCGGCGGTTACGAAACCGTGATGAACGCCTACAAGGTAGCCAAGGAAGAGGGGTATCGTTTCGGCACTTACGGAGACGCGATGCTCATTCTTTAATTTTTTTTCACTACCTTTGCAGATATAAACCCTCAAAACCATGGCAAGCAAGATTCTGTACGTGTGTCAGGAGATCACCCCCTATCTTCCAGAAACGGAGGGTTCCCGGCTTTGCCGTGCGCTGACGCAGGCAATGCAGGAACGCGGGAACGAGATCCGCACCTTCATGCCCCGCTACGGCTGCATCAACGAGCGCAGGCACCAGCTGCATGAGGTTATCCGGCTGTCGGGCATGAACCTCATCATCGACGACAACGACCACCAGCTGATTATCAAGGTGGCGTCGATACCCGCGGCGCGCGTACAGATTTATTTCATCGACAACGACGACTACTTCTCGCGCAAGGCGGTGCTGACCGACGGCGCGGACAACTACTTTCAGGACAACGACGAACGGGCCATCTTTTTCGCCCGCGGCGTACTGGAAACGGTCAAGAAACTGCGCTGGACCCCGACGGTGGTGCACTGCCACGGCTGGTTCACGGCCGTGGTTCCCGTTTACCTGAAACGGATCTTCGCCGACGACCCGATCTTCCGCGACGTCAAGGTCGTGGTGTCGCTCTACGGCGACGGCTTCTACGGGGAACTCGATC
>ENA-UEYG01002938-UEYG01002938.1-human-gut-metagenome-genome-assembly--contig:-NODE-2938-length-10186-cov-5.407657_pt1 | contig 10186 bp, 7 predicted proteins | sample MGYA00242933_ERZ507934 | MGnify/ENA primary metagenome ERZ507934 (study PRJEB26167, sample SAMN06115527) | human gut metagenome | host: Homo sapiens | place: China:Zejiang | collected 2015-11-10... | reverse complement strand
GGTTTATCCTCGCCGGGCGGCCCTGTTTTGCGTCGGCACCTTGTCTGAGGCGGTTTTTCATTCTAATAAAGGGTTTCGCGCCCTCCAAACGGCATCCTGCTGCAAGGCGGAACGCATTGCGAGCCTCACTTCCTCTCCACGTTCAGCCATTCCATCTCTCCAGCCGAAAATATCTTCTGAGTTCCCTATCTGGGCATTGCGCGACCGGCGAAAAAAGACTTTCCCTCGGCTATCCCTCTCCGGATGTCTCGTTTTTGTACTTCGCAATCTTCCGGGCGGCCGTGGGCTGGCTGATCCCCAGCGCCTTCGCAACTCCGGTCGTGGTCCCGCAGGCCTTATACGCATCCAGAATCATGCGCCGTTCAAGCGTCTCCAGCGCATCGGGTAGGCTCTTGCCTATCGGGCTTTCCGGATTCTCCTGATGCCGGAACATGTGTTCCGGCAATTCATCCGCTTTGATGACGCCCCCTGAAGAGACGATCACGAGCCGTTCGATAACGTTGCGCAGCTCACGGATATTCCCCGGCCACGAGTAGGCGGCGAGATGCCGCTTCACCTCCTCGGAAAAAACCTTTTCCGTCCCGTACTTGGCGTTCATCTCCTCCAAGATGCTCAGGCACAGCGGCACGATCTCCTCGCGCCGTTCCCGCAGGGGCGGAATCCATAGCGGCAGGACATTGAGCCGGAAAAACAGGTCACTGCGGAAACGCTTCTTCTCCACCAGAGCCTCCAGATCCTGGTTCGTCGCCGCCACCAGCCGGAAATCAATGGATACGGGCTTTATCCCGCCGAGCTTGACGATCTGCTTTTCCTGGATCACCTGCAACAGCTTGGACTGGAGCCGCAGCGGCAGTTCTCCGATCTCGTCGAGGAACAGCGTGCCCTTGTCCGCCAGTGCAATTCGCCCTTCTTTTCCCTTCTGGCTGGCTCCGGTGAACGCTCCGGCCTCATAGCCGAACAGCTCCGATTCCAACAGCGGGGCGGGGATGCCCGCACAATTGATTTCGACCAGCGGCCCGTTCGTGCGGTCGCTCAGATGGTGCACCAGACGGGCGACCACGTTCTTCCCGACCCCGGATTCTCCCGTGATGAGCACGGTCGTATTCACCTTGGCCAGCTTTTCGATGGTCGCGGCTATGGCCCTCATGGTCCCGCTGAAAGGCAGGCCTCCGGAGGTTTGGGGCGCATTCGGGGACACCAGCGCGCTGATTTTTTGGTATTCCTCATGCAATCGGCGTGAATAGCGCATGTCCACGCTGTAGCTCACCACAAACGAGACATCCCCGTCATCATCATCATAAATAGGAACGCCGGTAACGATATTGTATTGTCCCGAGCGCGTGGCCTCGGTCAGCGTGACCACCCGGCGGGTTTTGAGGACGAGGGCCGCCACGGATGGCGAAAACACTTTTTCCGCCTCCAGTTCGTAGGTGGTCCTGCCGATGACCCGGTCGCGGCTGATCCCGTAATTGCGCTCAAAGCAGCTGCTCACCCAGCGCATGACGCCGTTGTGGTCAACGATGGCGACGTTGTCGTGGATGGCCTCAATGACGGAAAACAAATCTTCCGTACTCGGTAAAGCGGCATCGAACGGCGACATGGCGGGGCCTCCTGCGGATGTATTCAATACTGAATAGGCTATTCATGTTTGAATAACAAGAGCCTCACAGGGGATTTTTTCTTTTTTGTGTTATATTACCGCATGATAGAGGAATCGATATTTATCCCTCCTCCCCTGTGGAACAACACTTTATTCATATCTGAATAGCCTTTCACTGCTGCCTCAAGAACAATTTATTTTTATTTCAACATATTACACTATGGCATGTACCTTGCTTATTAAAAAATAAAACCACCTTCCGACAAGGAGCATGACATGGGCGTTCCCGTCAATTCACTGGCTTCCCCCCGTTTCTGCGGGGTCCGCACCTTTCAGCGCCTGCCGTATTCCGCCGATTGTTCCGGCAACGATTTCGCCGTGCTCGGCGTGCCTTTCGACACGGCGACCTCATATCGGCCAGGATGCCGGTTCGGTCCGGCTGCCATCCGGGACGCCTCCAGCATCCTGAAGTCCTACCACAGCGTTCTTGATGTGGATATTTTCGAGCACTGCCAAGGCGTCGATGCGGGCGATGTGGATATCATCCCCGGCTATCTCGACGAGTCCTTCGAGCGCATCGAAGCCGCCGTCGCGGGCGTGCTCGACGCCGGGGCCGTCCCGGTGATCATGGGCGGCGACCACTCCATCACCCTGCCCGAACTGCGCGCCGTGGCGAAGCGCCACGGCCCCGTGGCCCTGCTCCACTTCGACGCCCATTCCGACACCGGCGACGACTTTTTCGGCAAACCCTACAACCACGGCACAACCTTCCACTGGGCCATCGAGGAAGGGCTGATCCTCCCCGAACAAAGCACGCAGGCGGGCATCCGAGGCCCGCTCTATTCCCGGTCCAGCCTCGACTACGCCAAGGGCAAGGGGATGCGCGTCATCAGCGGGTGGGAACTGCACGACATCGGTGTGGATGAGACGATCCGCATCATGCGCGAGCGGATCCGCCCCGGAACCCCGGTTTTCGTCACCTTCGACATCGATTTCCTCGACGCCGCCTATGCGCCGGGGACCGGGACGCCGGAAATCGGCGGCTTCACCACCCATGAGGCCCTCAAGCTCATCCTCGGCGTGTGCCCCGGACAGCGCCTTGTCGGAATGGATCTGGTGGAAGTCCTTCCGGATACCGACTCCGCTGGCATCACCTCGTTCGCCGCGGCGGGGATCATGCACGCGTTTCTGGCCTGCCTCGCCGCCAACAAGAAGCATAACCCCTCATAAGGAGTCCACTATGCGCCTGAACAAGTTCCTCTCCGGCCTTGCCGCCGTTTTGTTGGCCTTCTCCCTGTGCAACGCCGCTTCCGCCGCCCCGCTCACCAAGATCCGCACGGCGTGGATGGATTCCTATGAAACGTTCGCCATGTGGTACGCCAAGGAAAAAGGATGGGACAAAGAGGCCGGTCTGGATATCGACATCCTGTTCTTCGATTCGGGCATGGCCATCCTCAATGCCCTACCCGCCGGTGAATGGCAGTATTCCTGCCTCGGCGGGGTTCCGGCCATGATGGGGAACCTGCGCTACGGCACCAGCGTCATCGGCGTCGGCACCGACGAGTCCGCCTGCGTCGCCGTGCTCGCCCGGCCCGACAATCCCGTCTTCAAGACTCAGGGCCTCAACCCCAAGCATCCCGACGTATTCGGGAGCCCAGAGGACGTGCGGGGCAAGACCATCCTCTGCACCACGGTTTCCTCCGCCCACTTCGCACTCACCGCGTGGCTTGATGCCGTCGGCGTAAAGCCCACTGAAGTGACCATCAAGAACATGGATCAGCCGCAAGCCCTTGCGGCCTTTGAAAACGGCATCGGCGACTTCGTGGCCCTGTGGGCGCCGCATATGTACGCCGGAACCGACAAGGGCTGGAAGATCGCCGGAAGCGCCGCCCTGTGCGGCAAGGGTACCCCGCTCGTCCTCGTGGCCGACACCAAGTACGCCGACACCCACCCTGAAACCACCGCAAAGTTCCTCTCCGTCTACCTGCGCGGCGTCGAACACCTGCGGACGGCCAGCATCGACGACCTGATCCCCGAATACCAGCGTTTCTTCTTCGACTGGGCCGGAAAGACCTACTCCAAGGAACTCGCCCGGCTGGATCTGGAATCCCATCCCGCATGGGACATCAAGGGACAGCTCGCCCTCTTCGATGCCTCCAAGGGCATGAGCACCGTCCAGCAGTGGCAAGCCGACACGGCCCGGTTCTTCGCCTCCATCGGCAGCATCACTCCCGATGAACTCAAGAAGGTCGAAAACGCCTCCTACGTCACCGACAAGTTCCTCAAGCTCGTCAAGTAACCGTTCCCTGCCGGAAAATGCCCCCTACCCCGCCCTCTCCCGCATCCCCGCAGGAGAGGGTTTTTCATTCTCGCAAAGCCTGTTTTCCCCACAGTTCCGGCTCATTCCAGAGGCCCACACAGGGACTCCGCCCGTTCCCCGCTCCACCGTGCAGGAGTGTGTGTTTTTCAATCACAAAACATAATGATATTATTTGATTCTTTTTGTATGATAAACGCTTCGTAACCATCTTGACATCACTCGGGAAATTGCCTAGCCCGAAAAAATGAAAGCTCGCCACTCCTCCATCTGCGCCGTTGCCCTTCTCGTTGCTGTCATCGCGCTTTCCGGGTGTTCCTCCAAAAAGCTGCAACCCGCCTTTGGGCCGGTGTACGACGATCCGTACTCTTTTGAAGCGTATCTGGAAAACCGGAAAAAGGCCGATCGTTCTTCCATGTCCCAAGAGGAACGTTTCGCCTACGACAACCGTACGGCGAGCCTGTCCACGATGCGGGAGTCGGGAATCCCTTTGCCGAACCTGCACCTTATCGAGCAAGCCAAAACAGCCCTCGGCACGCCCTACGTGCCCGGCGGTACCGATACGCAAGGCTTCGACTGTTCAGGATTCGTGCAGTGGGCCTACCGAAATGTCGGCGTCACCTTGCCGCGCACGGCGCGCGAGCAATCCGTCATGGGCCGCCCCATCAAGTCCGGCTCCATGATGGCGGGCGACATCGTCGCCTTCAACCATCCCCGGCGCGGTTACCATACGGGCATCTATCTCGGCGGCGGCTCGTTCATCCACAGTCCCGGACGCGGCAAAAGCGTGTCCATCGCCGCCCTGTCCGATCCCTATTTCAGCTCCACTTTCATTGGTGCCCGCAGAGTCCAGTCCAAGGAATCCGACGCCGAAGCCATCAAAAAGCTCATGGCGCTGGACTCCCGCAAACCCACCCGCACCCACAAGGCCGCCCTTGCTTCGAGTCAAAAGCGCTCCGCTACGCGAAAACAAACGTCCGCAGCAATAGCCGAACACCGCACACAGGCCGATACCCGCCGCAAAGCGTCAGCCCCGCCCGCAAAACAGGAACCCGCGCAATACAAAAAAAGCGGCGGGCCAACCGTTGCCGCCCGGAAACAGACGACGCCTTCACAAGCGACAGCCAAAGCCGCAACGAAAACCGTACTCTCAAAAAAGGAAGCGCCCGGGAAGCAGGCGGCCCAAGCCCCAAATACCAAAAAGGGTGCCGTATCCGCAAAAGACATCCCGGTTTCGGAACCGGCCAAGGCCAAAACCGCACCCGCCAAGGCGGGGAAGGAGGGCACGGCACAGCCCGCGACCAAACCCCAAACGGCGGCTCAAAACGGCCAACCCGTGAAGCCCACATCCAATACGCAAAAAACCGCCCCAAACAAGGCGGCACAGCCCGTCGCCGGGAAAAAAGCAGTTCCGGCCAAGGCTGACGGCAAGACGACCGCAACAGCCAAAGTGCCCGTGAAAACAAAAGCGGAACGGCCCAAGGCCCCGACGCAAACGGCCAAAACGACCGCAACGGCCCCTGCCAAGGCGGCACAAACGCAGAAGCCGGCGCAGAATTCCAAGGCATCCGCGAAAGCGCCGACAAATTCCGCCCCGGTGAAGGCAAAGGCCACACAAGCGAAACCTGAAAAAGCCGCACTGAAACAGACCGCCAAAACGGCCCAACAGAAAAGCGGCAAATAGGGGTTTTCCCGAGCCGGAGTGGGCGGCCCCCTCTGCCCTGCCCGCCTCAAATGGCCCCTTTTCCTGCCGCGCGAGTTCCCTTTCAGAAAAACCGTCCTTTCCTGAAAACAAAAAAGGCTCCCCGCCGTCAGTCCGGTAGGGAGCCTTTTTTGGGGGAATGTCGTCCCGAGTTGCTATCCTTCAACGGGGTTCACGGAGCCGACAAAGGGGTGAGGGCCAGAGAACGTGGGCGAACACGGGATCTGGCAAATATGGCTGTTCAGGACGCTGCCGTCCCAATGGTGCAGCAGATAGCCGGGGGTTTCCATGCGGAAGGTGTCTCCGCCCTCGGGGGAAAGATCGAGATCGATCTGCATGGACACGGCGGGGGAGGTCAACGCGATGCAGCCCGCCCACTGGGTCACGATAGGGCGGTGCATATGCCCGCAGCACAGGCGCACCCACGGCGAATGGCTCAGGATATCGGCAAGGCGGCCCACATTCTCGAAGGGCTCGTCCATCGCGCCCATGCCGGTCACGAACGGGGGATGGTGCATGAACAGCAGGGTCGGGACGCCGGGCCGGGCCGCGAGCGTCCGCTCCAACCAGTCCGCTACGGCTTCAGGGCAGTGCCCGGAATGCGAACCCGGCTGCATGGTATCCAGCATGACCAGACGCACCGGGCCATCCTCCACGGCATAGCACAGGTACGGAGCCACGGAAGCATCGGCGGGGCACCAGTTCCCGAGCAATTCGCGCATCCGGTCGCGGCGGTCATGGTTGCCGGGCACGGCGTACACCGGCAGGGAAAGCGGCGCGAGCGCCTCATGCAGCAGGCTGTAGGCGTGCGCGTCCCCGCTGTCGGCCAAGTCTCCCGTGATGACCAAGGCATCGGGCTTTTGAACAAGCGTCTTGAGATGGTCCGCAACGACCCGCAGGCATTCAAGGGTGTCCACCACCCGGAATGAAAGGCCGCCGTCGCCGCGCAAATGAAAATCGGAAAGATGCAGGATACGCATTTCGTTACCTTCAATCGGTTGTGCGGAAACGCAACGGCCTCCGCGCATCATCTAAAATCCCATGAACCTCGCCGAACCGGATGAGCTCCGTTTTTCCGGCGGACTCCCCCCACACGCAACGCTCTCCGTTCCCCATGCGCATGTTCTCCAGCCTTTCAAGCCAAGGCTCTCCAACAGGAACGAACCGTCGTCACGCGCCCTCCCCATCCCGTAACAACCTTTGGAAGGGAGGAATGGAAGGTCTGGAGAAGGAAGGGATGCCTTTCCTCAGAAAAGCCCTTCCTTCTCCAATTCCCAATCCCGCTACAGCATCTTACACATGCTCAACTTCGCCGTCGACGCTTCTGCGGACCGCTGCGTTGTGCTTGCGCTGGATGATGAAGGCGGACGCCGCGCTCGTGAGGCCCGCAAGAAGCGTGAACAGACAAACGTAGAGGGGATCGCCGTCATTCCACTTCATGAACAGGGTACACAGGCCGGGCACGATGCCCGCGACGAGGAAACCGGGGAACTGGTATACGATAGAGATGCCGGTGTAGCGTACGTCCGGCGGGAACAGGTCGGAGAACAGCGCAGCCTCGGGACCGAACACGCCCGCGTAGAATACGCTCAGCGGGATGACAATCGCAAGCCCGATGAGGAACAGGTTGCCGCCGCTCCCTTCCATCAGCCAGAAGGAGGGAAAGATGGACAGCCCGCAGAGCAGACTTGCCAAGCCGTACACTTTGCCGCGTCCGAAACGGTCGGCCAGACGCCCGGCGAACAGGATGAACGGGCACATGACCAGAGCGGCAATCATCACCACGGTGAGGGCTTCCGTGCGGGGCACATCCACATACTGCACGAGATAGGTGATCACGAACACCGCAAGAACGTTGAAGAACACGCCGTCGATCCAGCGCGCGCCCACGCCGAGCGCGATATTGCCGGGATGCTCCTTGCAGACGCGTACGATGGGCAGGCTCTTGTGTTCGGTCTTGCCGCGTTCCTGCGCCTTGCGGAAGTCGGGGGTTTCAAGGATATGCATACGGATATAGAGGGCCACGCCCACCAGGACCACGCTGAGCAGAAACGCGCAGCGCCAGCCCCATGCCATGAACTGCTCGTTCGTGAGCCCCCACGACAGGAGCGCCACCACGCCGGAGGAGAGGCATAAGCCCGTGGCAAGGCCCATTTGCGGAATGCTGGCGTAGAAGGCGCGTTCGCGCTTGCTCGCGTATTCATAAGTCATGAGCACCGCGCCGCCCCATTCGCCGCCAAGCCCGAGGCCCTGGCAGAGGCGAAGGGTCTGGAGGATGATCGGCGCGGCAATGCCGATCTGGGCGTAGGTCGGGACAAGGCCGATGCCGATGGTCGCCAGCCCCATGATGAGCATGGTCAGCACCAACATGCTCTTACGTCCGAGCTTGTCGCCGAAGTGGCCGAAAACGAACCCGCCGAGGGGACGGGCCAGATAGCCGATGGCAAAGGTGCTGTAGGCCAGAATGGTGCCTATGAACGGGTCGGTGGTGGGGAAGAACAGCTTGTTGAAGACGATGCCCGCCACAACCCCGTACAGAAAGAAGTCGTACCATTCGATGGTGGCTCCGAGCAGACTGGCAAGGACGACCTTGCGGATCTCCTGCTTGCTGGGTGCGCTCATGCGATGCTCCTTAGGGACGGCCTTCCGCCGCCCGGGTTGCCCGTCCGCCCGTTCCGTGGCGCCGGGTGAGGGATTCGCGGGGCGAGGCCTTCTGGTGGGATCCGCCGTCCGCTTATTAAAAATTTAATAAAAACTCCGCCTCATTTTTAAATGCCAAAGAGGGCTCCGTTCTGCCCGCACTGGCATAACACCGCTGAAACCATGCCATCTAATCCGAAATATGGCAATATATCGTCCGTGTCTTTTTGCTGAAAAAATGAATTTTTCAAAAATATACTTTTTAAGCCTCTTTTTTTCACATACTATAATTAAAAATTTAATAAATCTAAGCCCGGTTTGACACCCGAAAGTTCTTGTGCCTATATGTTCCCCATAACAACGAAAAAGAGGATGTCGTGAGCCCCAGAACCAGAGTCACCTTGACTGATATAAGCAGGCAGTCCGGGTATTCCCCCGCCACGGTCTCAATGATCCTCAGCGGGCGGACGGACGTTTCCTTTTCCGCGGACACCGTCCGCAAAGTGCGGGAAACCGCCGAGGCCCTCGGTTACGCCCCCACCGCCAAAAAGCGGCCCTCCCTCTTCGATCGCAAGACAGTCCTCATCGTCTGCCCGAACGTCCTCAATCCTTATTATTCCACCATCGTACAGGCCATCCAGCAAGCCGCCGCCGACAAAGACTGCGACACCCTCGTCTACACGACTTACCGCGACGCCGAAAACGAAATCCGCATCCTGAACGCCGTGGCCGGTTCGGATCTGGCGGGCGTGGTGTTCACCATGATGCCGCAGTCCACCGAACTGGTGGAACGTGTGAACAGGCTTGTACCGGTCGTGGTCATCGGGGACCGCAACACCAGCCTCAACGTGGACACCGTAGAGATGAACAACTACAGCGCCGGGGCCATCATCGCACACTATATGATCGGCCTCGGGCACAAGCACATAGCCTATATCTCCACCACGCTGAACGAGGCCAACTCCGCCCGCGTCCGCCGTCTGGAAGGCGTGCGCGACACCTACCGCGACGAATGTCCCGAAGGCTCCGTAATTGTGCGTTCCCGCGAGGTGACACCCAAGGAGGAACGGGACAACATTTCCATCGAGCACGCGGTCGGCTTCGAGCTGACCCGCAAATGCCTCGGCGAGGGGCGCATCACGGCCTTTGTGGCGGTCAACGACATGGTGGCCTACGGCGTGCTCGACGCCATCCGGGCCGAGGGACGCCGGGTTCCGGAGGACTACAGCGTGTGCGGGTTCGACAACATCTTTCCCTCGCAATTCCTCCCCGTGGGCCTGACCACTGTCGAGCACTACATTGCGGACAAGGGACGCAACGCTTTCGAAATCCTCCACTCGAAGATGTCCGGCGAGTCATCCGACCGCAACATCACCCGCGTCGAATTCAAGCATCATTTGATTGTCCGGGATTCCACAGCCGCCCCGCGTGGAGAGGAAAAAACGGGGTAAGGAACTGACGAATGGGAGGACGGGACTCTACCTGTACGGCCCTCCGTATCCATCCGGTCGTTTTCAGATGGCGCATGGCTGCGGCCTGGCCCGGAAAGCTCCGGAAACCGGGACCCTCTTGCAGATTATACATGGAATATCGGGCAGTTTTGTATAGCGGGATAGTAGTGCGGACAACTGTGCATTGGGGATTTTTTTTCGCGGCATCCCTTTTCTATCAATATAAATGTGGCATATCTCTCATTGGATGTGTTTTTTAGTATTACGCCGCTAATAACGCTGGACTGCACCATACCTGTCGCATTATATTGCCTCTCATCCTTACTGCTGCATTTTTGGGGTGCAGAAAAGATAAGATGGATGGAAGCCTCGCCAGCCTTTCCCGAAGAGGGCAGCCGTGCGCATCCGAGCAAGCGGCATCAGTTCTTCCTCAAATGATAAGAGAAAACCTTGGACTCCGCAGAGCGTGCTTCTCG
>ENA-UEYG01002937-UEYG01002937.1-human-gut-metagenome-genome-assembly--contig:-NODE-2937-length-10188-cov-2.617347_pt1 | contig 10188 bp, 7 predicted proteins | sample MGYA00242933_ERZ507934 | MGnify/ENA primary metagenome ERZ507934 (study PRJEB26167, sample SAMN06115527) | human gut metagenome | host: Homo sapiens | place: China:Zejiang | collected 2015-11-10... | reverse complement strand
CATTCTTGGGTGGCTTTTCTTCTTCCTTCAACGTACTGCGCACCGCATCATCAAAGGCAATCAGCTTTTGCGGGATCAGCGCACGTAGTTTGGTGTCATCGGCCAGCAGGTCGTGTTTTAAGCCCTGGATCAGCGCCTTGGCCGTGGTTGGCGGTACTGACGTAATGACGTTTAAAAACCAGACCGAAATCCAGCGGGTAGGGAAGGGGATGGGGATGAGCAGGCGATGTTTACCGCTGACCGCCATAAAATGCTCGAACTGTTCCTGATAGCTCAACACCTGCGGGCCGGCTGCTTCGAGTACGCGGTGATGTTGCGTGGGATGATCCAACAACGCCACCAGGTAGTACATCAAATTCTCCAGCGCGATGGGTGTGGTACGTGAGCGCACCCAGCGCGGAGGGGTGAGTACCGGCAGGTTGTAGACCATGTCGCGCATCACTTCAAAGGCAGCGGAACCTGCCCCCACGATAATGCCCGCACGCAATTCCGTCATTGGCACGCCTGATTCACGCAGAGTATCTGCGGTTATCTGTCGCGCACGCAGATGATCGGATTGTTCATGCCGGGGAGCCTGTAATGAGCTCAGGAAAATAAGCTGTTTGACCGGTGTATTACGCAGTGCATCGCGGACGTTCATCGCCACCTGACGTTCGTGGGCGATAAAATCACCGCCTTCACCCATGCCATGGACCAGGTAATAAACCGTATCAACACCCACCAGTAGCGGGGTGAGGTTATCTGGCCAATTCAAATCGACCTTATGGCAACTGACGTTGGCCAGTTGCTGCTTTTCCAGTCGTTCAATGCGACGTGCCGCAGCCAACACCTGATGCCCTTGCTGACTGAGCGCCTGTACCAAATGCTGACCAATGTAGCCACTGGCGCCAAGAACCAAAATCCGTTGCGGCACGCCCATCTCCTTATTGGGTTAAAAAAGTGCGCCAGTGGGCGACGACTTCAGCAAGTTGTTCACGTGATACGTCCAGATGCATCACCAGGCGCACAATCGGGGAGGCGTTAATCAGCACACCCTGCGCTTTCATATATTCACCGAGCGCGGCCGCGTGCTCTTCGCCAACGCGCACAAACAGCATGTTGGTGTCGTGGCGCATGACGTCCGCCCCTGCTTCGCGCAGTTGCTCCGCCATCCAGGCGGCGTTGTCATGGTCTTCCTGCAAACGCGCCACGTTATTTTTCAGCGCATACAGTCCGGCCGCCGCCAAAATACCCGCCTGGCGCATTCCGCCGCCGGTCATTTTGCGCCAGCGAATGGCACGCTTGATGTACTCGTGGCTGCCGACCAGCAGCGAGCCTACCGGCGTTCCCAGACCTTTGGAAAGACAAATGGTGAACGAGTCGCAGTATTGCGTGACATCTTTAAGCTCACAGCCATAGGCGACGACGGCGTTAAAAATACGCGCGCCGTCGACGTGCAGGGCAAGATTGCGCTCCCGGGTGAATTCCCAGGCCTCTTTCAGATACTCGCGCGGCAGCACTTTTCCGTTATGCGTGTTTTCCAGACTGAGCAGACGGGTGCGGGCAAAATGGATATCGTCTGCTTTGATTTTTGCTGCCACTTTGTCCAGCGGCAGGGAGCCATCCGGCGCGGCATCGATGGGTTGCGGTTGAATGCTGCCGAGCACCGCTGCGCCACCCGCTTCGTAGAGATAGTTATGCGCGCCCTGACCGGCGATATACTCTTCGCCGCGCTGACAATGGCTGAGCAGTGCAACCAGGTTCGCCTGAGTGCCGGTAGGTAAGAAAATGGCGGCTTCTTTGCCAGAAAGCTCGGCCGCGTATTGCTGGAGGGCATTAACGGTAGGATCATCACCGTAGACGTCGTCCCCGATCGGGGCGGCCATCATCTCTTCGAGCATGGCGCGACTGGGTCGGGTGACAGTATCACTGCGTAAATCAATCACGGGCATTCCTTTTTAAGTGAGGTAATGCCCTCTGTTTTACCTGAGCCAGTTAGTTTTCGCTAGTTCGATCACTTCATCACCGCGTCCGCTGATGATTGCGCGCAGCATATACAGGCTAAAACCTTTGGCTTGTTCGAGCTTGATCTGCGGCGGGATCGCCAGCTCTTCTTTCGCCACCACCACATCGACCAGCACCGGACCGTCAATTGACATCGCCCTTTGCAGCGCCTCATCAACCTCTGAAGATTTCTCCACGCGAATGCCCGTGATGCCACAGGCCTCGGCAATCCGCGCGAAATTCGTGTCGTGTAGTTCGGTGCCGTCAGTCAGATAACCACCAGCTTTCATCTCCATCGCCACAAATCCCAGCACGCTGTTGTTGAAGACAATAATCTTCACCGGTAACTTCATTTGTACCACCGACAGAAAATCGCCCATCAGCATGCTAAAGCCGCCGTCACCGCACATTGCCACAACCTGACGTCCTGGTTCGGTCGCTTGTGCGCCGAGTGCCTGCGGCATGGCATTAGCCATCGACCCGTGGTTAAACGATCCGAGCAGGCGACGTTTGCCGTTCATTTTCAGATAGCGTGCTGCCCACACCGTTGGCGTGCCAACGTCGCAGGTAAAGATGGCATCGTCAGCGGCAAAGTGGCTGATCTGTTGAGCCAGATATTGCGGGTGAATGGCTTTATCGCTGGGTTTGGCTAAATCATCCAGCCCTTTGCGCGCCTCGCGGTAGTGCTCCAGTGCTTTGTCCAGGAACTGCCGCTCGGTTTTCTCTTCCACCAGAGGTAGTAGGGCACGTAACGTGGATTTAATATCGCCTACCAGCGCCATATCAACTTTACTGTGCGCGCCAATACTCGCCGGATTGATATCAATCTGAATAATTTTGGCGTCGGTGGGGTAGAACGGGCGATAGGGGAACTGGGTGCCGAGCAGGATCAGCGTGTCGGCATTCATCATGGTATGGAAGCCGGATGAAAAGCCAATCAGCCCGGTCATACCCACGTCATAGGGGTTATCGTACTCAACATGCTCTTTCCCGCGCAGAGCGTGCACGATCGGGGCTTTGATTTTAGCCGCAAACTCAACCAGCTCTTTATGCGCACCGGCGCAGCCGCTGCCGCACATCAGGGCGATGTTGCTGGAGTAGCGCAGCAGTTGCGCCAGTTTTCTCAGCTCTTCCTCTTCCGGGGTGACTACCGGGAGCGGCGCATGATACCAATGCGTGGTGGCGCTTTCAGGGGCGGGCTTCAGCGCCACGTCACCGGGTAATACCACCACGGAGACGCCACGGTTGAGCACCGCTTTACGCATAGCTATAGCCAGCACCTGGGGGATCTGCTCAGGGCTGGAGACCAGCTCGCAATAGTGGCTACATTCACGGAACAACTCCTGCGGGTGGGTCTCCTGAAAATAACCGCTGCCTATCTCACTGGAGGGAATATGCGCGGCAATCGCCAGCACCGGGACATGGTTGCGGTGGCAATCAAACAGGCCGTTAATCAGGTGCAGGTTTCCCGGTCCGCATGAGCCGGCACAGACGGCCAGCTCACCGGTCAGTTGGGCTTCTGCGCCTGCGGCAAAAGCGGCAACCTCTTCATGGCGGGTTGGCATCCAGTCAATCGTGCCCATACGATTCAGACTGTCACTAAGGCCATTGAGCGAGTCTCCCGTCACACCCCAAATACGTTTAACGCCAGCTTGTTCGAGTGTTTTAGCAATAAAAGCGGCAACCGTTTGTTTCATGGTTTTCCTTCTCCTCTAATGTGATACCGGTTACAAGTTTAGATGAAGATAATCGTTATGCTTCTCATTACCCCTTATTTCCGGCAGGTTTCATTTAATCTGTATTAAGCGTAGTTTGTTATTGGACATGGTGAAACAAGGAATAAATTCAAATGGTTATAAAACTATTAAATACAGTTAACCGGATACTGGCTCACGAAGATTTTGGCAAGTTTTTGTTACGCCTTGCCGTCGGTGGGCTGATGCTGTTTCATGGGCTGCATAAACTGTTTGCTGGTATTGATGGCATCAGCGGTATGTTGATAGCGAAAGGTTTCCCGGGCTTTATTGCGTACGGCGTTCTGCTGGGAGAGGTTGTAGCGCCGTGTCTGATTATTCTAGGCATCCTGACGCGTCCGGCAGCGTTGGGGCTGGCGTTTACGATGGTTGTGGCATGGCTGATGGTCGGGATGGGCGAAACCTGGACACTGGATAAAACCGGTGCATGGGCGATTGAAAGTCTGGTGTATTTCTTCATCGGTGCGCTGGCCGTGGCGTTTTTGGGGGCGGGGCGTTACTCCGTTGCAGGAAATTCTGCCTGGCGATAGTTACCATTTGAGAGTCAATACCGAGGCGGGGGGCGCTAACGGTTTGCCCGCCTCGTCGTTCAATCTGTCGCTAATCTATATGTCATCACTGTTCCATAGTTTGTGCCGACGTCTCAGCGCTCGCTGCGTCAATGCCCTTGCCATCGCGGCGCCTATTTCAGCACTGACAACCAGTCCCTGAATAAACGGACGATCGTGCATCAACCACGGCAGCCCGCCAAAAGCGATGCGATTGCGGGCGTTTTCCGGCGCTTGCAGCGTGTAATCTTCGCCGATGTCCGGGATCTCATCGCCACAGGCCAGCAGTTGATGGCGTAGCGTTGGGAAAGGGATATCTTTGCTCTGCAATGCCCGTTGCCCTCGGGCATCAATAAACACATCGAATTCGCTGCGTCGACCGTGGTGGTAAATTACCGTCATTTCCTGCTCATTCGTACGCTCATAATCCGCACCAAGTGTGAGGATCTCAATCAGCCCGGCGTCGTGCAGCGCCAGCAGTCGGCGGACTGATTCAGACGGGATTGCCGCATAATTATCGATAAACACGCGCGCCAGTCCTTGCTTAAAGCGCTTTTCATCAGGCGGATCAAGATGTGGGACGATCTCTTCGATTACCTCGTGTAGCCGCAGCAGGGTATAGCGCCACGCGACGGTACGCTGTTCCTGTTTGTTGCGTTCAACTTCAATCAGGTTGCGCTTCGCCCATTCAAAAGGTTCGTGCTCAAGCCTGTCGGCAAAGTAGGCCTCGGGGAATGTATCGGCGTTGAGCGTCTCAAGTGCTATCTCTTGGCTCCATTGCGGGGCTGCATCTTGCAGTTGTTGTACAATAATCCGGAAAATGCGGTCCAGTAATCTTTTTTGCCCATAGACAATGACGTCTTCAATTGCTTCAGGCGTTGCGATATTCAACGATTCATAGGGCAGAGGGCAGTAAAAATCCGCTTCAGGCAGCACACCGTTGCGCGACATTAGGGTCAGCTTCAGGCTTTGGCTGTCGGATTTACAGATAAACTGGAGTGCGTTATCAGCCCCGGTGGTGAAGGCACCGTGTTGGCAGGCCACGGCCATCGCTGCGTCAATCGCGCTGAGCGAGGTGCCGAGAATTCCTACCCGGCAAGCGCTAATCTGGACGTCCATCAGACCGGTCCACGGGCTGGGGAAAAACTTCCGTGTCTGTACATCCGTTTCAGGCCACAGATGGCCGGTGGCGATAGCGGCGAAGTCCACCTCGACAGGCTGTGAAGCATGATTGATCCACAGAGAGACCCCATTCGGGTTTGCGCACAGGTCGGTGACTTCGCTTGATTCGTTTATGCTAATCGCGAAGCCTGAGCCTCGCGCTTTCTCGACGATAGCGAATAAACGATCGCGATAATAGTCACCGAGGATCACGCGGGGCAAAAATTGCCGTTCATGCAAAGAATTACGTTCAATCCGAAACTGCGCCAGATAGTCATCACTTTGATTCTGTAGCCACGTCAGATAACTGATATAAATCGGTGGGATCTCTATGCTGGCTATATTTGCCAGCATGAAGTCTGCGTTGTTGTCGCTGTTATAAGGCATGCCAACGCCCGCCTGTTCAGCTTGCTCATAAAGCTCTATTTCCAGCGGTTCACCGCGCTCAACCAGGGCATAAAACGTATAAATGCCGGTGGGACCGACGCCGACAATGGCCACTTTTTTCATGGGGATCCTTGTAGAAAGTTCGACGTGGTAGTCCTGGATTATGCTTAATCTGCGAAGTGTAAGTGTGGTCGATAATTTACGGGGGAAGGAGGTATTTTGCCGGGGAGAGTGAAAATATCAGAATTTTGCGGCGCCTGAGAGCATAAAAAAGGCCACCCGGTACAGCCAGGCAGCCTTTTGCACATCAGATACCGGCCAATTACGCCAGCACTAAATCACCCTGCGGATGGCAGGAACAGGCCAGCACATAACCTTCAGCGATTTCTGCGTCGGTCAGCGTCATGGTGCTGCTGACCGTGTAGTTACCGTCAACCACTTTGGTTTTGCAGCAGCCGCAAACGCCTGCACGGCATGCGGCGACAACCGGAACCTTGTTGCTTTCCAGCGCTTCCAGCAGCGTACTGCCCACCGGCGCATAGAACTCTTTCGCCGGCTGTAGCTTAGTAAACTTCAGACCACTGGTGGCGGCTTCGGCAACAGGTGTGAAGAACTGCTCTTTAAAGAAGCGCGTCACACCCAGTGCTTTGACTTCTTTCTCGACCAGATCCATATACGGTGCCGGGCCACAGGTCATCACTGTACGCGAGGTCAGATCCGGTACGCTTTTCAGCAGTTCGGTAGTCAGTCGGCCAGAAACAAAACCTTCGGTGGCATTGTTTTCAGCAACTAATGTCACCGGATATTCACGCCACTCGTCGGCAAAAATGACATCTTGCGGCGAGCGAACGTTAAAGATTACCTGTACATCCGCTTGCGGGCGGTACTTTGCCAACCAGCGACGCATTGACATGATTGGCGTAACACCACAGCCTGCGGCCAGCATCAGGAACTTGTCTTCCGCTTTATCTTCACAGGTGAACTCACCCATGGCATCGGACAGCCAGATATAGTCGCCGCGCTTCACGTCGCGGGTTAGCCACTGTGAACCTGCACCATCGTCAATCCGGCGGATGGTCAACGTAATGTACTCGCTAACGCCCGGCGTTGAGGAAATGGTGTAAGCACGCAGCGTATCCGCTGAATTACGTACGCTGACCAGTGCATACTGCCCGGCGCGGTAAGGATAATAATCGTGGCACAGCAACGAAATTGTCCATACATCCGGCGTTTCCTGATGGATGTGGTGAACCTGCATCCGCCATGGGCACTGATGAGTTGGCATTGTCATTCTTTACTCCTTACGCGCTCAGCAGTTGCTTCATGTCTTCTTCAACGGTGGTCACGGAACGCAGACCAAATTTCTCGTTGAGAACTGCCAGCAGATCCGGTGTGAAGAAACCAGGCGCAGTCGGGCCAGTTACGATGTTTTTCACGCCCAGAGACAGCAGGGTCAGCAGAATAACAATCGCTTTCTGTTCGAACCAGGAGAGTACCAGAGACAGCGGCAGATCGTTCACGCCACAGCCCAGTTTCTCAGCCAGGGTTACCGCCAGGATAATGGCAGAGTAGGCATCGTTACACTGACCGGCATCGACCAGACGCGGCAGACCTTCGATATCGCCGAATTCCAGTTTGTTGAAACGGTATTTACCGCAAGCAAGGGTCAAGATCAGGCAGTCATCCGGCACGCTGGTGGCGAAATCGGTGAAGTAGTGACGCTCGCCGCGTGCGCCGTCACAGCCGCCAAGCAGGAAGATATGACGCAGTTTTTCACGGCTCACCAGATCAATCAGCGTATCAGCAGCGCCAAGCAGCGTCTGGCGACCAAAACCCACGGTGATAAGGTGCGGAATTTCGCTGTACGGGAAGCCTGCCATTTGTTGCGCCTGGGCAATGACCGCAGAGAAATCTTCGCCATCCAGATGACGCACACCCGGCCAGCCAACGATGCTGCGGGTCCAGATACGATCGTCATAAGCGCCTACGGTTGGGTCGATGATGCAGTTCGAGGTCATCACGATGGGGCCAGGGAAACGAGCGAACTCCACTTGCTGATTCTGCCAGCCGCTGCCGTAGTTACCGACCAGATGCTTGAATTTACGCAGCTCCGGGTAGCCATGCGCAGGCAGCATTTCGCCGTGGGTGTAGACATTAACGCCCGTGCCTTCGGTCTGTTCCAGCAGGTTGTAGAGATCTTTGAGATCGTGACCGGAAATCAGAATGCATTTACCCGCCGTCGCTTTGACGTTGACCTGGGTTGGGGTCGGGTGACCGTATTTACCGGTTTCGCCTGCGTCCAGAATGCTCATCACTTTGAAGTTCATCTGGCCGATTTCCATTGAACACTCAAGAAGCGCGTTCATATCGGCAGGCCAGGTTCCCAGCCACGCCATGATTTTATGGTACTGGGCATAAATATCGTTGTCGTATTGACCGAGAACATGCGCGTGTTCCATATAGGCCGCCGCACCTTTCAGGCCATACAGGCACAGCAGACGCAGGCCGAGAATGTTTTCGCCAATCGCCGCTTTATCTTTGTTAGGGGTAAATTCTGCTGCCTGACGTTGCAGCTCGCCAAGATCATCGCTCACCAGTTGCAGGTCAGCCATCGGGTTATCGACGCGGGCGTTGGCATCTACAGCCAGGCATTGTGCTTTCAGCGCCTCGCGCAGGGCAATCGCTTCACGAGCGTAGCCGACAATACGCGGAGAATCGAAGTTAACGTTGGTCAGGGTTGAGAAAAAGGCACGTGGCGCGAAGCTGTCAACATCGTGGTTGATGATGCCGTATTCACGCGCTTTTACCGCCCAGGCAGAAAGCCCTTGCAGCGCCGCGATGAGTAAATCCTGAAGGTCAGAAGTTTCCGCCGTTTTACCACACATCCCCTGCGCGTATGAGCAGCCGTTTCCTGCCGGAGTACGGATAGTTTGTTCACATTGCACACAAAACATGATCACACCTTTTAAAGTTATATTTAATATACATGTTTAAGATTATGCCTGTGCGCGTAGGGATAAAAGGGATTTCTGCTACTACTTGCAGGGAGATTGATTTAGCGCAATTTTGGCGGTAGCTGACTACCGCCAGAGAGGTATTTGCCCGAGCGTCAGGCGGAGAAAAACGCCATCAGCAGAGGCACTAACAGACTCAAAATAAAGCCGTGGACGATGGCTGCCGGGACCATTTCCAAGCCGCCGCTGCGTTGTAAAACGGGCAGGGTGAAATCCATTGATGTCGCGCCGCATAATCCCAGCGCGGTAGAGCGGCTGCGGCCCACCATTCCTGGAATCAACATAATGGCGATCAGTTCACGGGCCAGGTCGTTAAAGAAGGCGGCGCTACCAATTACGGGTCCGAACGATTCGGTCAACAGAATACCGGACAGGGAATACCAGCCAAAACCTGATGCCATCGCCAGCGCGGTTTTCAGCGGCAGACCGAGGATAAATGCATTGATAACCCCCGCCAGCATCGAACTGGCGACGACGACGACGGCTACGATCATCCCCCGACGGTTCAGTACAATTTGCTTTAAGGTCATACCGCTGTTGCGCAGTTGGATCCCCACCAGGAACAGTAAAAAGATTAACGTATATTCGCTGGCTTCGGTGGCATGCTGCAGAATGGGAAGCCCAGTGAGGCCGAGCATGATACCGATGACGACGACGCCGCAAAGCTGGAGCGACTCAAGCGCCATTGCAATTCGCGAGGGGAGTTTTTCTTGCTTGTGGTTGTGTCTCCAGGGCAGCGAACGCTCCAGCCAGAACAGCGCCGCAATATTACACAGTATAATGACCGTCACGCTGACCGCAGAATAATGAAGAATAGCTAACAGGTTGCTGGCGAGATTATCCAGAAACGCCAGGCTAATACCCATAAAAAAGAGAATAAGGTAGACGATCCAGCTCAACAGGCGATTGATAAGTTGTAATGCAGTCCTGTGCCGGAGCGGAATAAGGTAGCCCACAATAAGGGGAACCAGAATGATTAACAGCCCTGAAAACATGAAAACCAGATCCTTGCTGAGAAGTAAGACGAAATGCGCTAGCACACACTACTCAAAGCAAAGAGGGGAGTAAAGTTGCAAATAAAAGGAACTATAGAGAGGATAAAAAAGACCTGACTTGCGCCAGGCCTTTTTTGTTAGCGATTAATCGCGTTTTTCCAGCAGAGTGCGGTAAATAAGGCCGCCGAGTACCCCACCGATAATCGGCATAACCCAGAAGAACCACAATTGTTGCAATGCCCAGCCGCCCTGGAAAATGGCTACTGCGGTACTACGTGCCGGGTTTACGGAGGTGTTGGTGACTGGAATACTGATCAAGTGGATCAAAGTTAATGCCAGACCAATT
>ENA-UEYG01002934-UEYG01002934.1-human-gut-metagenome-genome-assembly--contig:-NODE-2934-length-10192-cov-2.864854_pt1 | contig 10192 bp, 3 predicted proteins | sample MGYA00242933_ERZ507934 | MGnify/ENA primary metagenome ERZ507934 (study PRJEB26167, sample SAMN06115527) | human gut metagenome | host: Homo sapiens | place: China:Zejiang | collected 2015-11-10... | reverse complement strand
AATAATCCCGCCCTTCGCACGTTATTAATATATTAATCTAATTTAGGAGAAAAAGAAAATGATAGAATATATTCATGGCGATCTGACAGAGCTGACACCTGCGCTGGCTATTGTTGAGACTGCGGGAGTGGGCTACGGACTCAATATATCGCTCAATACATATACTGCCATTCAGGGCAAACAGGAAGTGAAACTCTATGTTCACGAAGTGCTGGTGGCTGGTGGAAGAGATGACTCTTTCACCCTTTTCGGCTTTGCTACCAAACAGGAACGTGAACTCTACCGCCTCCTCATCACCGTTTCAGGAGTAGGCGGAAATACAGCCCGTATGATTCTCTCTTCACTCTCGCCACGCGAACTCTGTGAAATCATCTCTACTGGTAACGACAAGGTGCTGAAAACCGTGAAGGGTATCGGACTGAAGACAGCACAGCGAATCATCATCGACCTGAAAGATAAAATCGTGAGCCTCGGCATCGCTGACGAACTGCCAGCCAGCGGAGGCAATGTGGTGATGGTAAACAATGACGTAAAGGATGAGGCGGTAAGCGCCCTCACCATGCTCGGCTTCTCGCCGGCACCATCAGCCAAGGTAGTAGTAGATATCCTCAAGGCACAGCCTGATCTCCCCGTAGAACAGGTTGTGAAACTGGCATTGAAGCAAATCAAATAAGTTAGGAGTTTTTTGTCGATGAAACAGAAGCAAAGATTCATATCTTTTCTATTGGTTTGGCTGATGGTGGCAACCTTCGGCTATGCGATAGCTTTGCCTCAACTTCAGGACGATAAAAAGAAAACCCATACCAGCACAGCCCAGCCCGTGCAGCTCGATGAAGATACCATTCCCGATTCGCTGCTGCATACCCGCTGGCAGATTCAGCGCACCCAACCTTACTCCCTGAGCGACCTCTATCAGAGTCCGCTCGACCTGAAACGTCCTGATAATCTGCAATATCAGGTAGTCTACAACGATACCATCGACCGCTATATCATCGGCAACCGCATGGGCTCAACCTGGCTTTCGGCTCCTATCATGCTCACTCCGAAAGAGTATCTTGCATGGACCGAACAGCAGCAGCGCAACAGCTACTTCCGCAAGCAGAACGATGAAATCTTCCAGGCAAAAGGCAAGGAGAAGTTCGATTTCTCAGATATGCACTTCGACTTGGGACCTGCCGAGAAAATCTTCGGTCCTGGTGGCATCAGAGTGAAGACTCAGGGTTCTGCCGAACTCAAGTTCGGTATCAACAAGAAAAACATCGACAATCCTTCGTTGCCTATCCGCAACCGAAAGACGACGATGATGGATTTTGATGAGAAGATCAACCTCAACGTCAACGGAAAGGTGGGCGATAAGGTGAACATGAACCTGAATTACAACACCGATGCCACCTTCGATTTCGATGCACAGAATATGAAACTGAAGTACGACGGCAAGGAAGATGAAATCATCAAACTCGTTGAGGCGGGCAACGTCTCCTTCCCTTCCAACTCTTCGCTCATCAAAGGCGCCAGCAGTCTGTTTGGTGTTAGAACCGATATGCAGTTTGGCAAACTCAAGCTGCAGATGGTAGCTTCGCAGAAGAAAAGTGCATCGAAGAGCGTATCTACCAGGGGCGGTGTACAGCTCACTCCTTTTGAGTTGAATGTAGCCGATTATGAGGAGAACCGCCACTTCTTCCTCTCCCAGTATTTCAGAAACCATTATGATGCCTGGATGCAGAAACTCCCTAATCTCACCACGGGCATCACCATTAACCGTGTGGAGGTGTGGGTTACCAACAAAACCGGCAATACCACCAATACCCGAAACATCGTAGCCCTGACCGACCTGGGCGAGAATCAGAAACTGAGCAACCCGATGTGGGCGGCGAGCGGACAGGTGCCTTCTAACCAGGCGAATACAGAGTATGCGGCGATGAACAGCCAATATGCTGCTGCCCGTGACATCGACCAGGCTGCAACCACTCTCGATGGAGGCGGACTGGTTGGCGGAGCCGATTATGAGAAACTGGAGAGTGCCCGTCTGCTCAATTCTTCTGAGTATACAGTCAATACCGCCTTGGGTTATATCTCATTGAAAACCAGTCTGCAGACCGACCAGGTGCTTGCCGTAGCCTATGAGTATACATCGGGAGGCGTTACCTATCAGGTGGGCGAGTTTGCATCCGATCTCAGCGATACCAAGCAGGCTCTCTTCGTGAAATCGCTCAAGAATACCAGTAACAATCCGCGACAGGGCAACTGGGGGTTGATGATGAAGAACGTTTATTATCTGGCTTCTACCGTAGAGAAGGAGAAGTTCCGCCTGGATGTGAAATACCAGAGCGATACCACCGGCGTATATCTCAGTTATATCCCTGAGCAGCAGGTGAAGGAGCAGCCTATCATCCGTGTGCTGGGCGCCGACCGTCTGGATAACAATAACAAGGCACACAGCAATGGATATTTCGATTATGTAGAAGGCTATACCATCTCTAATGGACGCGTGTTCATTCCGAAGGTAGAGCCTTTCGGCAGTTATATGCGTGATTATCTGGTCAAGCGGGGCGTGGCTGCCGACAAGGCTGAAAAGTATGCCTTTACCGAACTCTATGACAGTACGAAGACCGTAGCCAAGCAGATAGCCGAAAAGAACAAGTATCAGATTGTGGGACAGTTCAAGGGTTCTGCAGCCAATGTCATCTCGCTTGATGCCTACAATGTGCCACAGGGCTCGGTGGTCGTTACGGCAGGCGGTATCACCCTGAAAGAGGGCACCGACTATTCGGTAGATTACAGTGCCGGTGAGGTGACCATCCTGAACCAGAGCATCATCGATGCCGGTACGGCTGTCAACGTTTCTCTGGAGAGTAATACCGATTTCGGACAAACCCGAAAAACGATGTTCGGACTGAATTGGGAGTATGATTTTACCAAGAATTTCCAGTTGAGCGGTACTATCCAGCACCTCTCCGAACAGGCGCTTACCACCAAGGTATCCATGGGCTCCGAACCGCTGAAGAACACCCTTTGGGGCATCAATCTCAACTGGCGCAAGGAGAGTCAGTGGCTCACCAATGTGCTTGACAAGATACCATTCCTGCACCTCACCCAGCCATCGCAGATATCCTTTACAGGAGAATTTGCCCAGCTTATTGCCGGTGAGGCAGGCGGCACACAGGACAATGCATCTTATATCGATGACTTCGAGGGTACGAAGACCACCATCGATGTGATGACTCCTACCTCCTGGTTTATATCCAGTGTGCCTTCGCTCAATTTCAAGGACGATTACAGCGATAAGACCGGTCTGAGCAGCGGTTTCCACCGTTCGCGCCTAGCCTGGTATACCATCGATCCGCTGTTCACCCGCCGTGGAAGTTCGCTCACTCCGGGACATATCAAGGGCGACCTCAAGCAGTTGAGTAACCATTATGTTCGCGAGGTCTATACCAAGGAGCTCTTCCCATTGCGCGACCAGAGCAGTTATCAGGGCGCTACCAATACCCTGAATGTACTCAATCTGGCTTACTATCCAAGCGAGCCGGGACCATACAACTTCAATGTAACAGATTTGCAGGCAGACGGAACCCTGCAGAATCCGCAGCGCAACTGGGGCGGAATGATGCGTAAGCTGGATACCAACGATTTCGAGCAGGCAAACATCGAATACATCGAGTTCTGGATGCTCGATCCGTTCATCTATTCCCGCGAAGAGGCTGATGCTGCCGATTATGGTGGCGATTTCTACATCAACCTGGGCGAGGTGAGCGAGGATGTCCTGCGTGATGGCAAGAAATTCTATGAGAGTGGCATGCCGGTAGATGGCAGCAAGAGCTACACCTATACCCAGTGGGGTAAGATTCCTACCCAGAGCACCGTGACCTATGCCTTTGCTACCACCAGTGGCAGCAGAGCCTTGCAGGATGTGGGTTTCAACGGACTGACTGATGCCGAGGAGCAGGAATTCTACAAGAGTGCTTATCTCGACCAGATTCAGGGCAAGGTGAACCAGGCGGTATTCGACAGCATCTTTGCCGATCCGGCACGTGATGACTACCACTATTTCCGCGGTTCCGACTGGGATGAGATGCGCGCTCCTATCTTGCATCGATATAAGTATATCAACAATCCTCAGGGCAACTCGCCTGACAGCGACAGCCGTTCTGAGAGCTATGATACTTCTTATAAGTCAACGCCGGATGTCGAGGATATCAACCAGGATTATACCCTCAACGAATATGAGAAATACTTCCAGTATCGTGTCAGCATCCGTCCGGAAGATCTCGTGGTGGGTAACAATCATATTGTAGATAAGCGTGAATACAGCCAGACCTGGCGTGATAATACCAAGTCTACCGTTACCTGGTATCAGTTCCGCATACCTATCGATGAGTTTGAGAGCCGTCAGGGCAACATCAACGATTTCTCCAGCATCCGCTTCATGCGTATGTTCCTCACCGGTTTCAAGAAACCTATCGTGCTGCGTTTCGGTACCTTCGACCTCGTGATGGGCAAGTGGCGTACCTATGATCAGCCGCTCGGCGCAGCCAGTGGCGGAACCCTCGACGCAAGCAGCGTGAGTCTGGAGGAGAACGGCGAGAAGACACCGGTCAACTATGTCTTGCCTCCGGGTATCAAGCGCGAGCAGGATCCTAGTCAGCCTCAGTTGGTTGAGGCGAACGAGCAGGCTTTGAGTCTGGTGGTCAAGAACATGAGCACAGGCGAGGCGAAGGCGGTTTACAAGAATTCTACCCTTGATCTGCGCCAGTACAAGCGCATCCAGATGTTTGCCCATGCCAATGCATTGGAGCAGAATACCACCCGTCTGCAGGATGGTGATCTCTCAGTCTTCATCCGTCTGGGTAGTGATTACAAGAACAATTACTACGAGTATGAAATCCCGCTGAAACTCACCGAGCCACGCTCCAACTACAACCGCTATGTGCTTGCCGACTGTAAGGCGGTATGGCCTGAGGAGAATATGCTCGATGTGCCGCTGAGCGTCTTTACGGCATTGAAGAAAAACCGCAACAAGGCGAAGGCACAGGGTGTGGCTTCTTATCTCGCTCCTTATTCCATGATGGATGCAGAACATCCGCAGAATAAGATTACCATCGTGGGTAATCCGAGTCTCGGCGAGGTGAAGACCATGATGCTGGGTGTGAGAAACAATTCTGCCGACATCAAGAGTGGTGAGGTATGGATAAACGAACTCCGACTCAAGGAACATAATAATTCGGGTGGTTGGGCAGCCAATGCCAACCTCAACGTACAACTCTCCGATCTGGGTAGCGTGAATGCCACAGGCAGATACATCAGCGAGGGATTCGGCGGTCTGGAAGATGGCGTGGCAAGTCGCACTACCGATAATTACGGTACCTACAGTGTGACCACATCGCTCGAAATGGGTAAGTTCTTCCCTGACAAGGCGAAGGTGAGCATACCTTTATATTATAGTGTTACCAAGGAGAAGACCACTCCTAAGTATAATCCGCTGGATACCGATATGGAGTTGAAGGATGCCCTCGATGCCGCCGGCTCTAAGCACGAGCGCGATTCTATCGAGAATATCGCTGCCACCAAGATTACGCAGACCAACTTCTCCATCTCGAATGCCCGGGTGGGTATCGCTACCAAGCGTCATCCGATGCCATACGATCCAGCCAACTTCTCATTCACCTACAGTCATCAGCATCAGTATACTACGGGTGAAACGACGATGTATGAGCGCAAGGACAACTGGCGCGGAGCCTTGGATTATTCGTGGAGCCCGGTTTATAAGGCATGGGAACCATTCAAGGGACTGAAGAACAAGAGTAAGTGGCTCGACATTCTGAAACGTTTCGGACTGAACTGGCTGCCGCAGAACATAGCCTTCAATACCGAGATGACGCGCGACTACTACGAGTTGCAGGAGCGCGATATGGAAACCCTGATGAGTGGAGCTGCCGGAGTAGACTCCAAGTTGCCGCTCACCTTCAGTGAACAGTTCCTCTGGAACCGTGAGTTCTCCATCAACTGGGATCTGACCAAGAACCTGCACATGAACTTCCAGAGTGCTACCCATGCACAGATAGAGGAACCATATACACCGGTCAACAAGGATCTTTATGCCGACCAGTATCATGCCTGGAAGGATTCCGTATGGACCAGCATCCGCCACTGGGGTGCACCGCTCGACTACAGTCAGAATTTCCAGGCATCCTACAAGGTGCCTCTCAATCTGCTGCCTGTCTTCGACTGGGTGAACAGCGATGCCTCTTACAATGCCAACTATTCTTGGGAGCGCGGTACAGAGGATGAGGAGGGCAACTCGTATGGAAACACCATCAATACCCAGCGCGAACTGACATTGAACGGTAACTTTAACTTGGTGAAACTCTACAACCATGTGCCTTTCCTGAAGAAGGTAAACGATAAGTTTGACCGTACCCAGAGTAGGGCACAGATGCAGCGCAAGAAGCAGGAAAAAAAGAAAAAGAAGCAGGAAGCAAAGGAACAGGCGGCTGATCCGAAGAAGGCGCTGCCTAAGAACAAGCGTGCCTTCGAACGGGAAATCACCCTCCTGCCTGATACTACATTCAAGATACGCCACGGCAAGAATACCAAGCGACTGATTGTGAATGCCAAGACGGAAGACGGCAAAGTGTTCCCGCTTAAATATAAAAAGGTGGATAATAACCAGATCAGAATCATCTCAAAGGTAGATACTGCCATGAAGGTGAAACTCTCCGTACTGGCTAAGGAACCGCTTGATGATAAGAAATGGTATAAGGGATTGCAGTTGGCTAGTCGTCTGGCAATGATGGTGCGCAATGTGAGCATCAACTATCGCAGCAGCTATCAGCTCACCCTGCCGGGCTTCTTGCCTAGTGTGGGTGATGCCTTCGGACAGAAGAAGGTGGGACAGATGGCACCGGGTCTTGACTTCGCCTTCGGTATGGTTGGCGACGATTATATCGAGAAGGCTAGAAACAACGACTGGCTGCTCTGCAACGACAGTATCGCAACACCTGCTACTACCAGCAGAACGGATAATCTTACGTTGCGTGCCACCCTGGAGCCTGTCAAGGATTTCAAGATTGATCTCTCTGCCACACGTACCAAGACCACGCAGAAGAGCATACAGTATATGTATGAAGGAACGCCAACCACCCAGAGTGGAGCCTTCCAGATGACTACTATCTCGCTGGGGTCGGCTTTCGAGGGAATGGGCAATGCCAATTCGGGTTATCGCAGCAAGACCTTCGAGAAGTTTGTCAACTCGCTAGCTGGTTTCAGAGATAGGGTAGAGGCGCAGTATGCCGGAACTGTTTATCCGGCTGGTTCGGCTCTGGCTGGCGGCAAGTTTGATGCTTCCCGCACGCCGGTTAACCAGTATAGCAGCGATGTCATGATTCCTGCCTTCCTCAAGGCTTATACCTCGATGGGTGGCAATTCGCTCTCGGTATTCCCAGCTTTGAGCCGGATGTTGCCAAACTGGACTATCCGTTACAGCGGTCTGGGACGTCTGCCTTGGTTAAACGAGCACTTCAAGAGTATCAACATCAACCACTCTTACAAAAGCGTCTTTGCGGTTGGCAGCTATAACAGTTACAGCACCTTCCAGGAGTATATGAACGGTCTCGGCTTCGTGAGTGATGCCACTACGGGCAATCCATCTCCAAGCAGCATGTTCAACATTTCGCAGGTAAGTATCAACGAGTCGTTCTCGCCATTATTGGGTATGGATGTCACATTCAACAATAATATGACGGTGAAGGCAGAATATCGCCAGACCCGTGTGTTGAACCTCAGTATGACGAGTGTGCAGCTGAACGAGGCATTGAGTAAGGACTGGGTAATCGGTATGGGTTACCGCATCAACAACTTCGATGTTTTCGGCTGGGGCGCCAAGGCCTCCCGTTCCAAGTCGAAGGGCGGCAACAAGAATGCAGCCAATAAGAATGCGTCGACCACCAAGACGGTTCAGAATGGTACCAACCATGATCTGAATCTTCGTCTTGACTTCAGTTTCCGCAAGCAGGCAGCCATCGTTCGTGATATAGCCTCAATGGTAAGCAGTGCCAGCAGCGGCAACAATGCTCTGAAACTGAGTTTCTCTGCCGATTATACCTTCAGCAAACTCCTTACCATGAGTTTCTATTATGACCGTCAGACCAACACCCCGCTCCTGTCGAGCAGCAGTTATCCTACCACCACACAGGATTTCGGTCTGAGCATCAAGTTCTCGCTGACGAGATGATGCTTTTATCGCCCAACTGAGGTGCAAAGGTACAATAAAAAAACATTGCTTTATAAGAATGGGGTCATGTAAATCGGAATCAGGAGTGTTTGCCCATCATTCTGCAGATCTTTGGTGTAAACCAAGTACGGATTTACTATCCTGTTGGAGAATTTTTGACAGAAAGCATCAAGCGAGGCATGCGTTTTGTATCCAGACGACTTGACCTCTATAGGGCACAACTTACTGCCGCGTGACAACAAAAAGTCGATTTCGTAAGAATGCGTGGCATCCTTTGGAAAAGTATAGTAAAAGAGTCTGTTGCCTGAGGCTCTCAGCATTTGGGCAACCAGATTCTCAAATACGTATCCCATGTTGGTGGATAGCTTGTCGCTCAACAGTTTCTGGTAGATGATGTTCTCCGTATAATCCTTGTCCCAGAAAGCCAAAGTTACGAATAGTCCCGTATCGCCTATGTACAGTTTGTACTTGTTGATGTTGGCTGTCAGTGGCATTCCTACATTCGGATCATCCGTGTGGTACGCAATGTTAACAGTCTTGCTGTCTTCTAAGTTGAGTATCAACTCATCTATTTTCTCAGCAGCCATTCTTCCTACAGCAGAAGTAGGCTGATAGCGGAGCTGGTTCCTGCTCAATTGAGCTGGGATAGACATGAATAGTTTGGATATTTTGCCCGATGGGTCTATCTTTCTGAAATCATCAGCATATAGTTGGAGAATCTGTCGCTTTACGGTATCTACTTGCTGTAGATTGTTAGTGTTAAGATAAGCATTGACAGCTTGTGGCATTCCTCCTACCAACATATATAGGCGTAGCTCTCTCATCTTCAATCTGTTGACTCCCTCGCCTAGAGATATTTTCTTATCGAAAACTTGACGCAGCAGAGGCACGCTAGCCGTGTCCCCCATGGCCCATCTGAACTCTTCGTAATCCATCGGAAACATCTCGATACGATGTTCTTCGCTAGGGATGCTAATGTCCTTAGTGCTCTTATGTATGCTGATAAGTGAGCCAGTCTCTATATAGTCATATCTACCGTCTTTTACCAAATACTTGATGGCTTGTCGGGCTTTCGGACATTGTTGTACCTCATCGAAGATGATAACCGACTTTCGCTCATGCAATGTTTTATTGTAAGCATTCTGCAGGAAAAGAAAAATGAAATCCATCCAGATGTTTCGGAAGAACTCAGCACGGAGGTTACCGTTTCTTACAACCGTTTCCTTGATCATACTGAGGTGAGTATAGATAAGCTCGATGATTTTATCCTGTGGACGCATCTTGCAATTAGCAACCTCGTCCAACTTGTCCGAAAGACGCTCCAACTCTGATTCTATCACCGCGTAATAGACATCCTCCTTCCTACTGAAATAAGTATAAAGCGTACGTCTACCCTTACCAGAAGCTACAGCAATATCATTCATTGTAGTATTTGCTATACCATTCTTGGCAAAGAGTTGTCGTGCGACATCTACCAGTTTTTGTCTTGTTTTGGATACTGACATATTGAAGCCCTTCCTTTTTTATTAATTGCACATAAAAATATTATTGTGCAAAAGTAGCACTTTAATTCGAATTAAACAAATATTTAATGTTAAATTAATAAATTAGGGCATAAAAAAAACGGATAAGATGTTGTTGACCAACTTCTTACCCGATCATTGTTGCGGCGGCAGGACTCGAACATGCGACCTCCAGGTTATGAGCCTGGCGAGCTACCAACTGCTCCACACCGCGATATAATCAACTCATTTCTGAATTGCGAGTGCAAAGGTACGACTTTTTCCCGACCCCACCAAACATTTTGTCAGAAATCTGCATATATTTAACAGTTATTAAACAGAATAGCAACAAAACGTACATAAAAGAGGCGAAAACGAGTAAAAAGCAAGCCCGATTGCTCTTTTTCAGAACAATCGGGCCTTATGGAAAAAGAATTACTTTTTCAAAAGTTTCATTACC
>ENA-UEYG01002930-UEYG01002930.1-human-gut-metagenome-genome-assembly--contig:-NODE-2930-length-10204-cov-2.744544_pt1 | contig 10204 bp, 9 predicted proteins | sample MGYA00242933_ERZ507934 | MGnify/ENA primary metagenome ERZ507934 (study PRJEB26167, sample SAMN06115527) | human gut metagenome | host: Homo sapiens | place: China:Zejiang | collected 2015-11-10... | reverse complement strand
GGGAGAAATCTATGTTGAGTCTTCGTGCAGTGAATCACTATTACGGTAATCAACACTCGCTTTGGGATGTCGATCTCGACCTGTTGCCCGGTAAATGTACCGCCGTGCTGGGTCTTCCAGGGATGGGAAAGACTACGCTTGCCAATTGCATCATCGGCAATTTACCGATTGAGAGCGGAACCATGTTCTGGCATCAGGCTGGCGCACCACCTTGCGATCTGCTTCAGATTCCGGCGGCAAAGCGCATTGCACTAGGTATTAACTGTGTATCACAGGAGCGGCGAATTTTTTCGCAGTTGACGGTAGAGGAAAATCTGCACATTGCGCGCCAGGCGGTTGAGGAAAGCGAAGCAATGAACAGCAGCGATATTTACCGCCTGTTTCCACAGCTGTTTGTACTGCGTCAGGCCAAAGGGGTAGCATTGTCGGAGGAAAATCAGCACCAGCTTGCACTCGCCAGCGCGTTGGTCACTCGCCCGCGTCTGCTGATCCTCGATGAGCCCACACGAGGAACAGGCCAGGCGTATATCCACAAACTGGGGAATCTGATTGTGAGGCTAAGCCAGGAGCTTGGCATCACCATTATGCTCGCGGAGCAGAGCCTGCCGTTCATTCGTCGGGTCGCCGACTGCTATTGCTTGTTACATCGTGGCCGCAACGTGGCTCAAGGGCAAATAACACAATTCAGCGACCCGCTAATCAACGACTGGTGGATGCCAGAGACAAAACGCTAAGATCGATATAACGACCTGTCGATGCTTGCTCCGGCTCTTCTGCCAGCCAGGGAATTTCCCCCAGCAGCGGAGCCGCAAGCGCACGCTTTAGCGTCGCCATATATTCAGCATGACGCTTGCCGGGGGGCGTCACATCATTGGCAACCCATCCGGCGAGCGTCAGCCCGGCCTGCTGCACCGCCAGGGCGGTCAAAATGGCATGATTGATACAACCGAGCTTAACGCCAACCACCAGAATCACCGGCAGTTGTTCCTCTTTTACCCAGTCAGAAAAACTCAGCGTTGGCGAAAGCGGCGTAAACCATCCGCCTGCACCTTCCACCAATACCCAGTCAGCCTGTTCTTCAAGCAGGCGTAAACCCGCAGACATCACGGAGGCCTGAATGGGGCGCCCTTCGTCAGCACTGATGATATGCGGTGAGGTAGGTTCCGCGAAGGTATACGGATTGATGGCTGCATAATCCACGGCTACAACGCTGTTGCGCTGTAGCGCCAGCGCATCACTGTTTCGCAGACCTTCATCCGTCATTTCACTGCCTGACGCCACCGGCTTATAGCCGACGGTTCGCAATCCCAACTGTCCCGCCGCCTGAAGCAACGCACAGCTGGCGATAGTTTTACCTACTTCAGTGTCCGTCCCGGTGACAAAATACGTGTTAGTCACGTTGAATCACTCCCAAAAAAAGATGATAGGTCAGCGGATATTTCCCCTGCTGACAGGGCCAGGCGAGCTGTAGCTGACGCAGTTGCGAGCGGGTCAGCACACGCTGCTCGCGTCCATCATGCAAATGCGTCGCACCAATACCCTTCAACGAGCGCATGGCGCTCAGCGCATCGTCAAACCACAGCGTGACGGCATGAGACTGGTATTCAACGTCCCAGCCGCACAGCGCGTTTTCCAGTTGCTCCACGGGCAAAAAACGGTTGGCATGCTCCCGGTCATCAACTGTTCGCCACGCCTGACGAAGTTCCGGCATCGAACCTTGCGCCAGGGTACTAAACGCCACCGTTCCGCCAGGACGCACCACCCGGTATAGCTCGCTTAACGCACCGCGTAGGTCGCTGCACCACTGCACGGCCAGATTGCTCCAGGCCAGGTCGAAAGTGGCAGCGGCCTGCGGAATGGCTTCGATATCCGCCAGCAGATAGTGATGGGCAACATCGTGACGCTGCGCTTCAGCCAGCATTTGCGCCGAAAGATCCAACGCACAGACCTCACCCCCCTGCTCCCTCCAGTAGCGACTCATACGCCCAGGCCCACAGCCCGCGTCCAAAACCCGTGAGAACGCCCGGCCATCGAGTTGTGCCAGTAACGCATCGGCACTCTGACGTTGTAGCTCTGCGTGTTGCTCATAGTGGGTGGCAGCGCGGCCAAACGCGGCGGCAATCGCCTGTTTATTGACCTGCGCCATGCAACACCTCCAGTAGACGATCGATATCCTGCACCTCATGCGCCTGGGTCAGCGTCAGCCGTAATCTGGCCGTACCAATGGGCACCGTTGGTGGGCGAATTGCCGTAACCCAGCATCCCTGTTGCCGTAATGTCTGTGCCAGTTGCAGGGCTTTATGATTGTCGCCAACGATCAGCGGTTGAATAGCGCTGTCTGAATGCGCCAGCGTCAAATCCGTAGTATTCACCCCAGCGCGAAAACGCTGGATCAGCATCGCTAACTTTTCCCGGCGTTCATCGCCTTCACGGCTGCGGATCACCGCCAGCGCAGCGCGTAAAGCCTGCGCCTGCGCCGGAGGCATGCTGGTGCTGTAGATCAGATGGCGGGCAAACTGCAGCAGATAGTCGGCCACGCTATCAGAACACAGGATCGCCGCACCGCTGACGCCAAACCCTTTGCCAAACGTCACTACGAGCAGCTCAGGTTTCACCTGTTGTCGAGAGCACGAACCGCGCCCTTCCTCACCGCTTACGCCAATCCCATGCGCATCATCCACCAGCAGCCACGCGCCCTGCCGTTTCGCCACCGCGTGGATTTCTGCCAGCGGCGCACTATCGCCATCCATGCTGAATACGCCTTCAGTGACCACCAGCTGCTGCCCCGGACAGGGGGAAGTCAGCAGACGCTCCAGGTGTTGCGGATCGTTATGGGTAAAGCGACGTAAAACAGCAGGGCTAAGGCTGGCGGCCTCCAACAGCGAGGCATGGCTAAGCCTGTCGGCGACAATGCGATCGTCTTTTTCCATCAATGCGGCTATCACTGCCTGATTAGCGGCAAAACCGGAGATGAACAACAGCGCCCGGGAATAGCCGAGCCACTGCGCCAGCTCTTCTTCCAGCGCCTGATGCGCAACGGAATAACCGCTGACATGGCCCGAGCCGCCACTGCCGACGCCAAAATGCTCAGCGCCCTGCTGCCACGCGCAGATAATTTGCGGATGGTGGCTTAAGCCGAGATAGTCGTTGCTGGAGAAATTCAGATACTGACGACCGCTAGCCTGTAACCAGCGACCAGCACCCTGTGTCACTGCATAGCGCCGACGCCACGCATCAGCACGACGACGCGCCGTTAGCGCATCGTCTATTTTTTGCTGCCAGGTCATACGGTTGCCGCGTTGTAGTAATCGTCGGTATCCGGGGTACGCAGCGCCTGCTCCAGACGTTGTTGCTGTTCGTTATCACCCGCCAGTACCGCCGTTTGCTGCGGGTTAAGACCCAGCTTACGGAACAACAATAAATCTTTATCTTCGTTCGGGTTCGGCGTGGTCAGCAGTTTGCATCCGTAGAAAATCGAGTTGGCCCCGGCCATAAAGCACATTGCCTGGGTTTGTTCGTTCATCTGCTCGCGCCCGGCAGAAAGACGTACGTATGAGGTCGGCATCATGATACGCGCGACGGCGATAGTACGAATAAAATCAAAAGCATCTACGTCGTCGTTATCGGCAAGCGGCGTGCCCTTCACTTTCACCAACATGTTGATCGGCACGCTTTCCGGCGGCGTCGGCAGGTTTGCCAGTTGCAGTAATAATCCGGCGCGATCTTTTACCGTTTCGCCTAAGCCCACAATGCCGCCAGAACAGACTTTGATCCCGGCATCGCGCACTTTTTCCAGCGTATCGAGGCGTTCCTGATAAGTGCGTGTGGTGATGATATTGCCGTAAAACTCCGGCGAGGTGTCGAGGTTGTGGTTGTAGTAATCCAGCCCGGCATTCGCAAGGCGCTGCGCCTGAGATTCACTCAACGTACCCAGCGTCATACACGCCTCCAGCCCCATCGCTTTTACTCCCTGCACCATTTGTTCCAGGTAGGGCATATCGCGTTCGTGGGGATTCTTCCACGCCGCGCCCATGCAGAAGCGCGTCGATCCTGCCGCTTTCGCTTTGCGCGCCGACTCCAGCACCTGTTCAACTTCCATCAACCGCTCGGCTTCCAGCCCGGTTTTGTAGCGCGAGCTTTGCGGGCAGTATTTGCAATCTTCCGGACAAGCTCCGGTCTTAATCGACAGCAAAGTGCTGACCTGCACCTGACGAGGATCGAAATGCTGACGATGCACCTGCTGCGCTTCAAACAGCAGATCCAGCAACGGTTTTTCAAATAATTCTGTGACTTGCGACAATGTCCAGCGTGGGCGGTGAGCCATGGGGCTTCTCCAAAACGTGTTTTTTGTTGTTAATTCGGTGTAGACTCGTAAACCTAAATCTTTTCAATTTGGTTTACAAGTCGATTATGACAACGGACGATCTTGCCTTTGACCAACGCCATATCTGGCACCCATACACATCCATGACCTCCCCGCTACCGGTTTATCCGGTGGCGAGCGCCGAAGGTTGCGAGCTAATTTTGTCTGACGGCAGACGCCTGGTTGACGGTATGTCGTCCTGGTGGGCGGCGATCCACGGTTACAATCACCCGCAGCTTAATGCGGCGATGAAGTCGCAAATTGATGCCATGTCGCATGTGATGTTTGGCGGTATCACCCATGCGCCAGCCATTGAGCTGTGCCGCAAACTGGTGGCGATGACGCCGCAACCGCTGGAGTGCGTTTTTCTCGCGGACTCCGGTTCCGTAGCGGTGGAAGTGGCGATGAAAATGGCGTTGCAGTACTGGCAAGCCAAAGGCGAAGCGCGCCAGCGTTTTCTGACCTTCCGCAATGGTTATCATGGCGATACCTTTGGCGCGATGTCGGTGTGCGATCCGGATAACTCAATGCACAGTCTGTGGAAAGGCTATCTGCCAGAAAACTTGTTTGCTCCCGCCCCGCAAAGCCGCATGGATGGCGAATGGGATGAGCGCGATATGGTGGGCTTTGCCCGCCTGATGGCGGCGCATCGTCATGAAATCGCGGCGGTGATCATTGAGCCGATTGTCCAGGGCGCAGGCGGGATGCGCATGTACCATCCGGAATGGTTAAAACGAATCCGCAAAATATGCGATCGCGAAGGTATCTTGCTGATTGCCGACGAGATCGCCACTGGATTTGGTCGTACCGGGAAACTGTTTGCCTGTGAACATGCAGATATCGCGCCGGACATTTTGTGCCTCGGTAAAGCCTTAACCGGCGGTACAATGACCCTTTCCGCCACACTCACCACGCGCGAGGTTGCGGAAACCATCAGTAACGGCGAAGCCGGTTGCTTTATGCATGGGCCAACTTTTATGGGCAATCCGCTAGCCTGCGCGGCAGCAAACGCCAGCCTGGCGATTCTCGAATCTGGCGACTGGCAGCAACAGGTGGCGGATATTGAAGTACAGCTGCGCGAGCAACTTGCCCCCGCCCGTGATGCCGAAATGGTTGCCGATGTGCGCGTACTGGGGGCCATTGGCGTGGTCGAAACCACTCATCCGGTGAATATGGCGGCGCTGCAAAAATTCTTTGTCGAACAGGGTGTCTGGATCCGGCCTTTTGGCAAACTGATTTACCTGATGCCGCCCTATATTATTCTCCCGCAACAGTTGCAGCGTCTGACCGCAGCGGTTAACCGCGCGGTACAGGATGAAACATTTTTTTGCCAATAACGAGAAGTCCGCGTGAGGGTTTCTGGCTACACTTTCTGCAAACAAGAAAGGAGGGTTCATGAAACTCATCAGTAACGATCTGCGCGATGGCGATAAATTGCCGCATCGTCATGTCTTTAACGGCATGGGTTACGATGGCGATAATGTTTCACCGCATCTGGCGTGGGATGATGTTCCTGCGGGAACGAAAAGTTTTGTTGTCACCTGCTACGACCCGGATGCGCCAACCGGCTCCGGCTGGTGGCACTGGGTAGTTGTTAATTTACCCGCTGATACCCGCGTATTACCGCAAGGGTTTGGCTCTGGTCTGGTAGCAATGCCAGACGGCGTTTTGCAGACGCGTACCGACTTTGGTAAAACCGGGTACGATGGTGCCGCGCCGCCGAAAGGCGAAACCCATCGCTACATTTTTACCGTTCACGCGCTGGATGTAGAACGTATTGATGTCGATGAAGGTGCCAGCGGCGCGATGGTCGGGTTTAACGTCCATTTCCATTCTCTGGCAAGCGCCTCGATTACTGCGATGTTTAGTTAATCACTCTGCCAGATGGCGCTATGCCATCTGGTATCACTTAAAGGTATTAAAAACAACTTTTTGTCTTTTTACCTTCCCGTTTCGCTCAAGTTAGTATAAAAAAGCAGGCTTCAACGGATTCATTTTTCTATTTCATAGCCCGGAGCAACCTGTGAACACATTTTCAGTTTCCCGTCTGGCGCTGGCATTGGCTTTTGGCGTGACGCTGACCGCCTGTAGCTCAACACCGCCCGATCAACGTCCTTCTGATCAAACCGCGCCTGGTACCTCTTCTCGCCCGATTCTGTCGGCAAAAGAAGCGCAGAATTTCGATGCTCAACACTATTTTGCATCCCTGACACCAGGTGCTGCAGCGTGGAATCCTTCCCCGATTACCCTGCCTGCGCAACCTGACTTTGTTGTCGGCCCGGCGGGTACTCAAGGTGTAACGCATACCACGATTCAGGCGGCGGTAGATGCGGCAATTATCAAGCGCACCAACAAGCGCCAGTATATTGCCGTGATGCCTGGTGAGTATCAGGGAACGGTGTATGTCCCTGCCGCTCCGGGTGGAATTACTCTGTACGGTACAGGTGAAAAACCGATTGATGTGAAGATTGGGCTTTCCCTTGATGGGGGCATGAGCCCTGCCGACTGGCGTCACGACGTCAACCCGCGCGGCAAATATATGCCAGGTAAACCAGCGTGGTATATGTACGATAGCTGCCAGAGCAAACGCAGCGACAGTATCGGTGTTCTCTGCTCTGCGGTCTTCTGGTCACAAAACAATGGCCTGCAACTGCAAAATCTGACCATCGAAAACACGCTGGGCGATAGCGTAGATGCGGGTAACCATCCGGCGGTGGCACTGCGTACTGATGGTGACAAAGTGCAGATCAATAACGTCAACATTCTCGGTCGTCAGAATACCTTCTTTGTCACCAACAGTGGTGTGCAAAACCGTCTGGAAACCAACCGTCAGCCGCGTACTCTGGTGACCAACAGTTACATTGAAGGGGATGTGGATATCGTTTCTGGTCGCGGCGCAGTGGTGTTCGATAACACCGAATTCCGCGTGGTGAACTCACGTACTCAGCAAGAAGCGTATGTGTTTGCACCGGCTACGCTGTCTAACATCTATTACGGTTTCCTCGCCGTAAACAGCCGTTTCAATGCTTTCGGTGATGGTGTGGCGCAACTGGGCCGCTCGCTGGATGTTGATGCCAATACCAACGGTCAGGTGGTGATCCGTGATAGCGCCATCAACGAAGGTTTTAACACAGCCAAACCCTGGGCTGATGCGGTGATCTCTAATCGTCCGTTTGCGGGTAACACCGGCAGCGTTGATGATAACGACGAAATACAACGCAATCTGAATGACACTAACTACAACCGCATGTGGGAATACAATAACCGCGGCGTGGGTAGTAAAGTGGTTGCAGAGGCGAAGAAGTAAGAGCAATTAACTATTTGCCGGATGCGGCGTAAACGCCTTATCCGGCCTACGGTTCGATGCGATTTGTAGGTCGGATAAGATGCGCAAGCATCGCATCCGACAATAAGTGCCGAATGCGACCTACATTCACATGGCGCTTTTTACATCTGACGGTTTTTATTGAAGTTAATCAAACTACCCGCCTTGATAATCTCGCGCTCTTCAGCAGTCAGACTTTCCATATAGAGCGTAATTTCCGTTACCGGCGCATCTTCATGGATCACATAACCTTTAAACGTCGTACCCGGATTATCCAGCGCCGCTTTAATGCTAGGGATGTAAATGTAATCTCACATTTCAAACGTTGGTGCTTCCGCCATCTGCAGCGGTAACATCCCCCAGTTGATGACGTTAGAACGGTAGCGTTTAGTCGCGTACTCCTCGGCAATATTCGCCAGACCGCCAATCACACGCTGGCAGCTCGCCGCCTGTTCACGCGCAGAACCATCGCCTGGTTTCACCGCATAGACCATGCTGCCAATTTCAGTTTGCAGCGGATCAATATGCTCCTGACCAGCAATCTGCTTAATGCGCGCAAACACCTCTGTCAGCTCGCTGACATTCCCCGCCAGACGCTGATTTTCCAGCTCAGCAGTCGCTTTACTTCTGCCAACATAACCTGGATCGCGGCGTGACAGGGTAAACTCCGCCAGACCAATCGGATTTGAACGATAAGAAGAGGTTTCACCGGAAGGGATCAGTTCGTCGGTGGTGGTCACTTCGTCGAGGATCTTCGAGCACACTTTCAGGACGATATTGTCAGTCAGCGCACCCAATTCCGGCCAGTCTTTAATGTTCGGCCCGTAAATCAGCGGTTGCTGAGTTGCCCCTTTCACAAAGCCCTGATAAACACGGTTTTTATACGGCGTTACATCGAAGGCGTACTCCGGCACGTTGTCCCAGCAATCAAGTTCGCTGGCAGAGGTTAAATAGCCACCGTTTGCCGCAGTCGCAGCGATAGAACGAGCGTCCATCAACGCCACCGCTGACATCTGCCCATTAGCTGGCTTAGAGCCTTCGCGGTTCGGGAAGTTACGCGTGGTGTGGCGAATACTCAAACCGTTGTTGATTGGCGTATCGCCCGCGCCAAAGCATGGGCCGCAGAACACGGTTCTGATGATTGCGCCTGCGCCAATCAAATCTGCTACCACACCTTTTTTGGCGAGATCCATAAACACCGGCTGTGATGACGGGTAAACCGCTAACGAGAAGGTGTCATTGCCACAGGATTGACCGCGCAGTGCATTCGCCGCCGCGATGACGTTTTCGTAGTTACCGCCAGAACAGCCCGCGATAATCCCCTGCTGCACTTTCAGGCGACCGTTTTCGACTTTATCCAGCAGCGAGAGTTTGGCTTTACCGTGCGCCACGCGCTCGGACTCAATTTCAATCTCACGCAGAATGTCGGTCAGGTTCTGGTTCAGTGTGTCGATTTCATACACGTTGCTCGGGTGGAACGGCAGCGCAATCATTGGTTTGATGGCGCTTAAATCAACGCTGATGCAGCCATCGTAGTACGCCATCGGTTGAGGGTTAAGCTGGCAGTAATCCTGGCCGCGACCGTGCAGCGCCAGCCAGTTATGGACTTCTTCATCGGTTTGCCAGACAGAACTTAAACAGGTCGTTTCCGTGGTCATAACGTCAACGCTGTTACGGAAATCGGTAGAGAGCGCAGCAACACCGGGACCTACGAATTCCATCACTTTGTTTTTGACGTAGCCGTTTTTGAACACGGCACCGATGATAGCCAGCGCCACATCCTGTGGCCCCACATACGGCGCAGGTTTTCCGGTCAGATGCACCGCAACCACGCCCGGATAGTCGATATCCCAGGTGTCATTAAGCAATTGTTTTACCAACTCGCCGCCGCCCTCACCGACTGCCATTGTCCCTAATGCACCGTAACGGGTGTGGCTGTCTGACCCGAGGATCATTTTGCCGCCGCCTGCCATCATCTCACGCATATATTGATGGATGACCGCAATATGCGGAGGCACAAAAATACCGCCATAACGCTGGGCCGCCGATAAACCAAAAACATGGTCATCACCGTTAATAGTGCCGCCGACGGCGCAGAGTGAGTTATGGCAGTTGGTCAGCACATACGGCAGCGGGAAACGTTCCATACCGGACGCTTTAGCGGTCTGTACAATACCAACAAAGGTAATATCGTGAGAGGCTAATGAATCAAACTTAATTTTAAGTTTATCCATATTTCCGGACGTATTATGCGAAGAGAGAATAGACCAGGCAATAGTGCCTTTTTTGGCTTCTTCTTTTTTAATTTCGCCGGTGAAATGTTCTTCGGCAATTATTTCGTTATTACTGGCGAGAAACACGCCGTTTTCAGATAACTTGATCATCAAATGCTCCAGATATCTGCGCACCGAGAAGTGCGCAGAAAGATAATAAATGGATATACTCTAAATAATTCGAGTTGCAGGAAGGCGACAAGCGAGTGAATCCCCAGGAGCTTACATAAGTAAGTGACTGGG
>ENA-UEYG01002928-UEYG01002928.1-human-gut-metagenome-genome-assembly--contig:-NODE-2928-length-10204-cov-4.241631_pt1 | contig 10204 bp, 11 predicted proteins | sample MGYA00242933_ERZ507934 | MGnify/ENA primary metagenome ERZ507934 (study PRJEB26167, sample SAMN06115527) | human gut metagenome | host: Homo sapiens | place: China:Zejiang | collected 2015-11-10... | reverse complement strand
GCTGATAAACGACCTGAGATCTCTGCTTCTGCAATTCGGCTGCCACGTCGATCTCTTTTGCCAGCAGAATCCGCATATAATCATAAGGAAAATCCATACTTTGCCTCCTTCCTTAAAATTTAGGGGTAATTCCATCCAATACAACGAGGTCGAGCCGTCGTTATAGATCATGGCGAACGGCTGGTTGCCATCGTCATAGGCAAACTCGAGGGACTTCCATGACCACAGTTTACCATTGCATCAGCACAAATTCAAGAATCATCATGATTCTTGATTTCAAGACACAAATCCTGAAATCAAGGACAGGGACAACATAAACAGGCATCCGGCGCTTTGCCGGATGCCTGTTATAACGATTTGCTATTCTCAAAAAAAGCGTCTGCAAGCCGGTTCCCGGACACCAGACCGAGCTCCTGTCACAAAATAATACAGATCAGCGTTCCGCTGCCCTCATTGACCACACGCTGCAAAGTTTCCTGGAGCTTTCCGACCGCTTTCGTCGGCAGGCAGCTGAGCTTTTCCTCCACGCCCTCCTGTGCGATCGTGTAGATCGGCTTGCCGAAAATGTTGGACTGCCAGAGCTGCTCGACATCCCCGTCAAAGCCCTGCAGCAGGAAGCCGAGGATCTCGCTCGATGCGTTCTCTCCGCCGATCTCCGGCGAGACCTCTGTCTCGATTGTAGTCTGGAACATGTGAATGGCTTTTGCGCTGGCTTTGAGCCGGACGCCGTAGCGCCCGCCTTTGCGGACGATCTCCGGCTCTGCCAGCTGCAGATCACCGGCCGACGGCATGACGACCCCGTAGCCCTTGCTGCGCACGTCCTCCAGTGCGCCGCGGATGTGCTGATAGTCAGCCTGGATACGCCCCATTTCCACCAGAAACGAGATGAGCTCCCCATCACTGCGCAGGGAAACGCCCGCCTGTTCGCTGATGATGCTGTAGTACAGCGCGCGCGGAAATGTGAGCACGTAACAAACGGCCCCGGTGTCCACGGAGACGTTTTCCACGTCCGCCGCTTCCAACAGTTCGCTGTCTGCGAGCACTTGCGCCGCGCGCCGTGCGTCACGCAGGCGGTGCAGTGACGGCATCTGTTCGCGCAGCAGTGCATAGAGCTGCTGCTTTGTCTCATTTTCGGGCGGCAGGACGTCCATCCACTCCGGCATACGGAAGCAAGCCTCTGTGACCGGGAATTCATACAATACCGAGCGCAGGATCTCCAGAATATCCTGCTCCGTCAGCTCCAGACAGTTGACCGGCAGGCAGGCGGCATCGTACTGCTCGCGCAGCTGAGCCGCCAATGTCTGTGCGGCCTCCCCCGCCGGATCGGCCGTGTTGAGCAGGATGAGAAACGGCTTGCCGATGTCCTGCAGCTCTGCAACGATGCGCGCTTCTGCCGCGGCATAGTCCTCCCGCGCGAGCTCGGTCACGCTGCCGTCGGTCGTGACGACAATGCCGATCGTCGAGTGCTCGCGGATAACTTTGCGCGTTCCCTCTTCCGCCGCCACGCGTATGGGGATCTCGTGATCGTACCACGGCGTTGTGACCAGACGCTCTTCCCCGTTTTCGTACTGACCGTTTGCGCCGGGGATCATATATCCAACGCTGTCGATCAGCCGCACGGAGGCGCGCACGGAAGCATCCAGTTCGATCGAGACGGCATCCTCCGGGACAAACTTCGGCTCTGCTGTCATGATCGTCCGGCCGGATCCGCTTTGCGGCAGCTCGTCGCGCGCACGCTCCCGCACGTAATCATCGGAAATATTCGGAAGCACGAGCGTTTCCATGAAGCGTTTGATGAAGGTCGATTTCCCGGTGCGTACCGGGCCGACAACGCCGATGTAAATATTCCCGCCGGTACGAGCGGCAATGTCTGCGTAAATTGAAGAATTGTCCATTCTGTCGTCCTCTCCTCATCAGTCTTACCAAAACTGTATGAGGTCCGGGACGAGAATATGCCGCCGGCAGCGTGCCGGCGGCATACGTTATGGACAATATGTCTGTGCGGTCTGATGGAGCACCTGACTGACGGTGAACGTGACATCCGGGAACTGCCGCTGAAGTTTCTCCTGCAGGACCGGGATGACCACATTTTCCGTGCAGAAGTGATCGGCGTCGATCAGGTTGATGCCAAGCTCCTTTGCCGCGAGGAAGCGGTTGTACTTCACGTCTGCCGTCACGAAGGTGTCGCAGCCCTTCGCAGCCGCCAGCTCCAGCATATTCCCGCCGGAGCCGCCGCAAACCGCGATTCTTTCCACTGGCAGGCCACCGTCCACATACCGCAGCCCGTTGGCGTGCAAACGTCCGGCAACATAGGGCAGAAATTCCGCCACGGTCATGGGGTTCGGAAGCTTCCCTACACGTCCGCAGGTAAGCGTGCGCCCGTCGGCCGCCGTACCGGCCGGCTCCAGGCCGCCCGTGACCTCCGCGCCCAGCGCCGCCATGAGCACATCATTGACGCCGCCGTCGGCAATGTCCAGGTTCGTGTGCATACAGATGGCGGAAATGCCGTGCCGCGCCATGGTCAGCACCTTGCGTCCGGCGAGATCATCCGTCGTCGCGTGCCGCAGCGGCGTAAAGATGAGCGGGTGGTGCGAAACAATGAGCTGCGCGCGCAGCTCGATCGCTTCTGCGATCACGACGTCTGTGATGTCCAGCGCCAGCAGCACATTTTTTACCGCAGTTCCACCGTCACCAACCAGAAAACCGGCGTTATCAAAATCCATCTGATACCGCACCGGCGCGATCTCATTTAAGAAAGCGTAGATGTCATTGATGATCACCATGTCTGTACCTCCTTCAGGCAGGTTTGCAGCTGCGAGAGCCGCGCGTCGATCGCTGCCAGTTCCGCCGCCGGCGTCAGCTTTGCAAGCGCCATGCCGGCGCGTGCGCGCGTTTGCCGCCGGATCTCTTCTGTGAGGTGCTCCGGCAGCAGCGGATCGCGGCGGCGAAGCAGCAGCCGCTCCACCGTGTATGTCTGCCCGGCCGGCTGTCCAAGCACACGCAGGGCAAGATAGCGCTTGCCGGCATCGCGGCAGAGGGCTGCGTCCTCGATCGTAAAGCCGTTGTGCCAGAGCCAGTCCGTCAGTTCCTGCACTTTGCTCTGCGGCTGCAAAACGAGCCGTTTTCCCTGCCGCAGCCACGGCGTGGCCGCCAGGATCGCACAGATCGTTTCCCCGCCCATGCCGGCAATGGTGATGACATCCGCTGCCTGCGCGTCCGGAAATTGCAGACCGTCCGCCTGCACGAACCGAACGCGCTCCTCCAAGTCGTAAGCGGCGGCGGACTTCCGCGCATTGGCAAGCGGACCGACATGGATGTCGGCCGCGATGGCCGTTTGAATGACTCCATTTTGCAGCAGCCAGACCGGCAAATATCCGTGATCTGTACCGATATCCGCAGCGCAGGCGCACGGCGGCACGAAGTCCGCGACCATTTGCAGCCGCGGTGATAGACGAATGGAATCCATACATACTCCTCCGGAAACGCCAAAAGCCGGCGTACCGCCGGCTTTTGATCCATGTCTGTATCTTACAGGCTCTCCAGATAGGTGCGCAGCTGCTCGAGGAACTCGTCCGGATCCACGTCGTGTGCAAGGCAAGCCTGCTCCAGCGTCTCGCCACTGGCCATGGCGCAGCCGAGGCAGTGCATGCCGATGTTCTGGAACACGGGCATGGCCTCCGGCGCATTGGACAGGATCTCCGAAATCATCGTATCTCTGGAAATTTCAAACATAATCTTTTTACCTCCGGTAGTTTGCTTGTGAGAAAATGATTGGGTCGCACGAAGCGCCCCAATCATTTTAACCAGTTTATCTGCTGATTAGTGCTGCTCTCTCATCTTCGCGAAGCACTCGCTGCAGTAGACAGGACGGTCAGACTTCGGCTCAAACGGAACTCTGGCCTCGCCGCCGCAGGCAGCGCAGGTAGCAGTGAAGAACTCGCGGGGACCGCGGGCGGCGTTCTTGCGCGCGTCACGGCAGGCCTTGCAGCGCTGGGGCTCATTCTGGAAGCCCTTTTCCGCATAGAATTCCTGCTCACCGGCGGTGAAAACGAACTCTGCGCCGCACTCTTTGCACTTCAACGTTTTGTCTTCGAACATGATAAATCCTCTCTTTTGAAAAACTTGCCTCTCGGCTATATTGCGTTCAGCTCTTGCTGAAGTCGCTGAAATTGGGGAGCCGCGCCAGTTTGCGGCGGATCCGCTGCACGGCATTGTCAATGGATTTTTCGGGTTTGTTCGTCTCGGCCGCCATCTCGGCATAGGAAAGGCCGGACAGGTACAGCCGAAGCACCCGCGCTTCAAACGCTGACAAATACCGGGTAAATGCGGACAATAGCTCTTGTTCACTCTCTCTGGCCAGAACCTGCTCCTCAGTAACACGACAATTTGCTTCCGGATAGCTGGACGCCTGGGTCTGTGATTCTTCTGAGAGGATGCTGTCTAGGGAAATGCCGCTGTTGAGCGGAGAATGCTTCTGTCTGGAAGCGGACTTGATGGCACTGTAAATGCGGTTGCTGATACAAACCTCTGCAAACGCTTTGAAAGGCACATTGGACGCCGGGTCATACTGCCGGATGGCAGAGAGCAGGCCAAGCATTCCTTCCTGAATGAGATCCTCGCTGTCACCGCCGATGAGAAAAAGCGGCCGCGCGCAAATGCGCACCAGGCGGCTATAGCGCTCTGCGAGCGCTTCCTCCGCGTCGGCATTCCCGGCACTCACCAGTGCCAGCAGCTCTGCATCAGACAGTTTGGAATCATCCATCATAACCTTCAAAACTCCAATACCACTCAAAACAAATTATAACTAAAAACGTTGAAAAGTCAATACATTTTTGTTCAAAATGCACGTTTCGGGGACATTCAGCGCTTTTTTCAGAGATCTATCTCCTGCTGGCCGATGTATTCCAGGCCAAGATGCTCATAAGCACGGCGTGTGACGCAGCGGCCGCGGGGCGTGCGCGTCAAAAAACCCTGCTGCAGCAGATACGGCTCATAGACGTCCTCGAGCGTCACGGCCTCTTCGCCAATCGTCGCCGCGAGCGTTTCCAGGCCGACCGGCCCGCCGTGATAGAATTCGATGATACTGCGCAGCATCCGCCGGTCCGTCGCATCGAGGCCCATCTCGTCCACTTCCAGGCGCAGCAGCGCGGCGTTGGCGACCTCTTTGGTGATGACGCCGTCGGCGCGCACCTGCGCATAGTCGCGCACGCGCTTGAGCAGACGGTTGGCAATGCGCGGCGTGCCGCGCGAGCGCGAGGCGATCTCATACGCGCCGGCACTGTCGATCTCCACCTTGAGGATACCGGCGCTGCGCTCTACGATCTTCTGCAGCTCGGCCGGGCTGTAGAGCTCCAGACGCAGATTGACGCCGAAGCGGTCGCGCAGCGGCGCGGTCAGCTGCCCGGCGCGCGTGGTCGCTCCGATGAGCGTAAAGCGCGGCAGATCCAGCCGGATCGAATTGGCCGACGGCCCTTTGCCGATGATGATGTCGATCGCGTAGTCCTCCATGGCGGGGTAAAGGATCTCCTCGACTGCGCGGTTGAGGCGGTGGATCTCGTCCACGAAGAGAATATCATGTTCCTGCAGGTTGGTCAGCAGCGCCGCCAGATCGCCGGCCTTTTCAATCGCCGGGCCAGAGGTGATGCGCATGTTCACGCCCATCTCGTTTGCGATGACGGCGGCCATCGTCGTCTTGCCAAGCCCCGGAGGGCCGTAGAGCAGCACGTGGTCGAGCGGCTCGCCGCGCAGGCGCGCCGCGTCGATGCAGACCTGCAGGTTCTCTTTCGCTTTTTCCTGACCGGTATAATCCTTCAGCAGCCGCGGGCGCAGAGAGCCCTCGCCGGAATCCTCCGGAAGCACGCGGGAAGAGGTGACGACCTCCTGCTGGGCGTCCTCGGAAAAACTGATACTCATATACGCTCCCTCCCCTGCTTACTGCTGCATCATGGCGCGCAGCGCGGCCTTGATGATCTGATCCGCGCTCATGCCCTCAATGGACGGCAGCGTGCGCAGCGCCGCATTGATCTCCGGCATGCTGTAACCGAGTACCGTCAGACCGGCAATCGCATCGCTGCGCGCGGCCGAGGCCGCGTCCGATGCGGGCACCGCCGGCGCCATATCCGCAAAGTCCACGCTTGCGCTCTCTTTGGCCATCTTGTCCTTGAGCTCGAGCAGAATGCGCTGCGCAATGCGCTTACCGATGCCCGGCGCGCTCGTGAGCGCCTTTTCATCGCCGTTGAGCACCGCCAGCGCCAGCCCGTCCGGCGTGTTGGACGAAAGGATCGACAGCGCCGCCTTCGGTCCAACGCCGGAGATGCCGAGCAGCAACTCAAAGCAGTGCTTTTCGCTCTTGCTGGCAAAGCCGTAGAGATCATGTGCATCTTCGCGGATGCACTCATACGTATAGAGCTTGGCGCGCTCGCCCGTTCTGACGCTGCTGATCGTGTTCAGGCTGGCGTTGAGCGCATAGCCCACGCCGCCGCACTCCAGCACGACCAGATTCGGTTCGATATCGGTAACGACTCCGTTTATATGGTAGAACATGGATCAAATCTCTCCTGTTGATGGATCAAAGATGTGGCGCTGCGCGCATGGCAGAGCGCGATAGCGACGGCGTCCGCCGCGTCGTCAGGCTTCGGCACGGCCTGCAGGGACAGGATGCGGCGCACCATGTCCATGACCTGTTTTTTGTCCGCACGACCATAACCGACGACCGCCTGCTTGACCTGCAGCGGCGTGTATTCATAGATCTGCAGCCCGGCCTGATAGCCCGAGAGCAGGATGATGCCGCGGCCATGGGCAACGGCGATGCCGGTCGTGATATTCGTATTGAAAAACAGCTCCTCGACCGCCATCACTTCCGGGTGAAACTGCGCGATGAGTTCATTCAGGTCGCGGTAGATCTGGTCGAGCCTGCTGGACAGCTGCGTTTTGGCCGGCGTCGTGATCACGCCGCAGGTCAGCAGACGCTGGCTGCGCTTTTCCGCGTCCAGCACTGCGAAGCCGACCGTGGCAATGCCGGGGTCAACGCCCAGGATCCGCATATGCATCACTCCAATTAAATAAATATAGCATATTTTCGCCCCGTAGGCAACTGCCGGGAAAAGAAAAAGCGCCCCGAATCGTTTCGGAGCGCTTGAAAACACACAGGTCACGCACGCGGGTGCGCTTTGTTGTAGACATCCTTGAGCTGCTTGCTGACAAGGTGCGAATAGATCTGCGTCGAGGAGATGTCCGCATGGCCGAGCATTTCCTGAATGGCGTGGATATCCGCGCCGTTTTCCAGCAGATGCGCCGCGAAGGAATGGCGCAGCGTGTGCGGTGTGATCGTCTTTTCGATGCCGGCCTTGGTCTGATAGTTCTTGATGAGCTTCCAGAAGCCCTGACGCGACATCCGTTCCCCGCTGACGTTGACGAACAGCGCCTGTTCATCCGGCGCTGCGATCATCTGCGGGCGGATGAAGTTGATGTACTCCGTGAGCGCACGGACAGCCGCCGGATACATGGGGATCATGCGCGCTTTGTCGCGGCCCTGGCAGCGGATAACACCGGCGGACAGATTTACATCCGTAATGTTGAGCGAGATCAGTTCACTGACACGGATACCGGTCGCATACAGCAGCTCGAGCATGGCGCGGTCACGGTAGCCCTTGGCGTCTGTGCACTCCGGCTGCGCCAGCAGCAGCTCGACCTCTTTGCTTGAGAGGATCTGCGGCAGCTTCTGCTTGGCCTTGTCCGGTACGAGCTTGCCGGTCGGATTGTGCTGCACATAGTGATTGTTGAGCAGGAACCCATAGAAATTTTTCAGCGATGCGATCGCCCGGGAAACCGTGGCGACGGACTTGCCGTTGCTGCGCATCCAGTCGATGTATTCACACAGCTCTTCCTCTTCCGCGGAGCCAAGATCGGCATCCGTGTGTGCGTGCAGATATTCGCTGAGTTGGCGGATATCCCGCAGATATGAGGAAATCGTATTTTGCGACGAGCGCTTGACATCGCGCAGGTAGGACTCGAACAATTCCATTCCGTCGGAATCCCGCATGACGACTTCCCCCTTTCCAATCAGATTTCATCCACAGTGACCACAGGTCACAGAATAAGCCGTGTGAAAAACGGTACTGCATAGCACGCGGCGGCCGCAGCCGCCAACAGCAGGCAGAACACAAGCGCCAGCTCCCGGGAATATCGCTCCGATGATACGGGGACTGGCAGGCCGCGCCGCTGCTCGAGCAGACGCACAGACATCTGCGCGCAGAGCGTTCCGAGCAGAAACAGCGCCGGCACAAGAAAAATGCCGGGCAGACCGACTGCGACGCAGGAGAGCCAAAACGCATGGTCGCAGACGGAATTCAGGAAGGCGGCCGCCGTACAGGCGGACAAAAAACCTTTGATCCCGAAAACGGCCGGAATCAGCAAAAAACCAAGATACGACGTAGACAGCAGCAAAAACGCAAAACCGTAGGCGCACGAGACGCACAGCTCCGGCAGCAAGCCGCCGTACAGCGTCCCACCCGCGCCGCTGCTGCTCAAAAAGGAAAGAACCGGATTTGACGGCTCCGGCAGCGCAGCATTGGCGCCGAAGCAGCAGCCGATCACATAGCCCGCCGCCATACCAACCGCGAGCAGCGGCGGCAGCGGGAAACGGGAGACGGCCGGTTTCCGGCGCACGCGCAATCTGTTATGTCGCACATTCATCACCACTGACAGCCTATGAACACGCGCTCATAACATGACAATTTACATAATGCGTTGTAGACATAATATAATACAAATCGAAAATGTTATCAAGTAGTTCGTCAGAATTTGTTCATTTTTGTTTATTATGACAAGAAATTATGTTAACAATATTATGTAAACCGCGTAACTGAGCAGAAAGAGATGCCCAGTATTTCCAGCGGTATATGACTATATTTCGGTAATCATTGCGTATCTAACGCAATATATAGGTAATCAAACGATGATTATGTAAACCTTCCGCCTGATTACCAACCGTAATATCTCTTCTGTTTCCGTTTTTTCTTCTTTGTTCTATTTCGTAACTTTTTATGAAAAATGCACGAACCGACGATCGTGGCAGCCAGCGCGGTCAGCAGCGTCATGGCAGTAGCGGCGCAGAAAACCTGCGCACCCACGGCCGCCTTCCCATGTCATCGCTCCGCCAAGTGCCCTCCCCTGCTCCGGCCGCGGCGAGAGCGCGCCGGCAGCAAGACACGCAAGCCCGCAGTACACCAACGCAGCAAGGCGCACATCTGTGCCGGGCAGCACATCGTGATTCATGGCCAGCGCAGCCAGCCAGCTCAAGAGCAGCGCGAGTCCAAGTCCGGCCAGGCCGGCCGCCGCCGCGCGCGAGAGCATCGGCAGCCATTTTTGTTCCGTATTCAAAAAAACACCCCCTGCAGAACGTATGCATCACAGCATATTCCTGCAGGGGGTGAATCATTCCGAAAGAAGCGTTACACCTCGGGACCCTTCGGCTCCTCGTGCTTCGGCTCTTCCTTTTTCGCTTCTTTTGCTTTCTGCTTGGCAGCCTTGCGATCCTGCGCTTCCTTGGCAGCCTGCGCCTCGGCGCGCAGGTCGTCTACTCCTCGAACACGCAGGAGGTCAGGGGCGCCGGTTCGGAGATCCGGAACCGCTACTGGTCGCTGCTGCCCAACGTGAAGTGGAACTGGATGAACCTCAAGGTGGTTTCGTTCTATTCGCGCCTCGGTGCGGGAGCCTCGTTCTCCAGATCCGAGGTCGGGGGCGAGAGCGGCAAATCCACGCAGTTCGCCTTCCAGGTGTCGCCCGTCGGCGTCGAAGTCGGGGGACGCGTCGCGGCCTATGCCGAGGCTGGTATCGGTACGTCGGGCTGCCTGCTGGTCGGCGTCCGCTACCGCTTCTGACACCCTGTCCGGATACGGAAAAGGGGCGCATTCCTCGCAGGATGCGCCCCTTTTCGTCGGCGGGTCTCCCCGCAGGGGAGTTCTTACGCCTTCACAGGCTCTTTTCCGGCCATCACGCAGCGCGTCGTGCCGAAGACGTTGAGGTTGAGGTGTCCGGCGATGAACGCCAGCGCCTTCTGGGCCTTCACCGAGTTGCCGGCCCCGTCGAGCGGGGGCGCGAACGCCGCAACGCCCATCACGCCCGGAACGACGCCCATGATGCCGCCGCCCACGCCCGTCTTGGCCGGGAGCCCCGTCGTGAAGAGCCAGTCGCCCGTGTGCTC
>ENA-UEYG01002927-UEYG01002927.1-human-gut-metagenome-genome-assembly--contig:-NODE-2927-length-10205-cov-3.368483_pt1 | contig 10205 bp, 6 predicted proteins | sample MGYA00242933_ERZ507934 | MGnify/ENA primary metagenome ERZ507934 (study PRJEB26167, sample SAMN06115527) | human gut metagenome | host: Homo sapiens | place: China:Zejiang | collected 2015-11-10... | reverse complement strand
AGGAGTCGGCTTATTCGACTTGCCACCGACAAAACCGGTTACTTTTGCAGTATCCCGGACCAGATGCCAGGTTTCGTCAGTCATTTCCATTTCAACAAGAATATATCCCGGAAAGAAACGACGTTCCGTAACGGATTTCTGACCGCCCTTAACTTCAACAACTTCTTCTGTCGGTACCAGAATCTCACCGAATTGATCAGTCATTCCCATCCGCTCGATTCGTTCCATCAGGGCGCGACGCACGCTTTTTTCCATGCCGGAATACACATGCACAACATACCAGCGCATCGTTGACGACGCACTGGCAGCTTTTTCCGTACCAGCCTGATCCTGGCTATTTTCACTCATTATTTTTTCCAGCCAAGTATGAAGTTATAAAGGACGATTTCCAATACCTTGTCCGCGCCCCACAGGAAGATGGCTATTATCAGCACAAAACCGAAAACGATACCCGTAAGACGGATGGCATCGTTACGCGGAGGCCAGACGACCTTTCGGGTTTCACGATAAGATTCTTTTGCAAATGCAATGAATTCGCGCCCTGTCGCAGAAAACCATGCCAGCACAGCACCCACGACCAGGCCGGCCACCAGAACACCAACACGCGTCAGCGTTGGCTTGCCCGCAAGAAGATAAAAACCAACAATACCAGCCAAAATTGCGACAACCGCACAGGCAACCTTAACTCTGTCGCCCAGGCCACCCTCGGCTTGCACAGGTTGGTTAGACATATAAATTACCTTCTATTATCGAACATCAAGAATGGCAGGGGAAGAGGGCCTCGAACCCCCGACCTTCGGTTTTGGAGACCGACGCTCTGCCAATTGAGCTATTCCCCTACTTCAAAAGCCTGATGTTGAATATTAACCAAATACCCCCTCAAAGGAGGGGGAACAAAAATTACTCAGTGATTTTAGCGACGACACCGGCGCCGACGGTTCTGCCACCTTCACGGATGGCGAATCTCAGGCCTTCTTCCATGGCGATCGGGCTGATCAGTTTGACGCTGATGCTGACGTTGTCGCCTGGCATGACCATTTCTTTGTCTTTCGGCAGTTCGATGGCGCCTGTTACGTCTGTTGTACGGAAGTAGAATTGAGGTCTGTAGTTGTTGAAGAATGGGGTGTGACGTCCACCTTCTTCTTTGGACAGGACGTAGACTTCTCCTTCGAAGTTCAGGTGGGGTTTGATTGAGCCCGGTTTGGCCAATACTTGTCCACGTTCGACTTCTTCACGTTTGGTTCCGCGCAACAGAACGCCGATGTTGTCGCCTGCCTGTCCCTGGTCGAGCAGTTTTCTGAACATTTCGACGCCGGTGCAGGTGGTTTTGGTGGTTTCCTTGATGCCGACGATTTCGATTTCTTCACCCACTTTGATGATGCCGCGTTCTACACGTCCGGTTACGACGGTGCCACGACCGGAGATGGAGAATACGTCTTCTACCGGCATCAGGAAGGCGCCGTCTACGGCACGTTCCGGGGTCGGAATGTAGCTGTCCAATGCGTCTGCCAGTGCGAGGATGGCGGTTTCGCCGAGTTCGCCTGTGTCGCCTTCGAGGGCGAGTTTGGCGCTTCCTTTGATGATTGGAATGTCGTCACCCGGGAATTCGTAACGGGACAGCAGTTCACGTACTTCCATTTCGACGAGTTCCAACAGTTCTGCGTCATCGACCATGTCGCATTTGTTCAAAAATACGATGATGTATGGGACGCCTACCTGACGGGCGAGCAGGATGTGTTCGCGGGTCTGCGGCATTGGACCGTCTGCTGCGGAGCATACGAGGATGGCTCCGTCCATCTGGGCTGCACCGGTGATCATGTTTTTGATGTAGTCGGCGTGGCCCGGGCAGTCTACGTGGGCGTAGTGTCTTGCTGCGGTTTCGTATTCGACGTGGGAGGTGTTGATGGTGATGCCACGAGCTTTTTCTTCCGGTGCCGCGTCAATCTGGTCGTATCCTTTGGCTTCTCCACCAAATTTCTTGGCCAATACGGTCGCTATCGCCGCTGTCAGGGTGGTTTTTCCATGGTCAACGTGACCAATTGTTCCTACGTTTACGTGCGGCTTCGTCCGCTCATACTTGCTCTTTGCCATTTCAAATTTCCTTCAAAAAGAACGATTTATTAAATAATTTAGCCCAAACGCCTATTAGATCACTTTGCACGTGAGCTGACAATTGCTTCGATAATATTTTTTGGTGCTTCAGCGTAATGCTTGAATTCCATGGTGTAGGTTGCACGACCCTGTGTTGCCGAACGCAAGGAAGTTGCATAGCCGAACATTTCAGACAATGGAACCTCTGCCTTGATGATCTTGCCACCACCGACCATATCTTCCATACCCTGAACCATACCGCGACGGGAAGACAAGTCACCCATAACGGTACCGGCGTAATCTTCAGGTGTTTCAACTTCAACCGACATCATCGGTTCAAGGATAACCGGATCGGCTTTGCGACAACCATCCTTGAATGCCATGGAACCAGCCATGCGGAACGCGTTTTCATTCGAGTCAACATCATGGTAGGAACCAAAGAACAGGGTTACCTTGACGTCAACAACCGGATAACCGGCCATAACACCGGAGGTCAGCGTTTCACGAACACCTTTTTCAACAGCAGGAATGAATTCGCGAGGAACAACACCACCTTTAATAGCGTCAACGAATTCAAAGCCCTTGCCAGGTTCCTGAGGTTCGATCTTCAGAACAACGTGGCCGTACTGGCCACGACCACCGGACTGTTTGACGAATTTACCTTCGATTTCGTCACAGGTCTTGCGAACCGTTTCACGATAAGCCACCTGAGGTTTACCGATCGTTGCTTCAACACCGAATTCACGGCGCATACGATCAACCAGAATATCCAGATGCAATTCACCCATACCGGCGATAATCGTCTGACCGGATTCTTCATCGGTATAAACGCGGAAAGACGGATCTTCCTGAGCCAGACGATTGAGTGCAATACCCATTTTTTCCTGATCAGCCTTGGTCTTTGGTTCAACTGCCTGGGAAATAACCGGTTCCGGGAATTCCATTTTTTCAAGCGTAATCGGAGCGCTTGGATCGCACAGGGTTTCACCCGTGGTAGCTTCTTTCAAGCCAACAGCAGCAGCGATATCGCCTGCCATCACTTCCTTGATTTCTTCGCGCTGGTTGGCGTGCATCTGCAAAATACGACCGATTCTTTCTTTTTTGTTCTTGATCGGATTCAAAACCGTATCGCCGGATTTGACAACGCCCGAATAAACACGGAAGAAAATAAGCTGACCAACGAATGGATCGGTCATGATCTTGAAAGCCAGAGCGGAGAATTTTTCGTCGTCAGATGCCTTACGGGTAATGACATTATCGTTATCATCTGTCCCCTCAACCGGAGGAATGTCCACAGGAGACGGCAGATATTCGATAACCGCATCCAGCATGGCCTGAACACCCTTGTTTTTAAAGGCCGTACCGCACATCATCGGAACGATTTCACTGTCAATGGTTCTCTGGCGAAGCGCTTTCTTGATATCTTCTTCCGGCAGATCACCGTCGTTCAGATATTTGTCCATCAGTTCTTCACTGGATTCAGCAGCGACTTCAACCAGTTTCTCACGCCATTCCCTGGCCTGATCCATCAGTTCAGCAGGAACATCCCGATATTCGAACTTGGTACCCTGCGATGCATCATCCCAGTAAATCGCTTTCATCTTGACCAAGTCGACAACACCTTCAAAACTGTCTTCTGCGCCGATAGGAATCTGCAAAGGAATCGGATTCGCTTTCAGACGGGCACGCATCTGGTCGTAAACCTTGAAAAAGTTTGCGCCGGTACGGTCCATCTTGTTAACGAATGCCAGGCGAGGCACTTTATACTTGTTAGCCTGACGCCAACCCGTTTCAGACTGAGGCTGAACACCACCCACAGCACAATAGACCATACAGGCACCATCCAGAACACGCATGGAACGTTCCACTTCAATAGTGAAGTCAACGTGGCCCGGGGTATCGATAATGTTGATACGGTGATTCGGGAAGTTGCCAGCCATGCCGCTCCAGAAGCAGGTCGTTGCAGCAGACGTAATCGTAATGCCGCGTTCCTGTTCCTGTTCCATCCAGTCCATGGTAGCAGCGCCATCATGAACCTCACCCAGCTTGTGATTAACGCCGGTATAAAAAAGAATACGTTCTGTCGTCGTCGTCTTACCTGCATCAATATGAGCAGAAATACCAATGTTACGGTAACGTTCGATCGGAGTCTTGCGAGCCATAATCAATCCTAAAACTTTTTAATAAACAAAACCGAGCGGCATTTTTCGAGTAAATGCGCCCGGCTTGCCAGATATTTTTCTCGAGCAACGACATAAACGAAAAACATTTTGTCGCCGCTCACTCATTTCAATATTAGAAACGGAAGTGTGAGAAAGCCTTGTTGGCTTCTGCCATCCGATGCACTTCATCGCGCTTTCTCATGGCGCCACCACGACCTTCGGCAGCTTCCATCAGTTCAGCAGCCAGACGCTGCGGCATGGATTTTTCGCTGCGCTTTGCAGCAGCTTCACGCAACCAGCGCATGGACAAAGCCATACGACGAACCGGACGGACTTCAATAGGCACCTGATAGTTGGCACCACCGACACGACGCGACTTCACTTCAACCAGAGGTTTGCAGTTATTGACGGCCAGATTGAAGATTTCCAGAGGATCTTTTCCGGATTTGCCCTCGATAAGCTCGAAAGCGCCATAAATAATGTTTTCAGCAACCGATTTCTTGCCGGACAACATCAACACGTTAACAAATTTAGCTACATCAACATTGCCAAACTTTGGATCTGGCAAAATCTCGCGCTTGGGAACTTCACGACGACGAGGCATTTCTTTTCCTTTCTTCAGTTGAGTGCAGGCACTCACGGTGCGCCATCATAGCCCACCACTTACTCGATCATACGATCGACCAATTGTTATTTACTTGCAGGTTTGGCGCGTTTTGCACCGTATTTGGAACGAGCCTGTTTACGATCTTTGACACCCTGGGTATCCAGAGAGCCGCGAACCATATGGTAACGAACACCAGGCAAATCCTTTACACGACCACCACGCAGAAGAACAACACTGTGCGCCTGCAGGTTATGACCTTCACCGCCAATGTAGGAAATGACTTCAAATCCATTGGTCAATCTTACCTTGGCCACTTTTCTCAAGGCGGAGTTAGGTTTTTTTGGTGTCGTGGTATAAACACGAGTACATACGCCACGCTTTTGCGGACAATTATCCAACGCAGGCGACTTGCTTTTAGCTTTAACGCTGACGCGAGGTTGGCGAATCAGTTGATTGATGGTTGGCATCGATTTAATAATCCAACTAAAAAATTACAAGACAATCCCGATTACGCAAGCAACCGGGGACTCTATGGACAAAAAAACCATCCACAGGAAGCGTATCCAAATCACAATAAAAAATCTTTTTATTATTTTTACAGACACTAAAGACCGTGGATTCTAAACTGTCTCCTGTGCAAAGTCAATTGCTTCAAAGACATACGGCATTCTTCCACATGAAAAACAACAATGTCCCATGTGGATAAAAAAGTGGCATTCCACTGAAAAATGGAATGCCACTGCAGTCGATCATGAATTATTCATGTTCGGGATTTTCACTGACAACGTCTGAAATATCCTGCATGGGTTCTTCCTGTGGAAGTTCCTGTTCAGCACGTTGCAGGGCAGCACGTTCTTCCTGCTCCCAGACTGATTTCTGCTTGCGGGCACGGTGCATTGCCAGACCGGTACCGGCTGGAATCAGACGTCCGACAATGACGTTTTCTTTCAGTCCGCGCAGTCCATCTTTCTTGCCCATGATCGCCGCTTCGGTCAGAACCCGGGTCGTTTCCTGGAAGGATGCGGCCGAAATGAACGAATCGGTAGACAGGGATGCCTTCGTAATACCCAGCAGAACGTTATCGTAAGTTGCCGGTCTCTTGCCTTCGGCGATGACGCGATCGTTTTCGTCCAGCAGTTCGGAACGTTCAACCTGTTCGCCAGTAATGTAACTGGTATCGCCAGCATCCACGACATTCACGCGGCGCAGCATCTGGCGAACAATGACTTCAATGTGCTTGTCATTGATTTTCACACCCTGCAGACGGTAAACGTCCTGAACTTCATCAACGATATAACGAGCCAGTGCCTCGATACCCAACAGTCTCAGGATATCCTGAGGATCGGCAGGACCGTCAACAATCATCTCACCTTTGTTGACAACCTGACCGTCATGTACCAGAACCTGCTTGTCTTTACCGATCAGGAATTCATGGCGATTGCCATCCATGTCGGTAATTTCAAGACGCTGCTTACCCTTGGTTTCCTTACCGAACGCGACTGTACCAGTCACTTCTGCCAGCGTACCGGCATCTTTCGGTGAACGGGCTTCAAACAGTTCGGCAACACGTGGCAAACCGCCGGTAATATCGCGGGTTTTCTGTGATTCCGTTGGAATACGGGCAAGCACTTCACCGACAGATACTTTCTGGCCATCCTGAACCATCAGGAGAGCGCCTACCTGGAAGCTGATTGTCACAGCATGTTCGGTACCGGCAATCTTGACTTCTTCGCCACTGTCATTCAACAGTTTAACCTGTGGACGAGCCGACTTGGTTGACGTACCGCGACGTTTCGGATCAATAACGACCAGAGTCGACAGACCGGTCACTTCATCAACCTGTCGTGCAACAGTCACACCTTCTTCTACGTTTTCGAAACGGATCGTACCGGCATATTCCGTAATGATCGGACGGGTCATCGGGTCCCATGTAGCCAATACCTTGCCTGCCTTGACTGGCATTCCGTCAGTTACAAGCAATGTTGCGCCATAAGGCACTTTATGACGTTCGCGTTCGCGGCCAACATCGTCGGTAATAATGATTTCACCCGAACGGGAAATGACGATCTGGTCACCCTTGTCGTTCGTAACGTAACGCATGGTCGATGTAAAGTGAATCGTACCGTTGGAACGGGCTTCAACACTGGAAGCAACAGCGGAACGGGAAGCGGCACCACCAATATGGAAAGTACGCATCGTCAGCTGTGTACCTGGTTCACCAATGGATTGGGCAGCGATAACGCCGACAGCCTCACCAGAGTTAACAAGACTTCCGCGCCCCAGATCACGTCCGTAGCATTTTGCACACATACCGTAGCGTGTTTCACAGGTCAGTGGAGTACGAACCTTGACTTCATCAATACCCAGACGTTCGATTTCCTCGATCTTGTCTTCGTCAAGCAGCGTACCGGCTTCAAACAGGACTTCACGCGATTCCGGATTGATGATGTCGTTGGCAGAGACACGCCCCAGAATACGATCACCCAGAGCTTCAATGACTTCGCCGCCTTCGATCAGCGCTTTCATGACCACGCCTTCGTGCGTACCGCAATCGTCTTCAATGACAACCAGATCCTGTGTCACGTCAACCAGACGACGGGTCAGATAACCCGAGTTTGCTGTCTTCAATGCCGTATCGGCCAGACCTTTACGGGCACCGTGGGTTGAGATGAAGTACTGCAAAACGTTCAGGCCTTCACGGAAGTTAGCTGTAATCGGCGTTTCGATAATCGAACCGTCCGGTTTGGCCATCAGGCCACGCATACCCGCCAGCTGGCGAATCTGTGCAGCGGAACCACGGGCACCGGAGTCAGCCATCATATAAATGGAGTTGAAGGATTCCTGCGTACCGGTCGAGCCGTCGCGCTTGACGACGTCCTGAACTTTCAGCTGATCCATCATGGCCTTGCCGACGGAATCACCGGTCTTGCCCCAGATATCGACGACCTTGTTATACCGTTCACCAGCAGTAACCAGACCGGAAGCGTATTGCTGTTCAATCTGTTTGACTTCCTGTTCGGCAGTCGAAATCAGGTCGACTTTCTGTTTCGGCACCAACATGTCATTGATACAGATGGAAATACCTGCCTTGGTTGCCAGACGGAAGCCGGATTGCATCAGACGGTCGGCAAAAACGACAGTTGCACGCAGGCCACACTTTCTGAATGACGTATTGATCAGTCGGGAAATTTCCTTTTTCTTTAACGGCGTGTTCAATACGGAGAATGGCAGGCCTTCCGGCAGAATTTCGGACAGCAACGCACGGCCGACTGTGGTTTCATAACGCATAACGCGTTTGACCATTTCACCGCTTAAAGGATCTTTTACATAATCCGGCAGACGAACGGTAATACGGGTCGCCAGTTCGACTTCCTTGTTGTCGTAGGCACGCTGGACTTCGGAGATGTCGGTAAACATCATGCCTTCGCCCTTGCCATTGATCTTTTCACGAGTCGCATAGTACAAACCAAGCACCATATCCTGTGAAGGCACAATCGATGGTTCACCATTCGATGGGAACAGGATATTGTTGGATGCCAGCATCAGGGTACGGGCTTCCAGCTGTGCTTCAATGGACAACGGAACGTGAACTGCCATCTGGTCACCGTCGAAGTCGGCGTTGAACGCAGCGCAAACCAGAGGATGCAACTGGATAGCCTTGCCTTCGATCAGAACCGGTTCAAATGCCTGAATACCCAGTCTGTGAAGGGTTGGCGCACGGTTCAGCATGACCGGATGTTCGCGAATGACTTCTTCGAGAATATCCCAGACGACCGGTTCTTGCAGTTCAACGAGACGTTTGGCTGCCTTGATGGTCGTCGCCAGTCCCATCAGTTCCAGTTTGTTGAAAATGAATGGCTTGAACAGTTCCAGAGCCATCAGTTTCGGCAGACCGCACTGATGCAATTTGAGCTGGGGACCGACGGTAATAACGGAACGGCCGGAATAGTCAACACGTTTACCCAGCAGGTTCTGGCGGAAACGGCCACCTTTACCCTTGATCATTTCAGCCAGCGATTTCAGCGGACGTTTGTTTGCGCCGGTCATGGCTTTGCCACGACGGCCATTATCCAGCAGGGAATCGACCGCTTCCTGCAACATCCGTTTTTCATTACGGGTAATGATTTCCGGAGCGCGCAGTTCCAGCAGACGTTTCAAACGGTTGTTTCTGTTGATGACTCGACGATACAGATCGTTCAGATCGGACGTGGCGAAACGGCCGCCGTCCAGCGGAACCAGCGGACGCAGCTCAGGAGGCAGAACCGGCAGCACTTCCATGATCATCCATTCCGGTTTGATCCCGGAACGCTGGAATGCTTCGAGCACTTTCAGACGTTTTGCGTATTTCTTGATCTTGGCTTCGGACTTGGAATCTTTCAGCTCGGCACGCAGCAGTTCCGCTTCACTGTTGATGTCGATCGAACGAAGCAATTCGCGAATGCCTTCAGCACCCATCGATGCCGAGAATTCATCGCCGAATTCGTCATATTTGGCCGCGTAATCGTCTTCCGACATGATCTGGCATTTCTTCAACGGGGTCATGCCAGGATCGGTCACGACGAAAGCTTCGAAATACAGGACGCGTTCGATATCGCGCAGCGTCATATCCAGTACCATACCAAGACGGGATGGCAGGGATTTCAGAAACCAGATATGGGCAGCAGGAGACGCCAGTTCAATATGGCCCATCCGTTCACGACGAACTTTGGCCAGCGTAACTTCAACGCCGCATTTTTCACAAATAACGCCACGATGTTTCAACCGTTTGTACTTGCCGCACAAACATTCATAATCCTTGATCGGTCCGAAAATCTTGGCACAGAACAGGCCGTCACGTTCCGGTTTGAAGGTACGATAGTTGATCGTTTCCGGTTTTTTGACTTCGCCGTAAGACCAGGACCTGATTTTTTCTGGCGATGCCAGACCAATTTTGATGGCATCGAATTGTTCATCTTGCTGAACTTGCTTGAATAGATCGAGCAGTGCTTTCATATTTCACTCCAATTGGGTGAGAACTACGGCCAAAAATTCCATACCGGACGAGGTGGCCACGCGCCCCGTCCGGATTTAAATGTTGCTTAATCGCGTTCCAGGTCGATATCGATACCCAGAGAGCGAATTTCCTTGACGAGCACATTGAAGGATTCCGGCATGCCGGCATCGATCACATGATCGCCCTTGACCAGATTTTCATAGACCTTCGTACGTCCGCTGACGTCATCGGATTTAACCGTCAACATTTCCTGCAGAACGTAGGACGCGCCATAAGCTTCAAGTGCCCAGACTTCCATTTCACCGAAACGCTGACCGCCGAACTGTGCCTTGCCGCCCAATGGCTGCTGGGT
>ENA-UEYG01002914-UEYG01002914.1-human-gut-metagenome-genome-assembly--contig:-NODE-2914-length-10237-cov-5.006004_pt1 | contig 10237 bp, 20 predicted proteins | sample MGYA00242933_ERZ507934 | MGnify/ENA primary metagenome ERZ507934 (study PRJEB26167, sample SAMN06115527) | human gut metagenome | host: Homo sapiens | place: China:Zejiang | collected 2015-11-10... | reverse complement strand
TAAAAATATAGAAATATGAAAGCAACAGACATTAAAGTTAAGAATTTCACTGGTTCAAGTTACGGCATCTTTGAAGATGGCAAGTTTATAACCTCAAATGATGGTTGGGATAAAATGATAGACCAAGCTACTATAATAGCTAATGAGGGCGTAAGCAAAGTTACCATCTCAACTTTGGATTTTGCCGGAACGGATGAAGAGCCAACAATCAAAGAGGGTACAGTAATAATGAAGTTTTATAAGATAGACGATACTGTTTATATCACCAATCAATTATAAGTTTAACCAGCAGGGCGAAAGCCCTGCACAATGCAATAATATATGGAAACGGTTTTTGTAGTAATAAGAATGTTGAGTAATGATGGTACAGAGAATCACGGTATTTTCTCTTCCTATAAATTGGCAGAAGAGTTTATTAATGAAGCAAAAGAGTATGAAACGGACGAACTTCAAATTGTAGAGGTTGAACTTAATCAAGAGGTACTATTTTAATCCGGTAGCCTTCGGGCTACCACAATACATAAACAATGGAAAAACAGACAGTAATAAAATCTACCCTTACGAAAATGCCGATAGGCGGCTCTATTCACTTCCCACTGAACAAAAGAGGCTCTATCCGCACAACTGCATCTAACTTGAAATTGGACGGGTATCTGTTCAAAACAAAGATGCAGATAAAAGAAAACTTGATTATTGTAACCCGTAAAAAATGAAACTATGTCAATGGAATTTGATAGATACCACACTGTTCTAAGAGCAGCCCAAAATGTAACGTTCAGCAAGAATACAGCCGCTAAACTGGTAGGCGGTCAGAGACGGCTTGAAAACCTTGTTGCAGAGGATAGAATTAGAGCGATAAAGACTACCGACAAACAAAATGGTAGATGGGAATGTAACGGGTCTGATGTTATTCGATACACAATAGACCCAATTTTGAAGCACTAAAATTGATAACTATGTTAACACTAAAGCAAAGTCCTATAGCATTGATAGGCATCTTTTTTACTTGTTCACTGGCAGACGGTGAACCCGATACGGGAAAACTTATAATAGCGCTCATTGTGCTTGTATTGACAATTTTATATGTGCTTACCTGCACATATATAAACCAAAAGAAATATGAACGGGAAAAGCAAATGTAATGGGCATTGTAAGAGTTGTCTTTATCTTGGAGCGTGTCCATCTGATATTGTTCATTGCGAAGATTGCGGAGTCGAAATAGAACCGGGCGAAGGTATCAGTATCGAAGTTGAGGCTATCATAGCCGAACATCCCGGCACTAAAATGATAACAGTATGTCCGGTATGTTTCGCGGATCATTACCGGGGAGATGAATCAATAGAATTTGAGTAATAACCAATTAAAAAAATAAGGAGAAATAACAATGACTACAGGAACAATTATCTTTTTAACATTAATTGCCGCCCTCGTGCTGGTACTTGGAGTGGCTGTCATTTGGCAATGTTGCAATATAAGGAACTTAATCGACGAATCCGCAAAAGAAAGTCGGAATGATATATATGAGACCTATAACAGTTTAAGGGATCTGTTAGTGGAGTATGTCGACGAATTGAAGAAAGATCTTAGCCCCGATTCAGAGAACGCATCTAAATCCGGCCTCAGCCCCGAAAGCACCACGCCTAAAGGTACCATTACACCGCCTTCATCTTTTAGTGATATAGAACTTCGTAAATACTGCATAGAGCAGACCCGCAAAGATCAGGTGTATCTCCGGATAGAAGATGCTCAGAGGCTTTATGACTACATTTTGAATGGTAATCAGCGAGGAAAGGAGGTAACAAATGAGCATTAAAGAAATACTGAGTAGTGATTCAAATTTAAGTGTAACAATAAAATCTACTGATTTGAAAGAGTTTGCGGATCATATTATAAAACAGACGATCAAAGAGGTTTTGGCCTCTAATATGAAGTCGGATGAAGAGTATTTAACCGTCAATGAAACCGCAAAGATGCTTTGTGTTAATCGTAGTACTTTATGGAGTTGGAACAAAAAGGGATACTTATGTCCTGTTGAGATAGGCGGGAAGCGTCGCTATAAAATAAGTGATATTGATTCAATTCTTAAAAATAAATGAACCGATGAAGAACAGGAATAGTCTTTCCAAGCATCTGTTTACGGTCATCATAAGCATAGTTACGGTTGCCGGTTGCATCTATGCCGGCAACGTAGAGATGAATGATGATATCCTCTCAGGTATGAGTTTTGAGAAGTACCAGTACATCCATGATCGTATCGGTGATCGTGCCACTTCATCGGATGTGGTAAAGGAGTATTTGCGTAATCGGCGGTTCTATGATTCAATCGCCTATTAAATTCAAATCAATAAAAAAATGAAAGAAAGACCGCTTGATTTTAACAGACAAGATAATCCTGCTATTGTAGAAGATCCTAACGGAGAACTGATAACTAAACTGAAAAAGCAGTATAAAGAAATTTGTCAAAATTTAGGATTGGCTATAATGATACTCGAAAAAGGGCAGCTCACCGAAGGAATGAAAGAAAATATCCTTTCTCTAACAGACCATAACGTGAATGAGTTTCTTACCCAAATGGGGTATGAAGGTGTACTTGCAGAGAAACAGAAGAAAAGAACTGAAGAAATTCGTTCACTGCATAATGAAAATCGAAAATTGCGCCATCAGCTTGGGGAGAAGGTTTCAAACGAAGATGTTAGAGAACGATTGAAGATTATGGTATCAGCATTTGAAAATTGGTGGACTGGATATGGATTTGGACATGTTAACGACTTCTGTTTTGGAGAATATGTTGCAAAAATTTCATTGAGTGGTATGGTTTTCGCTTCCCGTGCCTCAAATGCAGGAGAAGAAAAGAAAAATGAATACTTATCCCGTTTAGGGTTCGAGATAGAAGATGGAAGAGTGATCTACAATGACAAATCCATTGCACTACTGAAAAAATTGCTTACTGATAAATATCCAAGTATTGATATTTATAACATCAACCTGACAACTTCGGCTTTGAATGGAATACCTGTTATTCAGGATGTGGTCGTTTACTTGAGAGATTTAAACGACCTCACCGAAACAGTAGCGCTTACTAAGTAATTCACAAAATAATTAATTCAAATCAGATAAGAAATGAGTGAAAATAAGAAACCATGCCCCGAATTTCCATATTGGGGCGCAAGCTATCCAGATGCGTGCTGTGTCAATGGCAAATTGCAAGATTTAGACTACTGTGACGAGAATGGTAATCTTTATGATAAGGGAGAAGATGTTCCTTGTCCGTTCTGTAGAACAGAAGAATTTATTGAGTATGACCCGTTTAGTTGGGTAGATCATTTTTGCGAGGAAATGGAAGAGAACGGCGATGTTATTACCGACTCTATGGAACAGTGTGCTAAACAAAAGGCACGGCAGGCTTATTTGGATTGGATTGAGAAAGTAAGAGAAGTATATGGCTAATAACAGTACAGATATGAATAAGTATATCAAGCCATTTACAGTCCTGATAGTGGGCATCGCTATCGGCAATAGGGTGTTTAATCATCTCCACGCATGGCTGGGCGTGGCAATAATTACAGCCACAATAATTTTCTTTATTTACAAACTTACTAAAATTATCAAAAATGAAAAAGTTGATTAGTTTAATGTTGGTCTTTATGACCTTATTATTTGTATTGGTTTCATGTGAAAGAGTTGCCCCTAACTATGCCGGCGTCCTTATGGAAAACTACGGCAAGCAAGGCAAGGAAGATTTTAAGGTGGTCTCCGGCAGGGTTTCAACGTGGGATGGGGGGACAGAGTTGTTCCAGGTTCCGTTGTTTGACCAGCGGGGAGAGTTCAGTGCACCGGTAACATTAAAGGCGGCTGATAATACTGAATTTAGCGCTCGTCCTTCATACTCTTACAAGGTAATAAAGAGTCGTGCTATAGATGTCGTATTTGATAACAAACATATTGATAAAGCCGAAACGGAAACCGGAAAAGACGGTTTTATGCAGTCATTGGAAGATAACATATTAGAACCCCGCATCTACGATCTTATAAAGGAAGAGAGCCGGAAGTACAAAACCGACAGTCTTATGGCAGATGGCGGATCGCTTGTCTTTGAAAAGCGTCTGGAGCAAATCGTTGAGAAAGAGTTTGATAAACGTGGACTGCAATTGTTAACCTTTTCCGCTCAATTGGAATTTTCAGATAAGGTTAAGGAAAAGATTGATAGCCGAAATGAGGTAAACACTAATATTTCGGTTTTAGACCAGCAGATTGAGGAGCAGAAAAAGCTTAATGAACTCGAACAACTGAAAACCGAGCAGGCTATTATCCGGTCAAGGGGATTAACGAAAGAGATTCTTTATAAGCAGTTCATTGACCGGTGGGATGGGAAAACGCCGCTTTATGGAATTGCTCCTGAGTTTTTGAAGATAGCTAAATAAAAGAGCTGGCATACGGAATCTAAATGGATTCCGTATGACTCTTAACAGAATAAAACTGGACCAATAAGATGAAGATACAAAACTTTAGTATTCCCCCCGAATGTCGGCATGCCTCTGTTGAGGCTGTAGACAATAGGTTAATAATCACATTTGAACCGGAGAATCTTTCAGATTTCTTCTGTCAGGAAACGGACCATATAGAGCAGACTCCCAGGATCGGTGATTTAGCTTTGTTCTGGGATACCGCCTATAGAGGTTCCGCCATTATTGCCCGACTGATAGATGAAGACCGTATAAACGGTGTACAGGCGTATCAGGCCGCCAATGATGCTTGGTACGAAAACGCCATCCGCTTTCGAAGTGACGAACAATACCGCTTAATAACTCAAAGGCATGATGTGGAAAAAGAAAACGACTGATTTAAAGAAGAAGTCTCCTAATCTGAAGAACAAGTTGGATACTGTGTTCAGCCGCTTTATCCGTTTACGTGACGCCAGGAAAGACGGGACATTTCAGTGCATCTCTTGTGGGAGAATTTTGCCTTTGGATCAGGCGGATTGCGGGCACTACATAAACAGGCAGCACATGTCCACCCGATTCAGTGAAAAGAACTGCAATGCCCAATGCCGATCGTGCAATCGTTTCGATGAAGGCAACATGCAGGGTTATCGCCGTGGTCTGATATTGAAATACGGTGAACCTGCGGTTCTGTTGCTTGAATCCATGAAGAATCAGACAAATAAGATCTCCGATTTTGAGTACAGTGCCATGATCAAGTATTATCAGGGCGAGGTTAAACGTCTGAAGGAAGAGAAGCAGATACGCCAAATATGACATATATGGAACTTTTGAAAATATGAAAGTGATACATGTGTATTTGATCTTCAAAAAGAAGAACTACTACTTCGGTTCTCTCAGTGCCATTTTTGAGCATCTGGATGAAAACGACATAGGAATTAAGAAGCGCACATTGCTGCATCGTTCGGATGAATCCACCATCTTGACAGATAGGGCGATCATCATAAAATCAACCCTGCTTAGATGCAGGAAATCAACAAAGAAAATATGATTATGAAACCAAAGAAACAATTAATTGAAACAGCCGTAAAAGATGGCAGTATAGACAGAATGAACATGCTCCTCTCAGCCGCGCATCTGTTGAATTGCGAGGCAAACAGCCTGATAGAGGAAGCGTCCGATGTTATGTTGGCCAAGGGGCTGTTACTTGGAAACCTGAAGAAGCTGCATAATGACTTTGTGAAATGTGCTGACCGCTATTTCAGAGAGTTCGCCACGCTTGTAACTACGGATAAATCCAAGATGGATATGTTTGGCGATTTGGATGGCTCCGACAAGTCATTCAGAGAGTGGGCCAAGGTGTCGGCCGATTGGGAACCTAAAAAGGAGGTTGAGTAATGAAAGATATCGAATTATTTAATAATCATTTCCAGAATTATAAAGTTTACGGGATTCCCAAAGCACAATTAATCATTGCAGATGTACCCTACAATCTTGGAAACAATGCCTACGCCTCCAATCCTTCTTGGTATGTCGATGGCGATAACAAGAATGGCGAAAGCGATCTGGCCGGCAAAGAGTTCTTTGATACAGATAAAGACTTCAGACCCGCAGAGTTTATGCACTTCTGTAGCCAAATGTTGATGAAAGAACCGAAGGAGAAGGGTAAGGCTCCCTGTATGATTATCTTCTGTGAATTTGAAGATCAGTTCAGATACATTGAACTCGGGAAACGTTACGGGCTGAATAATTACATAAACCTTGTGTTTAGAAAAGACTTCTCCGCACAAGTCTTAAAGGCAAACATGAAGATTGTCGGTAACTGTGAGTATGGTTTGCTTTTATATAGAGACAAACTTCCTAAGTTCAACAATGACGGACGGATGATATTCAATTGCTTCGACTGGGTGCGGGACGGTGAGACTCCCAAGGTGCACCCAACGCAAAAGCCGGTACCGTTACTTCGTAGATTGATAGAAATATTCACCGACAAGGGTGATGTAGTCATAGATCCGTGTGCCGGTAGTGGTTCTACTTTATTGGCTGCTGCCCAATTGGGACGAAAAGCTTACGGGTTCGAGATTAAGAAGCAGTTCTTTGCTGATGCTAATAAATTGATATTATCACGTATTCAGCAATCGCTATTTGTATAACTCTCTTAATATCAAAAAATGAATATAAAACTCAGGATTTAAACAATACTGGTAACGATAGAGCAATTATGAAAGACAATTCATTTCAAGCCGCCATCAAGTCTTATCTTGATGAGCGTGCCAAGGCGGACGAACTCTTTGCCAAGGCTTATAACAAAGAAAACAAGAGTATTGATGAATGCTGCAGCTATATCTTGGGAGAAGCGAAAAAGCGGGGCAATGCGGTTGCCATCTCTGATGCAGAGGTATTCGGCATGGCGGTTCACTATTACGATGAGGATAATATCAAAGTAGAGAAGATACCCGCAAATACCGGATCCTCAGTCAGCGGGTTGTCTGCCTCTACGGTACTTACCGAGAAGGATAAGGAGAAAGCCCGTGAAGCGGCATTAAGACGCTTGGAAGAGGAACAGTATGCCTTGCTCAAGAAAAAGCCTACACGGGCAAAGAAAGAGATAATAGAAGTTCAACAGATGTCATTATTCTAAATTATGAAACCAAGGACCAAGTTACAAGTTCAGGTATTGGAGCAAAGCAGGTGTCTTCCTGATATTGATAGCTATATGCTTGCATGGGCTAAAACGGACTGCTTGGAACATAAAGGCTTTGCGACTAAATCACGGGTTGTTTGCATGGACTGCGGCCAGAGGTTCTCCCCGGATATTGTCAGGCGTAAACTGGCTGTATGCCCTCACTGTGGGGCAAAGTTGAAAGTAGAGCAATCAAGATGCACTACAGACAAACAGAGCAGGTATGTTGCGATCGCTGAAATTCATGGGGAGTTTCAGGTAATTCGGAATTTTGAGATTCGGGCGTACTATAAAGCCGGTACGGTTCCAAAATACTTTATTAATGAGGTACTCCAACACTGGATACGGCAAGATGGAAAGAATACGGTTGTCGCATTGAATTACACTGTGAATTGGTATTGTGATTCCTGGGGCGGAGATATGGAGATACGTGTTGAACATAGACGTGGTTACTATTCTTCCGGTGTCAGGTATGATATTTATCCTTCCAGGCTGCATCCTGATTCTGAGTTCCGTCCGGATATAGGACGCTACGGTATAGACCACAGATTGCAAGGGCTTACGCCACTGGAAGCTATTAACATGATTCCTGATAACCCGAAAATGGAAACATTGCTAAAGGCAAGGAGGTACGAACTATTAGGGTATGCTTCAAATGAAAAATATAAGATTGAGCGTTATTGGCCGTCCATAAAGATATGCCTAAGAAACAAATACAGGATAAAGGATGTGAAAATATGGTTTGATTATCTTGATTTGCTTCGGTACTTCCACAAAGACCTGCATAATGCACACTATGTTTGCCCGGATAATCTTAAGAAAGAACACGATAAGTTGGTCATTAAGAAACGGCAACTTCAGGAAAAAGAAGAAGCTGAACGTAAACGAAAGAGGGCAATTGAAGACGAAGCTAAATTTAGAGCCCTCAAAGCTAAGTTTTTTGGGTTGCGATTTACTGACGGGTTTATTGAAGTGAGGGTACTTGAAAGTGTTCGGGAAGTCATGGAGGAAGGAGATGCACTTCATCACTGCGTATTTACGAATAATTATTACCTGAAGCCTGAATCCCTTATTCTCTCCGCCCGCATTGGTGACAAGCGTATCGAGACAATTGAGGTTGACTTGAAAACCTTAAATGTCGTACAGTCCCGAGGAGCCTGTAACCAGAACACTGAATACCATGACCTGATCATAGGGCTTGTGAAAAAGAACACAAGGTTGATCAAACAAAAACTTGCATCATGAAAGGAGTCCTGCTTAAATGCAGGAAACATGTTAAACAATAACCAATGCCGGTACTAAAGGATGCCGTCGGGAGTGTGCCCCGGTTAAGTTTTATATTTTGCAAACCACTCCCTGGGGACTTCTCCCCGGGATTTGGATTCCCCCGGAGTGGGAGGCTTAAAACGCTCAGTTTATGAATATCTCCCAAACCATCCCGCGTATTGATTGCAAGGCATTCGCCAAATGCGGAAAGAAGTCTTTATCCCATTGCAGGCGGTATAAATTTACGGACGAAGAGTGTATAAATTGCCGGTTGGTCCATCGACGGGAAAGAAACAATTACCGTACTTCCCCGACGGTCGTTTAATGAAACGGTGTTCCATCTGTGGCGAGTGGTACTATCTTCACCGGTTTTACCCCAGAACTTTAAATCGGGGAGAAAAGGTCTATTCAACCTTCAGTTCTGAATGTAGAAGGTGTAAGTCCTTGAAAGTATCAACCTATCAAAAAGCAAGGCGATGAATAAGAATAAGGGAAAAGAAGAGGAAATCAGGCAAAAGGTAAAGTGTGATTGCCGGCAATGCAGACGCGCCGGCCCGGTTGAGAATTTCATGGTGTATTGCCCGATACATGACTGTGGCCGATCAACCGGCCTTAGAATGTGTGAGTATTTTATAGAGAAGAAGAGATGTTCGACAAGATAACCATAAAGGCAACGATTGACACGGCGGATATTGAGACGATCGTCTTACGAAATTATTTGGAGGAGTGCACGGAGGGCGATGAAGTCTATTACAAGTCTACCGCTTACGCCAACTTTGACGGTTGTTTCATCGAGATTCGCGGTAACAGGTTACGGTGTACGTGTTCCATTTGTAAGCTCTATTCCAAGGGAAAGACCGGGAAACTGGATAACAGCCGCCCGATAACTTTCGCAATGGCTGTAAGGACAATCAAAGAGCTGCTGTTGAGGCTATGTGTCCGGATAGAGAATGCCGTGGTAACGTATTACGAGATAGGTATCACAATGAAGATGTCCCTTCCTGCCGATTCTTACATAAAACAGATGCATGAAGTCTCAGGAAAGCTCCTTTGGAACGATGCCAACTATTCGGCGTTCAAGCAACAGACAACGGAGAAAAGCAAGTATTTCCGGAAAATACTGAAGGTTTATGATAAGAGCTTTGAGGCCGGGGAGAAAGGACGGAATGTCGGGGCTAACATTCTTCGTATCGAAACGATATACAAGCACCAGTCTGTTTCATTGATGGAGCTAACGGACAACCTCTTCTTGTCGAGGATCGGCCGTATATTCTATAAGGACTGGTCAGAAATATGCTTTACCAGAGAACTGTCTGCGGCCAAGGGCGTAAAGGTGTCCCAGCTTGAAAGGGCCAGGGAGATATACCGGATAGGAGTTACCCGGTACAAGGAGCGTTACAAGAAGCTTTATCTTTCGGGTAAGCTGACTAAAAAGCAATGGGAGACTATACGCAATTTTGCCCGTAGCTGGCCGGAAGAGCGTGAGAAGTACGTGGAGGAAATCGGTGATATGGAGCGTGAATTTAAGGACAAACTTTTATCAGGCTACCAGACAGGGATATTTACGCCCATTTGCAGAAAAATATAACATATTGAAAATCAAAGTTTTATCTGCAAATACAAAAAGCACCTTATGGTGCGCAATTAAAATGTTGAAAATTAAGTGATTACATTTTTAAAATCTAAAATTTAACACTTTTCGGCAACTTGTCCTATACAGCCCGCAGGGTTGTCGGGAACCGACTTATAAGGGCTGATAAATTATAATTTAAAAACTGAATATATGAAATGTGAAGCAGAAGGTAGAATTTTGGTGGAGCTGCCATCCACCGGTGGAGTTACCAAGGAT
>ENA-UEYG01002913-UEYG01002913.1-human-gut-metagenome-genome-assembly--contig:-NODE-2913-length-10240-cov-3.355013_pt1 | contig 10240 bp, 10 predicted proteins | sample MGYA00242933_ERZ507934 | MGnify/ENA primary metagenome ERZ507934 (study PRJEB26167, sample SAMN06115527) | human gut metagenome | host: Homo sapiens | place: China:Zejiang | collected 2015-11-10... | reverse complement strand
GGCGGAAGATCTTTCAAAATTGGTGTATAATGCAAAAAAGATATATGACGATCATCGTGTCGATTTGGAGAAAGAACGTACGGATGACGAGTTTATGGCAATGTATGAGCAATATGAAGCTTTTGATGAAATCGAGGAAGAATATTTAGACATGGAGGAACGGGTGACAGCGTTAATTGCAAGATATGTTGATGAACATTTGGAACTGTTTGCGAAAATTAACAAGTGATCTATGCAGTATTTTTTAAGCCTCTGCATTTATTGAATGTGAATTAGAATTTATATCTTTGCAAACTCTAAAAAATAGATTTATGAAACAATTGAAATTAATGGTGTTGACCTTAACCCTGTTGATGGGTACTATGTTTACTTCATGTATGGATTCCGGAGAAAGCGGTCCTCAGCAGTGGGCCGGTGTGGTGAAAGTGAATGATAGAATGGGTTATGTTACATTCACAGATGCTGCCGGTACGGAACTGATCCCTACTAACACGATTCCTGTAACTTTGAATGCAAGAATGGCTTACATTTATTGCCAGGTTGATGAAGGTCAGGACCTCTCAACAAATCCTAAGTCAATTAAAATTACACTTTTAGCAGATCCTACAGGAATTGATGCTACAGCAATAACCACTCCGAAAGTAGGTGAATCAGGTGATGTGACTACTAATGCATCTGTTGGTTCGTTGAGTTTTGTGTCAGGATATTCAACTGTGGCCCCATTTCAGTTTAGTGAAAATACGATTGTATTACCGGTACTTTATCGTGTGAAAAATGTGACTACTACAGAAGATATTAAAAATGAGCTCGCTAAACATACTTTTACTCTTGTCTGCTATACAGATGATATTAAATCTGGTGATACCATTTTGAAACTTTATTTACGCTATAAAGTTGAGGATGAACCTGCTGCTATTGCTGAGCGTGCAACACGTACTTCCAGCTTTAAGGCTTATGAAATCAGCCAAATCTTAAGAGAATATACTCTGAAGAGTGGACAAACTAAACCTGCTAAAATAACTATAGTAGCACAGCAAAATGAGTACAACAATAAGTTGGAAGATACTTCTACTATAGAGAAGGTATATGAAATAGAATATAAAACTGCGGAATAATTTGAATTACAAAGCATTATTTCAAATAGCAATGTCATTGATTTCCTCTCCGGCCAAGGCCTGGGAGGAAATTCGTTTAGAGGATAGACGGGCAGTTCTTACTGTTTTTGTCTATCCTATGATTGGTTTATGTGGTTTATCCGTATTCATTGGTGCTTTGTGGACTAATGGTTGGGGAGGACCACAAAGTTTCCAGTTGGCCATGACGCAGTGTTGTGCGGTGGCGGTAGCTTTGTTCGGAGGTTATTTTCTGGCGGCTTATGCTATCAATCAGATGGGGATAAAAATGTTTGGTATGACCAATGATATCCCTTTGGCGCAGCAGTTTGCAGGTTATGCGTTAGTTGTCACTTTTTTGTTACATATAGTAACCGGATTGCTTCCTGATTTCAGTATTATCGGTTGGCTGCTCCAATTTTATATCGTTTATGTGGTATGGGAAGGAGCAAGGGTTGTGATGCTGGTAGAAGAAAAGAATCGGTTGCGTTACACCATTTTCTCGTCGATTTTGTTAATACTATGTCCGGCGGTAATACAAGTTGTGTTCAACAAGCTAACAGCTATATTAAATTAAGAAAATAAAATGAAACTGGCTCCTATAAATATAAAGAATAAACGTGCTACTTTCGACTATGAGTTGATCGATACTTATACAGCAGGTATTGTGTTGACCGGGACGGAGATTAAGTCCATCCGTCTGGGTAAGGCAAGCTTGGTAGATACGTTTTGTTATTTTGCGAAAGGCGAGTTGTGGGTGAAGAATATGCACATTGCCGAATATTTTTATGGCTCGTATAATAATCATGCGGCCCGACGTGACCGTAAGTTGCTATTGAGCAAAAAGGAGCTGAATAAATTGGAAAGAGGGACGAAAGACGCCGGATTCACCATTGTCCCTGTGCGTTTGTTTATTAATGAAAGAGGTTTGGCCAAAGTGGTTGTAGCTTTGGCTAAAGGTAAAAAGCAATATGATAAACGGGAGGCTTTGAAAGAAAAAGACGACCGTCGTGATATGGACAGGATGTTTAAACGATGATAGGTTTGTACCTTTAGCAATGAAAAAAACTATTCAACAGCTGGTACTCGAACGTATCCTTATATTGGATGGCGCTATGGGTACAATGATTCAGCAATATAATCTTAGAGAAGAAGATTTTCGTAATGAACGCTTTGCGCATATTCCCGGTCAACTGAAGGGGAATAATGATTTACTTTGTCTCACACGCCCTGATGTGATTCGGGATATACACCGTAAGTATCTAGAAGCCGGTGCAGATATCATTGAGACGAATACTTTTAGTTCTACCACTATTTCTATGGCCGATTATCATGTACAAGAGTATGTGCGTGAAATGAATCAAGCGGCTGTAAAGCTGGCACGTGAAGTGGCTGATGAATATACGGTACTAAATCCCGATAAACCCCGTTTCGTAGCCGGTTCGGTCGGTCCTACCAATAAAACATGTTCTATGTCGCCGGATGTGAATAATCCGGCTTATCGTGCTGTGACTTATGATGAAATGGCTGATGCTTATCAGCAACAGATGGAAGCTATGCTTGAAAGTGGGGTAGATGCTTTATTGATAGAAACTATCTTTGATACGCTGAATGCCAAAGCTGCTATTTTGGCAGCAGAACGTGCAATGAAGGCTACAGGAGTAAAAGTGCCTGTTATGTTATCTGTGACGGTTTCCGACACCGGAGGACGTACTCTTTCCGGACAGACGTTGGAAGCTTTCTTGGCTTCAGTGCAACACGCTGATATCTTCTCAGTCGGGTTAAACTGTTCGTTTGGTGCCAGGCAACTGAAACCTTTCTTAGAGCAATTGGCCGCTCGGGCTCCTTATTATATTAGTGCTTATCCGAATGCTGGTCTACCTAATAGTTTAGGAAAATATGACCAGACTCCGGCAGATATGGCCCATGAAGTAAAAGAGTATGTTCATGAAGGATTGATCAATATCATAGGTGGGTGCTGTGGTACTACCGATGCCTATATTGCAGAATATCCTGCATTGATTGCCGGAGCAAAACCGCATATTCCGGTTTGTAAACCGGATTGTATGTGGCTTTCGGGATTAGAATTGTTGGAAGTGAAACCTGAAATAAATTTCGTTAACGTGGGGGAACGTTGCAATGTAGCCGGTTCGCGCAAATTTCTTCGTTTGATTAATGAAAAGAAATATGACGAGGCATTATCCATTGCCCGTAAACAGGTAGAAGACGGAGCACTGATTATCGATGTAAATATGGACGATGGTCTTCTGGATGCAAAGGAGGAGATGACAACTTTCCTTAATCTGGTGGCTTCGGAACCGGAAATTGCTCGTGTTCCTGTAATGATTGATTCTTCGAAATGGGAAGTTATCGAAGCCGGATTGAAATGTCTTCAAGGAAAATCAATTGTGAATTCCATCTCGTTGAAAGAGGGAGAGGAGAAATTCCTTGAACATGCTCGTACGGTTCGCCAATATGGTGCGGCTGTGGTAGTGATGGCTTTTGATGAGAAAGGGCAAGCTGATACAGCCACCCGTAAAATAGAAGTTTGCGAACGGGCCTATCATTTGCTTGTAGATAAGATAGGATTCAATCCGCATGATATCATTTTCGACCCGAATGTATTGGCTGTGGCAACAGGGATCGAGGAACATAATAACTATGCGGTAGATTTTATAGAGGCGACGGCTTGGATTAAAAAGAATCTTCCGGGCGCCCATATCAGTGGGGGAGTAAGTAATCTTTCGTTCTCATTCCGTGGAAACAACTATATTCGTGAAGCGATGCATGCCGTATTTCTTTACCATGCCATTCAGAAAGGGATGGATATGGGGATTGTGAATCCGGGTACTTCTGTATTGTATACAGATATTCCGGCGGATGTACTCGAGAGGATTGAAGATGTAGTATTAAACCGGAGAAGTGATGCCGCAGAACGATTGATAGAATTGGCTGACCGGTTAAAGGAGGCTTCTGCGGGTAATACTTCGGCCGGGCAACCGGTAAAACATGATGCCTGGAGGGACGGTACGGTAGAAGAACGCTTGCAATATGCTTTGGTAAAAGGAATCGGGGATTTTCTGGAAGAAGATCTTGCTGAGGCTTTGCCTAAATATGATAAAGCGGTGGATGTGATTGAAGGACCGTTGATGAATGGAATGAATCATGTGGGCGAATTGTTTGGCGCAGGTAAGATGTTTCTTCCACAAGTGGTGAAAACAGCCCGTACGATGAAGAAAGCCGTTGCAATCTTACAACCTATTATAGAATCGGAAAAGGTGGAAGGTACTGCTTCGGCAGGAAAAGTTTTGCTGGCCACTGTGAAAGGGGATGTGCATGACATTGGCAAAAATATAGTCTCGGTTGTGATGGCATGTAATGGTTACGATATTATTGATTTGGGAGTGATGGTACCGGCTGAATCGATTGTCCAAAAAGCCATTGAGGAGAAAGTGGATATGATCGGACTTAGTGGGTTGATTACTCCTTCACTGGAAGAGATGGTACATGTGGCTATGGAATTAGAAAAAGCCGGATTGGATATTCCATTGTTGATAGGAGGAGCGACTACCTCTAAACTACATACAGCATTGAAGATTGCTCCGGTTTATCACGCTCCGGTTGTTCACTTGAAGGATGCTTCGCAGAATGCGGGCGTTGCTGCTCGGCTGATGAGTCCGAAATCGAAAGAAGAGTTGGCAAAAGAATTATCCGGTGAATATGAAGCCCTTCGTGATAAGAGTGGCATGATGAAGCGTGAAACCGTTTCATTGAAAGAAGCTCAGGAAAACAGATTGAAACTTTTTTGATATAAAAAGAAATTATGGTAATAAAGAAAGCGATTTATGTATGGGTGATCGGGATACTGGGAATGATTTCATTCGCAGCTTGTTCAACTGCTTCTCAAGGAGAAGCCCCTTCGACATCCAATGCTGCGTTGGATAATATTTTTGCACGTAAAAGTGTGCGGGCTTATTTAGACAAGGAAGTAGAAAAAGAAAAAATAGATTGGATGCTACGTGCCGGAATGGCTGCACCATCCGGAAAAGATATTCGTCCGTGGGAGTTTGTATTGGTCACCGACCGGGTTGCTCTTGATTCGATGGCCGCTGCTTTACCTTATGCAAAGATGCTGACTCAAGCTCGCTATGCCATTGTTGTATGTGGAGATGTAGCTCAATCTTCCTATTGGTATCTGGATTGTTCGGCTGCTGCACAGAATATATTATTGGCTGCCGAAGCACAGGGGCTGGGTGCGGTATGGACAGCTGCTTATCCTTATGAAGACCGTATCAGGGTTGTTCGTAAATATACGGAGCTTCCGGGGAATATAGTGCCCCTGTGTGTGATTCCGTTTGGTTATCCGGCAACTACCCAAGAGCCTAAACAGAAATTTGATGAGAAAAAAATTCATTACGATAAGTTTTAAACCGTTTATTGGCTTTTCTGAAAGCTGCTTCTGATAAAACGAGGCAGCTTTTTTATTTTTATTCCTTTCCTTCTGATAATTTCTGCATTTTGTTTCTCTATTTCAATAAATTCCTTACATTTGCACCAATATTAATCGAAATCTGATACACGAATGTTTGGAATTAGCGACTCACTTATCATTTTGCCATACTTGCTTTCGGTAGTATGTGTGCTCTTTGCTGCTTGGTTTGGCTTCAAATACTGGAATAAAGACGACGAAAAAGATAAAACACGATGAATACATTTACACTTGGACTGATTGTGATAGCCTATCTGCTGTCACTGGCCTATCTTGGTTTTTTAGGTTATAAGAAAACATCCTCCGCCAGTGATTACCTGGTAGGAGGTCGACAGATGAATCCGTTTGTCATGGCACTCTCTTACGGTGCCACTTTTATATCAGCTTCTGCTATTGTCGGCTTTGGTGGGGTAGCAGCAGCTTTTGGTATGGGTATTCAGTGGCTTTGCTTTTTGAATATGTTTATAGGTGTAGTGATTGCCTTTATTTTTTTCGGACTCCGGACGCGGCGAATGGGTGCTAAATTGAATGTAAGTACATTTCCTCAATTGTTAGGCAGGCATTATCGTTCACGGGGAATACAAGTCTTTGTTGCCGCAGTGATTTTCCTCGGAATGCCTTTGTATGCCGCAGTGGTTATGAAAGGTGGTGCTGTCTTTATCGAACAGATTTTCCAGATTGATTTTAATATTTCACTTTTAATATTTACGTTGGTAATAGCTGCCTATGTGATCGCAGGAGGTATGAAAGGAGTAATGTATACAGATGCTTTACAGGCAGTTATTATGTTTGGCTGTATGCTGTTTCTGCTTTTTTCGTTGTATCGGGTACTGGATATGGGCTTTACTGAAGCCAATCAGGCTCTGACGGACATAGCTCCCTTAGTTCCTGAAAAATTTAAGGCGTTGGGACATCAAGGGTGGACGGCTATGCCTGTTACCGGTTCACCTCAATGGTATACATTAGTCACTTCTCTTATCTTGGGAGTTGGAATCGGTTGTCTTGCGCAGCCTCAGTTGGTTGTGCGTTTTATGACGGTTGAAAGTAGCAAACAACTAAACCGTGGGGTTTTTATCGGGTGTTTTTTTCTGATTATTACCGTAGGTGCTATTTATCATGCAGGTGCATTGAGCAATCTTTTCTTTCTTAAGACCGAAGGTGTTGTAGCTACGGAAGCAGTCAAAGATATGGATAAAATCATCCCATACTTTATAAATAAGGCAATGCCGGATTGGTTTGCCGCTCTTTTTATGCTCTGTATCCTTTCTGCCAGCATGTCTACACTGAGTTCACAGTTTCATACGATGGGAGCTTCGGTTGGTTCCGATATTTATGGTACTTACAAGCCTCGTTCACGTGGTAAATTGACTAATGTGATCCGTTTGGGAGTTTTATTTTCAATTTTAGTGAGTTATATTATCTGCTATATGTTGCCCAACGATATTATAGCCCGTGGAACTTCTATTTTTATGGGTATTTGTGCTGCAGCTTTCCTGCCGGCCTATTTTTGTGCTTTATATTGGAGACGTGCTACCCGTCAGGGAGTGATGGCAAGCCTTTGGATAGGGACTATAGGTAGTTTGTTTGCGCTGGCCTTTCTGCACCAGAAAGAGGCTGCGGCAATGGGGGTATGCAGGTGGCTTTTCGGTAAGGATGTGTTGATCGAAGCCTATCCTTTTCCGATGATAGATCCGATATTGTTTGCATTGTCATTATCGGTAGCAGCCGTTATTATTGTGAGTTTATTAACAGAGAAAGGGAAAAAATAAAATATACTATATGCTGTCAAGGGCTTGCAATTCTTATAATTGCGAGCTTTTGCCCTATTTCAACTTTTTATTTTCTTCTTATACGATTCATATCTTGAGTTAATGTCTCTGACGAAATTGTAGGTCTCTATTCCACGGAAATATCCGTTTTTGCATACCGGATCAGTGAAATATTCTTCATTGCTTTTTAGTAGGATGTAATTTTCCACATTGTCTGTCCATACGGTTTTATTCTTACCGTATTTATCTGCCAGTGCAATTGCGTCAAAAATATGTCCCAGCCCGGCATTATATGAAGCGAGTATAAACTTAATCCGTTCCTGTTTATCCGGCACCATGCTTAGGCTGCGATCTGTCGCTGCAATGTATTTCACCGCAGCTTTGATACTTTCTTCCGGGTTTTGCTCTTTGCCCGGTGGAACCCCCATTGCACGGGCGGTGGCAGGCATTAATTGCATCAGTCCCTTTGCTCCGGCCCATGATACGGCAGTTGTATCGAAGTTCGATTCGGTATAGGCCAAGGATGCCAACAGACGCCAGTCCCAACCTATCTCTTGCGCATATTTCTTGAATAAGTTGTCATAATGAGAGATTTTACCCTCTTTTAAGGATAAAATGGGAGAATGAGGCATTGCTTTACTGATCTCAAAATATCGTTTCATACTTGCGGTATATGCCGGCGAAGTCATATTCTGTTTATGCCATTCGTCTGCTGCTGCTGCCAGTTGCGGACAATCTTTACGTACGGCCCAGGAAGCGCGTTGGTCAAAACTGATAGACAGACTAGTGTTCAGGTTAGGATAATAAGTTGCATTCAACTTAGCGACATCATTATCAGCCACTGTATAAGGAATTTTACCTTGTGCAACTTGGGTTATCAAATCCTCGGCAGTAATGCTGTCATTGGTTACTTGATGAATCAGAATGCCTCCTCCCAGCTCTTTATTCAAGTTAACCAATCGTTCGTAATATTTGCCCGGTTTCACATATATATTTTTTCCGACCAACTCAGTTACATCTTTTAGCGGTTTTGTTTTCCCATTGGTTCGTTGGACAATTACCTGGTGGGTGATTACTTCTTCGCCACAATAGATCAGGCTGTCTTTTAATTCTTTAGTAATCGGAATATTGTATGCGATAATATCTCCTTCGCCATTTAGTAACTTTCGGATGAGTTCCGGTACGTTTTTGGCTACTTCTATTCGCAATTTCACTCCTAAACTTTTGGCAAATTGTTCACTGAGTTCGTATTGGAAACCCATGTCTTGCCCACGATAGATGAAATAAGAAGTAGAACTATAAAGAGTCAGAACAACGAGCTCTCCGCTATCTTTGATTTGTTCCAGATCGTGTGCAGAGGACTCCTCTGTAGCTACTGCTTGTTTGTTGCGGCAAGACAATACACAGAAAAGAAGAAAAAGCAGGGAGTAAATTATCAGATGCCGTTTCATGGCCTACCGATGTGTTTTTTTATATACATGGTCAATATATCGATGGCTACTTGATTGCTCCCTCCTTCGGGAACAATCAAATCTGCGTAGCGTTTACATGGTTCGATGAACTGTAAATGCATAGGTTTCAGCACGCGCGTATATCGCTCCATTACAGCCTCTGCAGTGCGGCCCCTTTCCACTACGTCACGTTGGATCACGCGGATCAACCGTTCGTCCGGGTCGGCATCTACAAATATTTTCAGATCCATCATATTGCGTAGCTTTTTGTCACATAAAGCTAGGATACCTTCGATTATGACCACTTCACGTGGTTCAATATGGATCGTTTCGGGTTGGCGGGTACAAGTCAAATAAGAATAGGTGGGTTGTTCGATACACTTGCCTTCTTTAAGCAGGGCAACATGTTTAGACAAAAGGCTCCATTCAAAAGCATCGGGATGGTCAAAATTGATATTCTGGCGTTCTTCAACCGGTACGTGGCTACTGTCTTTATAGTATGAATCCTGAGGTAGCAATACTACTTCACCAGCTGGTAGACTCTCAATGATTTTCCGTACGACGGTGGTCTTTCCCGAGCCTGTTCCGCCTGCTATTCCTATTATTAACATCCTTTTATAGTGTATATTTGAAACAAATAGAGTAATTTTGCAACTGTAAAAAACAGCTTTGGCTGACAAATATAAAAACAAATAATTAAAATAACAACGTAATGGTAAAACACATTGTATTATTTAAGTTAAGAGACGACGTTCCTGTAGAAGAGAAACTCGTTGTGATGAATAGTTTTAAGGAGGCTATTGAAGCATTACCTGCTAAAATCTCTGTGATCCGCAAAATTGAAGTCGTATAGTGAATTTGATAATCTGGATGATGTGAAGTTCTATGCTACCCATCCCGAGCATGTGGCTGCCGGTAAGATTTTGGCAGAGACAAAAGAAAGTCGGGCTTGTGTAGATTATGAATTTTAGTTATAAATAAATAATAGCTTTTTAAGATTAGCCAAAACCTCAAACCGGGAAAATCCGATAGCTGTTATATTTCTAGAAACATCATAAACAATTTTAAAGAATGAAGAAATTATCCTCTTTTCTGCTTTTGTTGCTGGTCGTATTTACGGCGCAGGCACAGATACAAGAGCCTGTGAAGTTTAAAACGGAGCTGAAAACCCTGTCGGGAGCCGAAGCGGAAATCGTTTTTACAGGTACGATCGATGCCGGTTGGCATGTATATTCTACCGATTTAGGTGATGGTGGTCCTATCTCCGCTACTTTTAATGTAGAGAAGATGTCAGGTGCCGAAGTTGTTGGTAAATTAACCCCTCGGGGAAAAGAAGTTTCGGACTTTGACAAACTGTTCGAAATGAAAGTACGCTATTTTGAAAAAACGGCTCAATTTATACAGAAGATAAAGTTTGCC
>ENA-UEYG01002899-UEYG01002899.1-human-gut-metagenome-genome-assembly--contig:-NODE-2899-length-10274-cov-3.403648_pt1 | contig 10274 bp, 5 predicted proteins | sample MGYA00242933_ERZ507934 | MGnify/ENA primary metagenome ERZ507934 (study PRJEB26167, sample SAMN06115527) | human gut metagenome | host: Homo sapiens | place: China:Zejiang | collected 2015-11-10... | reverse complement strand
CCCCCCGCAACCCCCAGGCGCTGAAGATCGACTTTGTCAAGCGCCCGCCCTACTTTGCGGTCAGCCCCACCCACAAGGCCAAGACCTGGCTGCTGGACCCCCGGGCTCCCAAGGTGGAACCGCCTGCCGCCGTCAAACTGTTGAAAGAGGAGGGGATGCAGGATGCCTGAAAATCGTGACATTCGCGTTTGCGAAGCAGCGAATACCCCAGTGGAGTGTTCGAGCGAAAGAACGGCCTTGCGTCAGCAAGATGGAGAGGCCTCGCCCCGGCAGGTCCTGCTTGAGGTCAAGGACCTCGAGGTGACCTACGGCTCCGGCCGCAAGGCCTTCAAGGCCGTGAACCGTGCCAACTTTGAAATTTACAAGGGCGAGACCTTTGGTCTGGTGGGCGAGTCCGGTTCGGGCAAGACCACCATCGGCCGGGCCATCATGCGCATCCTGCCCACCTCGGGCGGCGAGATCCTGTACAAGGGCCAGAAGATCAACGGCAAGATCTCCCGCCAGCTGGACCAGCAGGTCATCAAGGAGATCCAGATGATCTTCCAGGACCCGCAGTCCTCCCTGAACGAGCGTGCCAAGGTCAGCTACATCGTGGGCGAGGGCCTGCAGAATGTCCGGCCCGACCTGACCGCCGCCCAGCGGGAGGAGAAGGTCCGGCAGGCACTGCTGGATGTGGGCCTGCTGCCTGAATTCGCCTCCCGCTTCCCGCACGAATTTTCCGGCGGACAGCGCCAGCGTATAACATTGGCTGTGGCTGCAATGCTTGATAAACCGTTGATTATCATTGACGAACCGACGTCTACATTGGATGCGGGGGCGACTGATAAAGTATTGTCTTTTTTTCGGCGGCAGGCAGAAAGAGGGGCGGCAGTGTTGGCGGTATCTCACGACAAAGACTTTGCAGCGGGATGCCATTATGTAATAGAACTATAATTAAGAACCAGATAGAATACTAAACTATATAGTGGGAACGATTGACATATCATATTATAATCTTCTTGTAGGTTTGCTTCTGCTTGCCATTCCATTCTTTTATCTGTGGAAATTCAAGACAGGACTGCTAAAACCTGCTGTGATTGGCACATTACGGATGATTATCCAACTGTTTCTTATCGGTATGTATCTGAAATACCTCTTTTTATGGAATAATCCTTTTATTAATTTCCTTTGGGTGGTCGTTATGATATTTGTAGCCGGACAAACCGCATTGGTACGTACCCAGTTGAAACGAAGTATTCTGTTAATCCCCATTACGGTCGGCTTTTTCTGTAGTGTTGTGTTAATAGGGCTTTACTTTATCGGGGTTGTCCTTCAATTGGATAATATTTTCAGTGCCCAATATTTTATTCCGATATTCGGTATTCTGATGGGGAATATGTTGTCGAGCAATGTTATCGCTTTGAATACCTATTATAGCGGGCTGAAACGTGAACAACAATTGTATCGGTATTTATTGGGGAATGGGGCTACAAGGCAGGAAGCCCAAGCTCCATTTATCCGGCAGGCCATTATTAAATCTTTCAGTCCCTTGATTGCGAATATCGCGGTCATGGGGCTGGTGGCTTTTCCCGGTACGATGATCGGGCAGATTCTGGGGGGAAGCAGCTCGAATGTCGCTATCAAATATCAAATGATGATTATGGTGATTACTTTCGCCGCATCCATGTTGTCGTTGATGATTACTATCTCATTGGCTTCACGACGTTCGTTCGATGCATACGGAAAACTGTTGGAAGTGACTAAAGAATCCAAGAAATGACAGTCACACGAAAAAAACGATGAGGAAGTTATGCGCATAACTATTTAATTTATTATCTTTGCAACCAAATTTTCTACCAATAATGAAAATTAAGGAAATAGTAAGCGCCCTTGAACGATTCGCGCCTCTGCCATTGCAAGACGGATTTGATAATGCCGGCCTGCAAATCGGATTGACAGAAGCGGAAGCAACAGGGGCTTTGTTGTGTCTTGACGTTACCGAAGCTGTGTTGGATGAAGCTATCGCGCTGGGGTACAATCTCGTTATATCGCACCATCCGCTCATTTTCAAGGGCTATAAATCTATCACGGGCAAAGATTACGTGGAACGCTGCATACTGAAAGCAATAAAGAATGATATTGTGATCTATTCAGCACATACTAATCTTGATAATGCACAAGGTGGAGTCAATTATAAGATAGCAGAGAAAATAGGGTTGAAGAATCTGAAAGTGCTCGAACCGAAAGAGAACAGTCTGATTAAGCTGGTGACTTTCGTGCCGGATGCACAAGCCGATAGTGTGCGTGAAGCATTGTTTGCAGCCGGATGCGGAAATATAGGTAACTATGATTCATGCAGTTACAATCTGAAAGGAGAGGGAACTTTCCGGGCAAAAGAGGGAACGCATCCTTTCTGTGGAACAATCGGTGAACTGCATCATGAAAATGAAGTAAGGATTGAAACCATTCTTCCTGTATATAAGAAAGCAGAAGTTATAAAGGCTTTATTGTCTGTACATCCTTATGAGGAACCGGCATTCGACTTGTATCCGTTGCAGAATGACTGGTTGCAGGCAGGTTCGGGAATTGTAGGTGAATTGGATGAATCGGAAACGGAACTCGAGTTTCTGAAACGCATCAAGAAAATCTTCGAAGTGGGTTGTGTACGTCATAACAAACTGACGGGGAGAGAAATACAGAAGGTTGCCTTATGTGGTGGTGCCGGAGCTTTCCTGCTTCCACAGGCAATTCGGATGGGGGCGGATGTCTTTATTACGGGAGAAATCAAATATCATGATTATTTCGGCCATGAGGGTGATATTCTGATGGCAGAGATTGGTCATTACGAAAGCGAACAATATACAAAAGAAATTTTTTATTCCATAATCCGGGATTTATTTCCTAATTTTGCACTCCAATTGAGTAAAATAAATACGAATCCCATAAAATATTTATAAGTAAAATGGCTAGAGAAGCAAAAAAAGATCCGAATGAGTTGACGGTAGAACAGAAACTGAAGACACTGTTCCAACTGCAAACGATGTTGTCTAAGATTGATGAAATCAAGACATTGAGAGGTGAACTTCCGTTGGAAGTGCAAGACCTTGAAGATGAAATTGCTGGTTTGAGTACCCGTATCGACAAGATCAAAGCTGAAGTGGATGAACTGAAATCTGCTATTGCCGGCAAGAGAGTAGAAATTGAAACAGCAAAGGCTTCAGTAGAAAAATATAAGTCACAACAAGACAATGTTCGCAATAACCGTGAATATGATTTCTTGACGAAAGAAATCGAATTCCAGACATTGGAAATCGAACTTTGCGAAAAGAGAATTAAGGAATATTCTGCTGATAAAGAAGAAAAAGAGGCTGAAGTAACGAAGAACGATCAGATTCTTAACGAAAGACTGAAAGACCTTGAGCAGAAGAAGAGCGAACTGGACGAAATTATCTCTGAAACCAAACAGGAAGAAGAGAAATTGAGAGACAAAGCTAAAGATTTGGAAACTAAGATCGAACCGCGTCTGTTGCAGTCTTTCAAACGTATCCGTAAGAACTCTCGCAACGGATTGGGTATTGTATACGTACAGCGTGACGCTTGTGGTGGTTGCTTTAACAAGATTCCGCCCCAGAGACAACTGGATATCCGTTCTCGTAAGAAAGTAATCGTTTGTGAATATTGCGGACGTATTATGATTGACCCGGAATTGGCTGGCGTACAAATCGAACACAAGGTGGAAGAAGCTCCGGTAGCTACTACCAAAAGAGCTATCAGAAGAAAAACTGCTGAATAAGAAGAGCAGTGAAGTAAGTAAAGTTACTTTTTTGATATATAATAAGCCCTGCAGCAATGCTGGGCTTTTTTTGTTTTAACAAGTGCTCGTATAAAAGGAATCGATAAACAAACTTACCCTTTAGTTGTTATCTTTTCATTTCATAAAAACCTGAACTGATATGAATATACGAGTGTGGGGCACATCGCTCCTTATGTTTCTTTCAACTGTGACCGCGGTTGGACAGACCGCAAACCGTTATTTGAAAGCTCCGCTTCCTCAAGATTGGGAAGAGAGCGGGGAAGTGTTTCAACAGATACTTCCGGTAGATGACCATTGGTGGAAGTCATTCCAAGACACCAAACTGGACTCTTTGATAGCTCTGGCAGTAGATCGTAATTACTCCGTTGCCATGGCAATCAACCGTATAGCTGCCGCTCGTGCCAATCTTTGGATAGAACGCAGTAACTTTTTTCCTTCCATCGGATTGAATGCAGGATGGACCCGTCAGGAAACCAGTGGAAATACAAGTTCACTGCCCCAAACAACCGATCATTATTATGATGCTTCGCTAAGCATGAGCTGGGAGCTTGATATTTTCGGCAGTATCCGGAAACGGGTAAAAGCGCAGAAAGAGAATTTTGCCGCCAGCAAGGAAGAATACACTGGAGTCATGGTCTCATTAGCTGCAGAAGTAGCCTCGGCTTATATCAATCTAAGGGAGTTGCAACAAGAGCTTGAAGTGGTGAAGAAAAACAGTGCTTCGCAGGAAGAAGTCCTGAAAATCACGGAAGTACGCTATAACACCGGGCTGGTTGCTAAACTCGATGTGGCACAGGCCAAGTCTGTATTATATAGCACAAAAGCCTCCATTCCCCAGTTGGAAGCGGGTATCAATCAGTATATCACAACATTGGCTGTCTTATTGGGAATGTATCCCCAGGACATTCGTCCTGTTCTTGAATCTAGTGGTACATTGCCCGATTATATGGAACCTATCGGAGTGGGAATGCCTGTCGATTTATTACTGCGACGGCCTGATGTACGAAGTGCGGAATTGAGCGTAAATGCGCAGGCAGCATTGCTTGGAGCTTCGAAAGCGGATTGGTTGCCGAAAGTTTTCTTGAAAGGTTCATTTGGATATGCCGCCCGTGACCTGAAGGATCTCACCAAAAGTAAAAGTATGACTTATGAAATTGCTCCGTCATTGAACTGGACTATTTTCAATGGAGGACAGCTGGTGAATGCAACCCGGCTGGCAAAAGCACAACTGGATGAAGCGATCAACCAGTTTAATCAGACGGTTTTAACTGCCGTACAGGAAACGGACAATGCTATGAATTCCTACCGGAATTCAATCAAACAGATTGTAGCCCTGCGGGAAGTACGCAATCAAGGAATTGAGACATTGAAACTTTCACTGGAACTTTATAAACAAGGGCTTTCTCCTTTTCAGAATGTGCTTGATGCACAACGGTCTTTGTTATCTTATGAGAATCAACTGGTACAGGCGCAGGGTAGCTCGTTACTGCAACTGATAAGTCTTTATAAAGCGCTGGGAGGCGGTTGGAGAGAATAAAAAAATCAATCAAAAAATATATAACCTAACAGATATGAAAAAACTGATGTATATCTTTCTTGCACTGCCTATATTGACGGGTTGCAAGGAGAAGAAAAGTACAGGAGCGATGGGAGGTATGCCAACTCCGGAAATTAGTGTGACCAAACCCATAGTGGAGGATATTACTTTGACGAAAGATTATCCGGGTTATCTGACAACAGAAAAGACGGTGAATCTTGTAGCCAGGGTGAACGGAACCTTGCAGTCTACCTCTTATGTCGCAGGTGGACGGGTGAAACAGGGGCAACTGTTGTTTGTCATTGAACCAACCTTATATAAAGATCAGGTGGAGCAAGCAGAAGCAGAACTGAAAACTGCCCAAGCGCAATTGGAATATGCTCGTAATAATTATAGCCGTATGAAAGAGGCTGTAAAGAGTGATGCGGTCAGTCAGATACAGGTACTTCAGGCTGAATCTTCTGTGAAAGAAGGTGTTGCAGCTGTCAGCAACGCGGAAGCAGCTTTGAGCACCGCCCGTACAAACTTGGGATATTGTTATGTCCGTGCACCGTTTGACGGCACCATCAGTAAGGCGACTGTAGATATAGGAAGTTATGTAGGCGGTTCGTTGCAACCAGTCACATTGGCTACTATTTATAAAGATAATCAGATGTATGCTTACTTTAATGTTGCTGATAATCAATGGTTGGCAATGACGATGGATACCCAGCAGTTACCGACTGATCTTCCTAAAAAAATAATGGTTCAACTGGGAAAGGGGGGAACTGAAAGTTATCCGGCTACGCTCGATTATCTTTCACCAAATGTAGATGTGAATACAGGAACACTGATGGTTCGTGCCAATTTTGATAATCCGAAAGGGATATTGAAGAGCGGATTATATGTAAGCATAACTTTACCTTATGGAGAAGCTAAAAATGCCATGTTGGTGAAAGAGGGCTCTATCGGAACCGACCAGTTAGGCAAATACTTATATATTGTAAATGATTCGAATATAGTTCATTACCGGCATATTGAAATAGGGCAGTTGGTCGACGGCACTTTACGGCAGGTATTGGGTGGACTTTCCCCGCAGGAACAGTATGTCACAGAGGCTTTGATGAAAGTCAGAGACGGAATGAAAGTAAAGCCGCTTCCTGATTCCCTTCCCAAAAGAGGGAAATAAGGTCTTTTGGATAACTGATTGATTAACAAACGAAATCAATAAAGGTGATGTACTTAAAACCGATTAATTAACAAAAGTAACTTTCTGCTCCCTCTCCTTGGGAGAAGGTTGTGGAGAGACTGCTTTTAAACCTATACATTATGTTTTCTAAGTTTTTTATCAACCGACCGATATTTGCTACTGTCCTTGCCCTGCTTATTGTAGTAGCCGGTCTGGTCACACTCAATATATTGCCTGTGGCGCAATTTCCGGAGATCACACCGCCAACGGTGCAGGTCTCTGCGGTTTATCCCGGGGCAAATGCTGAAACTGTTGCTCAAACAGTGGGTATTCCTATCGAACAGCAGGTGAATGGTGTAGCTGGCATGCTTTATATGTCTTCCAATTCTTCATCTTCGGGAGCATATTCTCTGACTATTACATTCGCTGTTGGTACGGACATCGATATGGCAACTGTGCAGGTACAAAACAGGGTAAGTATCGCACAATCATCGCTGCCGGAACCGGTGGTGGTGCAAGGGGTCACTGTGCAGAAACAATCTTCAAACATTGTGATGTTTTTGACAATGACTTCGCAGGACTCTGTGTACAACAGCCTGTATCTGACTAATTATGCCAAATTGAATTTAGTGGACCAGTTGACACGTGTGCCCGGAGTGGGTGCTGTGAATGTGATGGGAGCAGGGGATTATTCGATGCGCATCTGGCTCGATCCGGAGGCTATGCGTATACGGAATATTTCACCGCAGCAAGTCTATCAATCCATCCAGTCGCAGAATGTGGAAGTATCTGCCGGATATATCGGTCAGCCTATCGGACAGGATAATAATAATGCTTTTCAGTATACGTTGAATGTTCAGGGACGATTGAAATCTCCGGAACAGTTCGGGAATATTATTATCCGCCGTGAGCAGGACGGGGCGATGCTTCGTCTGAAAGATATTGCACGCATTGATTTGGGGTCTGCTTCATACAGTGTAGTGTCGCGATTGAATGGAAAACCTACGGCTGCTATTGCTATTTACCAGCAACCGGGTTCCAATTCGCTGGATGTTTCAAAAGGAGTGAAAGCTAAGATGGAAGAACTTGCAGAAAGTTTCCCGTCAGGAGTGGCCTATAATGTCACTTTGGATACGACTGATGTTATCCATGCTTCCATTGATGAAGTGATGGTTACTTTCTTTGAAACAACTTTGCTGGTGATACTCGTTATTTTCTTGTTCCTGCAGAATTGGCGGGCAGTGATTATTCCTTGTATTACTATCCCGGTATCGTTGATCGGTACATTTGCCGTAATGGCGGCATTTGGTTTCTCTATCAACACATTAACATTGTTCGGACTGATTTTAGCAGTTGCTATTGTGGTGGATGATGCGATAGTGGTGGTGGAGAACGCTTCGAGATTATTGGAAACTGGGCAGTACTCACCTCGTGAAGCCGTGACAAAAGCGATGGGAGAGATCACGGGCCCGATTGTCGGGGTGGTTCTCGTATTGCTTGCCGTGTTTATTCCAACAATGATGATTAGTGGAATTTCAGGTCAGCTGTATAAGCAGTTTGCGCTGACTATTGCCGCTTCTACCGTATTGAGCGGTTTCAATTCGTTGACATTGACTCCTGCGCTTTGCGCACTGTTTCTTGAAAAGAGTAAACCTTCTAACTTCTTTATATACAAAGGTTTCAATAAGGCTTATGACAAGACACAAGGGGTATATGACAAAATTGTCAAATGGTTGCTTCAACGTCCGGGAATGGCTCTCGCTTCTTATGGCGCTTTGACTGTTATTGCTCTATTGCTTTTTATGCATTGGCCGTCAACTTTTATCCCGGACGAGGATGACGGATATTTTATTGCTGTTGTTCAACTTCCGCCTGCCGCCAGCCTTGAGCGTACGCAAGCAGTGGGAGAAAAGATAAACGGTATTCTGGATTCTTATCCGGAAGTAAAGAATTATATTGGTATTTCCGGCTTTTCTATCATGGGTGGTGGCGAACAGAGTAACTCGGCAACTTATTTTGTGGTACTGAAAAACTGGAGTGAAAGGAAAGGGAAGGAGCATACGGCTGCTGCCATAGTTAACCGTTTTAATGGTGAAGCGTATATGACTATTCAGGCTGCGGAAGTGTTCGCCATGGTTCCTCCGGCTATTCCGGGGTTAGGTGCATCCGGTGGTTTGCAGCTTCAGTTGGAAGACCGGCGTAATCTGGGACCGACGGAAATGCAGCAGGCCATCAATGCCTTGCTTGCTTCTTATCATTCGAAACCGGCTTTAGCATCTGTATCCAGTCAGTATCAAGCAAATGTTCCTCAATATTTCTTGAATATCGACCGTGACAAAGTCCAGTTCATGGGAATTGCCTTGAACGATGTTTTCTCTACATTGGGCTATTATATGGGAGCGGCTTATGTGAATGATTTTGTTGAATTCGGCCGTATTTACCAGGTGAAGATCGAGGCACGCGATCAGGCACAGCGCGTGATTGATGATGTTTTGAAGTTAAGTGTGCCGAATTCGACAGGAGAGATGGTGCCTTTTTCTTCTTTCACCAAAGTGGAGGAACAGTTAGGCCAGAACCAGATTAACCGCTATAATATGTACTCGACTGCTTCTCTGACTTGTAATGTTGCTCCGGGAAGTAGTACCGGGCAGGCTATTCAAGAAGTGGAAGCATTGTTTAAGGAACAGTTGGGAGATGAGTTTGGGTATGAATGGACTTCCGTTGCCTATCAGGAAACCCAGGCAGGGAATACTACTACCATTGTTCTGATTATGGCGTTAATTGTTGCTTTCCTGGTACTTGCTGCACAGTATGAAAGTTGGACCAGCCCGGTAGCAGCCGTCATCGGATTGCCGGTAGCCTTATTAGGTGCCATGATTGGCTGTCTGATTATGGGAACTCCAGTCAGTATTTATACGCAAATCGGTATAATCCTGTTGGTTGCGCTTTCTGCAAAGAATGGAATTTTGATTGTGGAATTTGCCCGTGATTTCCGTGCCGAGGGTAATTCAATTAGGGAAGCTGCCTTTGAAGCGGGGCATGTCCGCTTGCGTCCGATCCTGATGACTTCTTTTGCTTTTGTACTAGGAGTGATGCCCTTGTTATTCGCCACCGGTGCAGGTGCACAAAGTCGTATAGCATTGGGTGCCGCTGTGGTATTTGGTATGGCTATGAATACTTTATTGGCTACCATTTATATTCCTAATTTCTACGAATTCATGCAGAAATTGCAAGAGCGATTCAGCAAAAAGAAAGGAAATGAGGATAGTGAGAAAGATGTTGCCGTATAGAAGTAAAAGGCTGTTTGAAGACTACCTGAAAGGGGAGTTGGTATAGTGACGCCATCTGTTTGGGATGGTGTCACCATAGTAAGCAAATAGCGTCACTATCTTGAACGGATAGTGACGCTATTTTATTCTTGCAGGTAAGTATGTTTTTTAAGGCGAATGAAGCGGATCATTTTTATAAAGATTTGTAATCTGGAATATCCTGGAGGAACGTATAACTCTGGTTTTCATAATCCATCCGGCATCATTAATGTTGCATTCCGTTGCTGACAATCAGGTAATCTACTTTCAGTACCATATTATACCGGGTGATTTGGTCGAAAACAGCCTGTGTAATTTCGATATGTGGTGCTTTATATTCCACAATCATCCGGGCTGATAAATCCCTCCGATAAAGTACGGTGTCGCATCGTTTGGTAGTACCGTTTAACTTTACCATTACTTCATTGGCCAGAAGGGCAGTCGGATATCCTTTGTGTGCAATAAGAA
>ENA-UEYG01002890-UEYG01002890.1-human-gut-metagenome-genome-assembly--contig:-NODE-2890-length-10290-cov-2.535886_pt1 | contig 10290 bp, 8 predicted proteins | sample MGYA00242933_ERZ507934 | MGnify/ENA primary metagenome ERZ507934 (study PRJEB26167, sample SAMN06115527) | human gut metagenome | host: Homo sapiens | place: China:Zejiang | collected 2015-11-10... | reverse complement strand
GAAACCGCAAGCAATTTTTTCATACATTCTTCCAACAGGACATACAGGAAAAACAGCGAACAGAAAACCGAACCGGGTGACTATGCATCAGCCATGTACAAAAATGCCAACCTGAAAAGGATTATCCCTTACACCACTTCAGATGCAAAATGGGAAACGGATTCCCATAGCCGTCCGTTTCAGAGCGTCCTGCAAGCGAAAACCCGACCCGCTGATAAAACCCGAATGCCTTCGGGTTCTGCTCATTCACATCCACAAACCGCACACCCTGATCATGAACCGCCCTCTCCGTCAGACGCCGTCCGAGGCCATGCCCCTGAAGAGCGGGATGCACGAAAAGCATTTCAAGCACCTCGCCACCGATGCCCATAAACGCCACCCATCGCCCTCCCCGGTCAGCCATTCCCCACAATTGCGGTATCGACTCCAGCGCCATCCGGACAACCGGCTTCAAGCCCTCAATATCAGCTTCCGTGAGAAAATCATGCGTCGACCTCACCGACGCCTCCCATAAAGACACCAGCTCATCTGCCACCGAAAGCCGGTCATCAATCCTTGCCGGCTCCGGATGGAACCCGTCCGGAAAATCGAACATCCCATCATTCACAGCCATTTCTTTCATACTCTCTTTACCCATCGTCTCAACCCCGGCAGCAAAACGCTGTCCTGCATATCCTACATCACCGCATAATCCGGAAAAACCGTTTTCTTCACGACGGCCGCCTCCTGTTTCAGCGAAGTCGCCATCGCCCTGTCCGGCTGCACGCCGAACGTCCCGTTTTCATACACGAGAGCCAACCGCCTCATCGCTTCCCTGTCACCCGCTTTGGCGCTTTTCTTCAACCATGCGAGCGCCTCCTTATCACTTTGGGGAACCCCATAGCCCCCTTCATACAAGCGCGACATTACCCGCATCGCCTCCGGCTGTCCCTTGTCCGCCGCCTTCCTGATCCAGCCTGCCGCCTGTTTCACATCCCGCGTCGTCCCCCAGCCCCGGATAAACATCATGCCGAAATAAAACTCGCCATCCGCATCCCCGCGTTGTGCCGACTGTCCGAGAAAAGCAAATGCCTTCCCATAATGACGGGACATCCCACGCCCCAGCAAATTCATCCTTCCCAGCCGTGTCAGGGCAGGAGCATACCCGGCTTTCGCCGATTTTTCATACCAGTCGATCGCCTGCGTCATATCCTTTCGGACGCCACGCCCCAAATCGTACATCGCTCCCAGACAGAATTGTGCCTCACGCGATCCCTTCGCCGCCCCTTCCCGGAACCATTCCAGCGCCAGGGCATCATTGCGCGCCATCCCGAAACCATTCGTTGCCATCACACCAAGGCCATACGAGGCAGCGACATCCCCTTTTTCCTTCAACTCCTTAAAAGCAGCCAATGCCTTTTCATACTCTGCTGCGTGATAAAACCCCCACGCTGCCTTTTCGCCCACCGACATCTGGCTTGCCGACACCACCATCACACTCTTTGACGCAGACGTGACTGGCATCCATGCCGCCAACAGACACACCGACACCCCCAGAACCATCCGCAAACCTGCCATCTTCATCCTTATCCTTTTTCAGTGGATTCATTCATCATGCATGGGCTGGCGGTACAGGCAGACTCACAGCCGAAAGCACCACTCCGGTACATCCCTTCGAACCACCCGGCCCAGAAAGCAGCCCCATGCGTTTGCGCCAACAAAAAAGGCATGACAGAAAAACGTCATGCCCGACACAAAACCATTTTACCCATACCGGCAATCAGGTCGAAAGATCCGTATTGATAGTTTGCCCATTCTTCGGCATCCGGTCCAGACTTCTCTGGGCTTCAGGCAACCCCTGTGCCGCCGCCTTCGAAAACCAGTGTCTGGCCTGTTTATAATCCTGCCTGACGCCATGCCCCTGCAAATACATCGTTCCCAGGTTGAATTGCGCCTGAGGCAGATTTTGCATCACCGCCTTGCGATACCAGGCCACCGCCTGCCTGTAATCCTTCTCGACCCCAAGACCCCGGGCATACAGGACTCCCAGATTATTCTGGGATTCGGCATATCCCTGACGGGCCGCCTTCTTGAACCAGCCATACGCCTGCTTGTAATCCTGCCTGACACCAATACCATTCGTCAACATCAACCCCAGCCTGTCCTGACTTTCAGGAACCCCCAGCTTCGCCGCTTTCTGGTACCAGAAAACCGCCTGTTTGTCGTCCCGGTGAACCCCTTCGCCCTTGTAATAAGCCTCGGCCAGAAAAAAAGCACCTTCAGCCTGCCCCTTTTCAGCCGCCTGCTGATACCAGTAAACCGCCTTTTGCAAATCCTTGTCCACACCCAGCCCGTAGGAATACAAAACGCCCAGATTTGTTTGCGCTTCAGCATAACCGGCATCGGCCGCACGGGAAAACCACATAAACGCCTCGTCCTCACGCCCCTCGAACTCGCCGCCTTCCATATACAGACGCCCCAGATTGTTCTGTGCCTCGGCATTACCCTGCTCGGCCGACTTCTGGTACCAGGCAGCCGCTACCGCCAGGTTCTTTTCAACCCCGGTCCCATCCTCATACATGTTTCCCAGAGAAAACTGGGCCTCGGAATTGCCCTGAACCGCCGCCTTCCTGTACCACTCCAGCGCCCGTTTTGGATTCGGTTCAACCCCGCGTCCACTGGCATACAACACACCGAGATTCGACTGTGCCAGCGCAACGCCCCGTTTGGCAGCATGGGAAAGCACTGCGGCCGCTTTCGCGTCATCTTGCTTGACTCCGCGACCTTCCATATAGAGGATGCCCAGCTTCGTGGCCGCCATCAAATGGCCCTTGTCCGCCGCCTTTTTATACCAGAAAGCCGCTTTTTTATAATCGCGTTTGACCCCTTCACCGGCCTCGAACATCTCGCCCAGCGAAAATTGCGCATCCGTTTGGCCATGCTCGGCCGCGCGGGAATACCATAACGCGGCAGCAGCATCGTCCTCCTCTACCCCTTCCCCGTTATAGTACAGGGCAGCCAGAGCGGATTGCGCAGCCGCATTCCCCTTGTCGGCCGCTTTTTTGAAAGAAGCAAAGGCTTTCTCGTAATCCTTGTCCTGATAGAAATGCATGCCGTCGGAATAATCGTTCGCCCACGCGCCATTTGCCAGAAACAGGCAACAGACAACAGCCAGCGTCCCCTGACGAACACGGCCCAGATTCCAATCCATTTTTTCCCTCAGCATGACGACGTTCCCCCGGGAGCACTTGCCCGAAAAGAAACCGCCTGTAGAAAACAGCCTCATTGACCCCACACAACAACCGGCCAGCAAAGAAGACGCCAGAAACAGCCGTACCATCGGCAAAAGCTCATCCATATCAGGAAATTCAAGAATAGCCAACATTGTTTCAGACATGCTTTGCGCCCGTAAAAAAAACACTGTGGATCACATTACAGAATGAGCATAAGGCGGTCTGATGTCAAGATCATTTTTACCACACAGCCCAAGCAAACCGCTCCTGTCATAACAAACCAGTCGCCGGCATACCCGGAACCGGGCCATCCACACTATCGCATTCCTCAAAAAAGACCTTGCGATCAAACAGAAAAACCCCATAAAAATCAGCTAACAAGCGCGCAAAAAAGCATTTTGGCAGATTGGTGGCAACCGTCTTTTTATCCAGCGCGTTTGACGGAGCAATTCATGCAAAAACGACACGATATCCAGCGCACTTCCAACACGTCAGCATAATACCCCTGACTGCCAGAACCTGCAGAAATCACCGCCAGTCACAGCCAGCACCCGCTTCCCTCCTCCCCCCATCCCGGCCACTCGGACACCTCTCCAATATAAACACGCCACATGGCAAAAAAATGACAAGCCCACCTGTCGGCACAGACAAACAGACCATAAAAAGCCCAATACTTCACAAATGTGCCACAAATGTCCGGGAACCAATAAAAACAGGTGTATAAGTAACTAAAGCATTTCACTTTTTTCCCTGATTCAATACAGGCCATAAACAGCCTGTCCTCAAACGAAAGGACCTTTCCATGAACACAACCAACCCCTTCGGCATGGAGATCGACGACGACGGCCTGCCGAAGTATTCGCCTGACCGCAAGAATATTACGGCCTACCATATGTACAAACTGGGTATGACGGATAAATTGCCTGATCCGGAAGAGTCGCATACCCCGTTTTTCCGCACGCCTTCTTATTATGAGGAAAAGGCCAAAAGACAAAGACAGCAAGAGGCAGGTTTGTCTCCGAAGCTGGAGGGAGTATTGGCAAAAACTGATTCGCCCCAGCCAGACATGCCTGATTTTTACAAGGGGCGTCCGATGGACGTTGACAGAGAAGACGTCAATCGTCACGCCATCAGGCAGAAGCCCTTTGTCCCGGATACCCGTAATCCTTATGGACAAACGGGACAAACCGGACAACAGAAGAAAGACGCACCTTTCGGGCAGCAGGCAGAAAAAGGACAAAACCCACCAGCGCCACTGGACGGAAATGCGTTCGGGCAGCAGGTACTGAAACATATTTTCGGCGAGGTGAAGCCCGTGGTTCCCAACGGCGGGTTGGATGGTGGTTTGCAGAAACCGTCATCTTCCGGAACGGGCAGGATGGGCGAGCCGCAACATTACGCCCATCCGGACGAGCCGGTTTCACCGGAAAAACCGGATACTTCTGAAAAGGGATTTGATTGGTCGGGGCAAGTCTCTCCCCCGGCAAGCCGTACACTGCCTTTTGAGTTGAACCGGCCGATGCCTTTACCGGTACAGACGGATGAAAATGGAAACAACATGTCATCGCCACTGGCAGATGAGGCAAACTGGGCGGTTCAGCGTGAACCGGACATACCCGACATGTCCGCACAGGTTTCGGATTTGAGAAATTCTTTTGCCTACCGTACGCTTGAGCTTATATTCAACGGGCGGGACAAGGATGAAGATCCCGATCGTTCAGACGCCTCTCGCCTGTGGTTCCGGCCAGAGGAGCCATTGGGAAATGGGCATTCATCCGGGGTGGAAAACGGGGCTGTCCGCCTGAATGGAATTAAACCCATGCCGGTTCAGGATACGGTTTATCCGGCAAGAGAAGAAGCACCGGTACACCATGTCACCGATTCGGGCAATGAAACAGCGCCTGGCTGGATGAATGAAGATACCTCTCGATCAGGCAGTCAACAGGACACTGGAGCTTCGCCGGAAAAGGATTTTTCTGTGGATGATCTGGAAGCACCTTCGGCTGGCGAAAACAGAAAAAAAGGATTCGAATCGGTTTTTGCGAACGACAACACGGCCAATCCCGGTTTTGTGCCCATGCAGGTGGCGATCATCGATCCCAAACAATTGCCCATTCAGAATGGACGCCGGGAAGTGTCCATTGAAATGACCCATGACATCAATTCCAGACTCACCCGGCTGAACCGGGGCTGGCCGATCGGGATCAATTTCACGGTACTTTCCCGGCTGGAAGGCGGTTCGAATCCTTATGCCAATTTGCCGATTGCCAAAAAAGAACTGGATCTGGAAAGAAAACTGATAGCAGAAGACAAAAAAAACGGGACGAACAAGGCGGCGGAAATGAAGTGGGCGAACAGGTCGGGGGTCACGATCGGTTCGGGTTTCGATCTCGGGCAAACGAGTATCGATGAAATGAGAGGAATGGGCTTTCCTGAGTCGCTCATCGGCAAATGCGCGCCCTATATCGGAAAGAAACGGGTGGCCGCAGACGATGAGTTGAGGAAAAGGCCGTTGATACTGTCCAATGAGGAAATCGATTTCGTCAACCACACCGTCATGCTGGACAAGGCACAAAAAAGCATCAGTGACTGGGACAGCCGGATTGCCCTTCTGAGAAAAACCAATCCGAATGCGCCATTTTTTCATGAAATGAATTCGACGCAACAAACCATCGTTTTTTCACGGTATTATCATCAGGGCCCGGGCTGGATCGGCAAAACGGCTAACAGGCCGATGTTTGAAGCGATGAAACGGAATGACTGGGCGGCGGTCAGGCAACAGTGGCGAGGGTTGATCAAACGCACAGGGCCAGAATGGCTCAAAAGCCGATTCAGTAAAGAACTGGAATTTTTACAAAATAATAAATAATGTAAATCATGAACAAGCACATACATAAATCCATCCGTTTCATGTTCGGCTTGCTGTTGTGCCTTATGGTAGTGACACACGTTTCAGCGCAGGAAAAACACATTGCCACGGGGATCAACCACAGCCTCTATCTTGACCCGGATGGTACTGTATGGGCATGGGGAACAGCTCATTTACCTTCGGAAATCAACAGAAGAATTCCACATCTGGTCATGCGAAACGGTCGTTCCGTTTTGGCCAGAACTGATGAACATATATCTTATGTCATCAAACAGGACGGCTCGCTTTGGGGATGGGGCGCGACCGACTACGGACAACTGGGTATCATCCGTCAGACAAACGACGGATTTATCAATACACCTCGCAAAATCATGGATCAGGTCAAAGACGTATCCGGTAAAGGAACCATCTTTGCACTGAGGCCGGATGGCACGCTCTGGGTGTGGGGGAGTGCTGGCCCACAACGGGGAGACAAAAGCGACAAAGACTGGACGCGCCCCAGAAAAATCATGGACGACGTAGTAGAGGTCAGCTCCACCTTCGCCCACACAGTCGTCCGGAAAAAAGACGGTAGCGTATGGGCATGGGGTAACAACCAGTGCGGTGCGCTCGGAATCGGTAATACCGAGAAACACCTCAAACCCGTCAAAGTCAACCTCACCCCCCTTGGCAATCGCAAAGTCGTCCAGATCGCCACCCGCTGGGGGGAAACCTACCTTCTGGCCAATGACGGGTCTGTCTGGTACTCGGGTGAATACAATATCCGTCAGGCCGACTGCCTTGATCCACCCCGCCTTGTTCCCACCCGACTCGAGACAATCGACAATGTGGGGGCCATTGCCCTCGGACAATTCCATGAGCTGTACCTGAAAAAAGACGGTTCGGTCTGGGCGTCCGGCTATGCCGAAGGGGCAGCGTCGAACCTGTGGACGGTTTCACAAGGCCCCGGCAAGGTCATGGAAGGCGTGGCTGAAATCGCTGCCGGGCAGTTCCATTCGATCGCCCTGAAAAAGGATGGGACGGTCTGGACGTGGGGAGTGAACGAATACGGGCAGCTCGGTGATGGTACGAACAAAAGCTCGACGATTCCGGTTCAGGTGCAGTTTCCGAAGCCCTGATTTTTTACGGATGATGTTTTTTTGAAAACGCTGTTTGCCGGAATTCATGATGGCCAAATTATTTTTTTCGTCCTGTCTCGCTGTTCTTTTGTTCAGCGTGAGTTTCTGCCATGCGCAAACGAATGTGGCTGCCTCATCATTTGGTGAGGTTTTTGAAAAGATACTTAAGGAAGATATCGATTGTGATGGCTGGGAGACAATTGCAGCCAATCACTGGAATAACCGGGTTTATCGTCTTCAGTGGAAGTATCCTGATGCGCCCTGGTTCGGCAGTTTGCCAGAAAAAGTGAAGGCCTTTGTCGTTAGGAAGTACTGCGAAGATGGCGTTGACTGGGTGAGCGAGAATCCAGCGGTTGTCAGGGACATTATGGAAAGGAAGTGGCCGGCCGGGATGGTGAAATGAGCCAGTCCGGCCGGAGCCGATTGGCCCGTGTCTTGCAAAGATCGGCCTGTCCATCAGGAATGGCTATGGGCACGTCAGGAAATTCCGTTTCGACAGGGTAACTGTTTTTCTTTTCCCAAAAGAAGACAGGGTTGCCGCTGGCGGTTCGGGCATCGTCCGGGGCGGTCACGTTCCCGTTTCCTTTTGGCGGTGTTTTGCATACCGATGCACGCCAGGTGTAAAACGGTGTGATTGACGAGTCGTCTGTTTCCGGAAATTCCCGGTGTTGTTTTTCCGGTTTCCCGGCCAGCTGTTTGCCATCTTTGTGCATTTTCCTGTCAAGTCGGTCGCCTGAGACTGAAAGCCCGGGATCAGTCCGGCGACGATACCAGCGAATTGTACAGGCTGTTCACAGGATGGGACGTGAGCGCGGCGGACTGGTTCTGTCAGCCTTCCTTTTGCTGGCGGATTGGGCAAGGATGACCCGGTGAGCTGTCTTATCGGCATGATAAAAAGGCAAAACAGGAAAAGCGATAGTTGTCCTTGCGGGTTTATTCTGATGCGTTTGCCTTGACCCGTGTTTTTGTCTTTTTTCTTCTCGTTTCCCTCCGCCGAAAACGACGGGTTTTGCCGCGCTATCCGGGCGAAGCCGGTAAGGCTTTTCCTCAAGGGATGGGCCAGGGTGATTTTTCCTGTCGCTACAATAATCAGGAAAGGGCTGTTTTTTAAGGTTTTTTTGTTTTCTCCGTTTTTTTCATTCCTTTTTGTCTTTTTAAGGCATCACTTTTCCCGCTTTGTTGGCTCTTGTGTCTGGAGTGTCGTACACTCATTTTTATTGACAGGTTGTCAATTTGATAATTGTTTCGCGTTTTGCCAGTTTCCGGCTTTTGTTGTGTGGCCGGAAGAGTGTTTTCCGTGAAAGGATTCCGGTATGGTTTATACAGGTTTTGGGGGGCAGTCCCGTCCGTTTGTCGGGTGGATGGGGGCTTTCCTGTTTCTGGTGTTTTGTCAGCTGGCTTTTGCTGCGGGGGCGATGGCGGCGGATGACGGGAAGAAGGCGGTGGCGTTGAATGGGCAGGTGTCAAAAGAGTCGGCCGCGGAAGATGAGGATGTGTTGCGCGATTTGCTGGATTTGCGCCTGAATGCGGATTCGGGGGATGTGTCCGCCCAGTTCGAGTTGAGCCGCCGTTATCTGAACGGGGATGGCCTCGAGCAGAATGACGGGGAGGCGCTTCGCTGGCTTCGCATGGCAGCGGAAGGCGGTTTGCCGAGGGCGCAGGCGGGACTGGGCTGGATGTATGCTGCTGGCCGGGGAGTGCAAAAGGATGAGACGCTGTCTTTTTCCTGGTATGAACGGGCGGCGGTGGCCGGTTTTCCGGTAGCCCAGTGGATGCTGGGACGGTGCTATGAGAGGGGGATCGGTGTCGCGAAGGATCACCAGCTGGCGAGGCAGTGGTATGAAAAGGCGGCAGCGCAGGGGAATGAAAAGGCGAAGAAGCGTTTGCAGGACTGGAAATGAGGGCTGGATGACCGGATGTTTCCGGTTTGTCCGGTGCGGTCTGGAATGCGGGTTTCAGGCCGTTTTTTTATGGCTGTCTTTTTTTTCGGAGATGTCCGCCTGAAGCTGAAGCCGGGTTCGGCTGTTGTATACAGGGGACAGTGGCTTGCAGTTTGTTCCGGTGAAGGGGCTTCACTCCGGAGGTTTCTTTTTTTTCTGGCAGATTGGTTTGATAATGATTTAGTATGCCATTGGATGGAATGAGCTGTTTCTCCCGGGTCGGTAATGTGGAGTTTGTTTGATGTAAACGGGACAGGAAAATGGAACGGCGGGCGGGTTTGAAAGTCTGATTATCTGATGGTCGTTTGCGTGTGTGTCCGGTTTTCCGGTGCGCATGAGTGACGGCGCCTTTTTTACAGAGGGGGTGATGATGCTTTCAATGACATTTTCCGGCTGTCGGGTTTCGCGTTTGATGGCTTTTCTGGTGTTGCCGTGCTGTGTTTTTTTCGCTTCGGCTCCGGTGGCACAGGCAAATGAGGCGGGTGCACCGGTGGCGGTGACGTCTTACAAGGAGCAGCCCTTGAACCGGGTGCAGGAAAGGGCGGTGGATGGGGATGGTTCTGCCGAGCTTGAGCTGGGTTTGCGTTACGTTTATGGCATGGATGGGGTCAGGGATGTGCCGCTTGGGGTGTCCTGGATCGAAAAGGCGGCGGCAAGGGGCATTCCTCAGGCAGAACATGAGATGGGCTCGCTGTATTTGATGGGGGTTGGGGTTGCCCAGAGTAACGTGATGGCCGCGCAATGGTACAGGAAGGCGGCGATTCAGGGGTATGCCCCGTCGCAAACGGCGCTGGGGTATGCGTATGAAGAAGGGGCTGGTGTGCCGCAGAATGCGGAGCTGGCCCGTTACTGGTTTGACAAGGCGGCGGCACAGGGAAATGGTATTGCTGTGGAAAGCCTTGAGGGAGGGATGTAACGTCCGGGCTCGGGTGTCCGGGGAGTGCATTCTTGTCTTCATGGAATTTTCAGACCGGCCTTTGGCCGGTTTTTTTATAAGGGCAAGTGTGTTGCAATGGGACAATTTTTTTCAGAAAACAAACCTCGGACAAGGATTGGTTTGGGGCAAGTGTGATTAGATTGAACCGTTTGAAGTGAACAAAGTGTCCTGTTTGATGAGGACGTTCAGAGGGGTTTCGTTTCGGGATGAAGAC
>ENA-UEYG01002887-UEYG01002887.1-human-gut-metagenome-genome-assembly--contig:-NODE-2887-length-10295-cov-2.627324_pt1 | contig 10295 bp, 6 predicted proteins | sample MGYA00242933_ERZ507934 | MGnify/ENA primary metagenome ERZ507934 (study PRJEB26167, sample SAMN06115527) | human gut metagenome | host: Homo sapiens | place: China:Zejiang | collected 2015-11-10... | reverse complement strand
GGTAGGGTCATGGGGCTCGCCAATGCCGATGGCGGTGTCGCGGATGTAAACGGTGTGGTTGCCGTCCGGGGCCGTTACGCAACTGGTGGCAATTGCGCTGGCACTGGCATGCTTAATGGCGTTCAGCACCGCTTCGCGGATGATCTGCAACAGGTGCACTTGCATTTGCGCATCCAACGCCAGCGTGGGTAACCGACAGTCGAGTGTGAGTTTAGCTGAGGTTTGATTTTGCAGAGTTTCCAGCATTTCATGCAGGGCGGAGGGTAAGTCTGCCTGTTGTAAGGTCAGACGGAAGGTGGTGAGCAGTTCGCGTAGCTGGCGGTAGGCATCGTTCAGCGCCTGGGAGAAATCCGCCATGATGCTTTGCGCTGGGGCGTTATCTTCCGGAATTGACCGCTTCAGCAGCGTCAACTGAATGCGTAAATAAGAGAGCACCTGTGCCAGTGAGTCGTGCAGTTCGCGTGCAATCGTCGCTCGCTCCTCCATTAACAACAGTTGCTGAAAATGTTTTTGTGCCTGGTTGAAGTACAACCCGCGTCCCAGCATTGAGGAAACGCTGTTAAGCAGTGGAATAGAAGCATTGACGTTTGGACTTTGCCAGTGCAGTTCGCCGTAGACGGTTTCCTGCATAGTGACCGGCAGGATCTGCATCGGCAGCTCCAGGCTTTTAGTCCCTTCGCTAATCCGCCAGTTATCACCGACGGTGAGCTCAAGGAAATACGCGGCGTCATGTTCGCGGACGATCTGTAAAATATGGCGGAAGCAGTGCACGTCAATCTGGCTGGTATTTAACGCCTGGGAGCACTGATACAACACCTCCAGACGGCGATTGGCTTCATGGAGATCGTGAGTTTTCTCGGCAACAGACGCTTCCAGCGAGCGATACAGCTTGTGTAATTCACTCGACATCTGGCTAAACGTTTTGCCCAGCAACCCCAGTTCATTGGGCAAACCGGTATCCAGCGGTGGGATATTAAACTGACCGTGTTCAATTTGCTGACTGGCCATCACCAGTTTATTCAGCGGACGCACCACCTGCTGGCGAATGCGCCGCAGGGTAAAGAAGACGAGGGTGAATATGCCGATCCCGCCCGCCAGCGAGATGCCAAATACCAGCATGACTTTACGCTCGGCATAATGTTGCAACGCCAGCACGAAGAGATCGATTTGATCGACGTAGTTGTTGATATTGGCCTGGTACCATTTTAAATCGCCGTCGATCAGGCGGGCATTCATTTCCAGCCAGTTAGCATGCAGACGTCCATAGCGGCTTTTTACCGCTTGTGGCACATACCACGCATTCAGATTCTGTAATGCCGGTGCGTTTAGCGCCTGCTGGAAAAGCTGGCGGTGGGCGTTAAGCTGCGGGCTCTGGCTTTGCAGATCGTAACCCAGACGGTAGCTTTGCATGCGCAATGAGCCAGCAACGTTGATGGCTTCGGCATCTCGCAAGCTGCTGGTCAGCGTGAGCAGCGCAATACCTGTTGAGAGAATTGACAGCAGCACTATGTAGAAAAAAGCTTTAGCCAGACTGGCCGAGACCGGACGCTTTACCGTCACTTGTGCATCCTCACACAATACACGTCGCGCCTGAAAACAGCGTGAACGATGCGGTGTATTTGATAAAGGTTAATAAAACGCCATGAAACTGGATGGTAACTGAAACACAATTTCATATGCGATGAAATAAATTGATCTGCCACAGGTTCTGCATAAATAGTTGTGCTTCCTGGGCAAATGAACATTGCCGCTTCCTTCCGTGTCGGTTAATAACACTCTTATAAAGAATAAGGTTTTTGCAACCAAAAAAGAAGGAAGCCATGAATCGTTTTATTATGGTCAATAGCCAGCAGTGCCTGGGATGCCATGCCTGTGAGGTCGCTTGCGTCATGGCTCACAATGGCGAACAGCATGTCCTGAGCCAACGGCATTTTCAGCCCCGAATTACCGTCATTAAACATCAGCAGCAGCGCAGCGCGGTGACCTGTCACCACTGCGAAGATGCACCCTGCGCCAGAAGTTGCCCAAATGGGGCAATTAGCCATGATAACGACAGCGTTCAGGTGAACCCGCAAAAGTGCATTGGCTGTAAATCGTGCGTCGTTGCCTGTCCTTTCGGCACGATGCAGATCGTACTCACTCCCGTCGCCAAAGGGAAGGTGAAAGCCACCGCGCACAAATGCGATCTGTGCCAGGGGCGTGAACAGGGGCCCGCCTGCGTAGAGAACTGCCCGGCGCAGGCGTTACAGTTGGTGACGGAAAATTCGCTTACCGGTCTGTCAAAAGCGCGCAGGCTGCGTACCGCAAGTCTGGAAAGCCAGCCATGGCACGCCAGCACTACCGATTTTGTTCCACATGTCATCACCAAACGTGAGCAAATGCAGGCGACGCCTGCGCGTGGTGAACCGGATAAACTGGCGATTGATGCCCGGAAAACCAGCTTTGAAGAGATCTATCTGCCGTTTCGTACGGCGCAGGCGGAGCGGGAAGCCTCTCGCTGCCTGAAATGCGGCGACCACAGTATTTGCGAATGGACCTGTCCGTTGCATAACCACATTCCGCAGTGGATTGAGCTGGTCAAAGCCGGAAACATCGATGCCGCGGTTGAGCTTTCACATCAAACCAACTGCTTGCCGGAGGTGACCGGGCGTGTATGCCCGCAGGATCGACTCTGCGAAGGGGCATGCACGGTGCGTAGTGAGCATGGCGCAGTCACCATCGGTAATATTGAGCGTTACATCTCCGATCGGGCGCTGAGTAAAGGGTGGCGACCGGACTTAAGCCATGTGCAGAAAGTGGACAAGCGTGTTGCCATTATCGGCGCGGGTCCGGCGGGTCTGGCCTGCGCAGATGTGCTGGCGCGTAGCGGTATCAGTGCCACCGTTTACGATCGCCATCCTGAAATTGGCGGTTTGCTGACGTTCGGTATTCCGGCCTTCAAACTGGACAAATCGCTGCTGACGCGTCGCCGTGAAATCTTCAGCGCTATGGGGATTCATTTCGAACTTAACTGTGAAGTGGGTAAGGACGTCGCACTTGAAAAGTTGCTGGAGGATTACGATGCCGTGTTCGTGGGGGTGGGAACCTATCGTTCCATGAAGGCGGACCTGCCAAATGAAGACGCGCCAGGCGTGTATGACGCGCTACCGTTCCTGATTGCCAACACCAAGCAGGTGATGGGGCTGGATGAGTTGCCTGAAGAGCCGTTTATCGATACCGCCGGACTGAACGTGGTGGTTCTGGGCGGAGGCGATACGGCCATGGACTGTGTACGTACCGCGCTGCGCCACGGTGCAAGCCAGGTAACCTGCGCCTATCGTCGTGATGAAGCCAACATGCCGGGTTCGAAAAAAGAGGTGAAGAACGCCCGGGAAGAGGGGGCAAACTTCGAGTTTAACGTCCAGCCGGTTGAGCTGGTGTTGCATGCCGATGGGCGAGTCAGCGGCGTGCGTTTCTTACGTACCCAACTTGGCGAACCTGATGCGCAGGGGCGTCGTCGCCCGGTTCCCATCGCCGGGAGTGAGTTTGTGATGCCCGCAGATGCGGTGATCATGGCGTTTGGTTTTCACCCACACGGCATGCCGTGGCTGGAGTCGCATGGCGTTAAGGTCGATAACTGGGGGCGCATTGCCGCCGATGTTGAAAGCGCATACCGTTACCAAACCAGTAACCCGAAAATCTTTGCCGGTGGCGACGCGGTACGCGGTGCGGACCTGGTGGTGACGGCCATGGCGGAAGGGCGGCACGCCGCCCAGGGGATCGTCGACTGGCTGGGCGTAAAATCAGTCAAATCTCACTAATCGGCGTCCAGGCCGGATAAAACGCGTTAGCGTTGCCATCCGGCAATGTGCCGCATGAATGCCTGATGGCGCTTTGCTTATCAGGCCTACATTGTTCCAAGACAAACCCGGTTTCACGGCGTAGTATTATTTCTCACTTCTTGCTGTGGAGCCGGTATGTCGCAAAAAATTACCCTCATCAAAGATAAAGTCCTCTCCGATAACTACTTCATCCTGCGCAATATCACTTATGACCTGACCCGTAGCACTGGGGAGGTGATTCGTCATAAACGCGAGGTTTACGATCGCGGTAACGGTGCCACAATCCTGCTGTATAACCCGGAGAAGAAAACGGTGGTCTTAATTCGCCAGTTCCGCGTCGCCACCTGGGTCAACGGTAATGAAGATGGTCAACTGATTGAAACCTGCGCCGGGCTGTTGGATAACGATGAACCGGAAGCGTGCATTCGCAAAGAGGCCATTGAAGAGACCGGCTTTGAAGTAGGCGAAGTGCGCAAACTGTTTGAGTTATACATGTCGCCGGGCGGCGTGACGGAAATAATCCACTTCTTCATTGCACAATACAGGTGGCGGTGTGGAAGATGAAGATATTGAAGTTCTGGAACTGCCGTTCACCCAGGCGCTGGAAATGATCAAAACGGGTGAGATCCGTGACGGTAAAACGGTGCTATTGTTGAACTATTTGCAGTCGTCCCATCTCATGGACTAATGCGCGGGATTTATATTTCTTTACAAATTTACGGCCAATCCGACAATTCTTATTGAGCCACATCAGTCGCGCAAGGAAGATACCGCTTAGGCTGTGTGTTTTGACTTCGGGGTTGTACCGTCCATGCGCTATCGCGTTATTCTCCTTTTCCTGCTCGGGTTGCTACCAGCCCGATTGCTCTGGGCTGCGTCCGCGCAACAGGCGTTTTCTGACTGGCAGGTGACGTGTAATAACCAAAATTTTTGCGTGGCGCGCAATACCGGAGAGCACCACGGCCTGGTCATGACCTTGAGCCGCAGCGCCGGGGCACATACTGACGCCGTGTTGCGTATTGAGCTGGGCGGGCTGGAATCGTCCAACGTCAAAGAGAGCGATATTGCGCCGCGTCTGTTGTTGGATGGTGTGCCGCTCTCGCTGAACGGCGAGCACTGGCGTGTTACCCCATGGCAACTGATGACCGATGATCCCGCCACCATTAGCGCATTTTTACAAACCGTACAGGACGCGAAGGCGATTACCCTGCAAAAAGGTGCGCAAAATCTTTCGCTGGTCGGGCTAAAAGCCGCATTGTTGTTTATCGATGCCCAGCAAAAACGGGTTGGCAGCGAAACCGCATGGATCGAAAAAGGTGACGAGCCTCCGCTCAGTGTACCTCCTGCCCCCGCGCTGAAAGGCGTAGCGGTCATTAACCCAACACCAACGCCTCTCACACAGCAAGAGCGCAGTGAACTGCTGGACTATGGTAACTGGCGAATCAACGGTATTCGTTGCTCTATCGATCCGCTGCGTCGCGAGATGCGCGTCACGGCCCTAACGGATGATAAAGCGCTGCTGATGATTGGCTGTGAGGCCGGAGCGTATAACACTATCGATCTGGCGTGGGTGGTTTCACGTACAACCCCGCTGACTTCACGCGCGGTACGGTTAAGCCTGCCTTTTAAAACGGATGCGGAAAGTCGCGATATGGAGCTGACCAACGCTACGTTTGACGAAAAGTCGCGGGAGCTGGTTACCCTCGCTAAAGGACGAGGGTTGGCAGATTGCGGTATCCAGACCCGCTGGCGCTACGATGGTCAGCGTTTTCGCCTGGTGCGCTATGCCCAGGAGCCAAGTTGTGATAACTGGCATGGGCCAGATGCCTGGCCCACACTGTGGATCACACGTTAAGCACCTTGTGTGCTTTGTCGACGATGTTATCTACCGTAAAGCCGAAGAACGGGAACAGTTTGTCTGCCGGAGCCGACTCCCCATAGCCCGTCATCCCAACAATCGCCCCTTTCAGCCCAACATACTTGTACCAGTAGTCGGCAATACCGGCTTCTACCGCCACGCGCGCGCTGACGTTTGCCGGCAGGACCGACTCCCGGTATGCCTCATCCTGGGCGTCGAAGATATCGGTTGAGGGCAGAGAAACTACCCGTACGTTACGGCCTTCGCCGGTCAGTTTTTCCGCCGCCAGCAGTGTGATTTCCATTTCTGAACCGGTAGCAATCAGGATAACATCCGGCTTACCGCCGCCGTCCTTCAGCACATAGCCGCCGCGGGCAATTTGCTGCACCTGCTCAGGTGTGCGCTCAACCTGCGCCAGATTCTGCCGCGAGAGGATCAGCGCCGTTGGCCCGTCATGGCGTTCGACCGCCAGCTTCCAGCCTACTGCCGCCTCAACCTGATCGCACGGTCGCCAGGTACTGAAATTAGGTGTCAGGCGTAGGCTGGCGAGTTGTTCGACGGCCTGGTGCGTGGGACCATCTTCCCCCAGGCCAATCGAGTCGTGGGTATAAACCATGATTTGTCGGGCTTTCATCAGCGCCGCCATGCGCGCGGCATTACGAGCATATTCAACAAACATCAGGAACGTGGCAGTGTAAGGTACGAAGCCCCCGTGGTGCGCGATACCATTGGCAATGGCGGTCATGCCAAATTCCCGCACGCCGTAGTGGATGTAGTTTCCTGCATGATCCTCTTTAAGAGAGGAGGAGCCTTTCCAGATGGTCAGGTTGCTGGGTGCCAGATCCGCCGAGCCGCCGAGCAGTTCTGGCAGTATCGGCCCATAGGCGTTCAGGGTATTTTGCGAAGCTTTACGGGTGGCTATTTTGGCTGGGTTGGCTTGCAGGTCGGTAATATATTTCTGGGTTGTTGCTTCCCACTCCTTAGGCAGTCCGCCGCTCATCCGGCGAGTAAACTCTGCCGCCAGTTCTGGGTAGGCTTGTTCGTAAGCTGCGAATTTTTCCTTCCAGCCCTGTTGCGCTTTTTCGCCTTTCTCGTGTGCGTCCCAGGCCCGGTAAATCTCTTTGGGGATTTCAAAAGCAGGATGATGCCACCCCAGTTTCTGCCGGGTCAGCGCCACCTCTTCTTCGCCCAGCGCAGCGCCATGCGCTTCCTCTTTCCCGGCTTTATTCGGTGAGCCAAAACCAATCACCGTGCGGCAGATAATCAGCGACGGTTTATCGGTAACAGCCTGCGCCTCCTGAATGGCTTTTTTCACCGCCTCAGGGTCATGACCGTCAATGTCGTGCACTACATGCCAGTGGTAAGCCTCAAAGCGTTTTGCAGTATCGTCGGTAAACCAGCCGTCGGTTTCGCCATCAATTGAGATGCCGTTGTGATCGTAGAAGCCGATGAGTTTGCCAAGCCCCAGCGTGCCCGCCAGCGAACAAGCCTCGTGTGAAATACCCTCCATCAGACAGCCGTCGCCCATAAAGACCCAGGTAAAGTGGTTAACAATCTCATGGTCCGGCTGGTTAAACTGCGCTGCCAGCGTGCGCTCGGCAATGGCCATGCCGACGGCGTTGGCCAAACCCTGGCCCAGCGGTCCGGTGGTGGTTTCCACGCCCGGCGTGTAGCCAATTTCCGGGTGACCTGGCGTCTTCGAATGGAGCTGACGGAAGTTCTTTAATTCTTCGATCGGCAGGTCGTAACCGGAAAGATGCAATAGGCTGTAAAGCAGCATTGAGGCGTGGCCGTTGGACAGAATAAACCGGTCACGATCGTACCAGGTGGGATCTGTCGGGTTATGGCGTAGAAAATCGTTCCACAGCACTTCGGCGATATCGGCCATCCCCATTGGTGCTCCTGGGTGGCCGGAGTTAGCTTTTTGGACGGCATCCATACTCAGCGCACGAATGGCATTGGCAAGCTCTTTACGGGTCATAGGAAATACTCCTTGAAAAGTAAAGTGTTAGATGCGTGTTGTGATTCACACTTTTGGGAAAATTGCGGGCGTTGTCAGCAAAAAGCATAGCAGACAAGCATGGTATTGCTGGATTAAGCAGGTAACATGGCTGTTATAAATTGATAACAAATTCTTTCTTTGAATGGTGAGAGTTTGGGGACCTTCAAAGTTTGTGCAGTTGACTGAGGTGATAATGTGCGGCTCAGTAGAATGGTTACCCGCGCCACTTTTTTGATAGATACGTGAAAGGAACAACAAGATGGATGACCAGTTAAAACAAAGCGCCCTCGATTTCCACGAATTTCCAGTACCCGGTAAAATCCAGGTTTCTCCGACCAAGCCTCTGGCAACGCAGCGCGACCTGGCGCTGGCCTACTCGCCGGGCGTGGCTGCACCGTGTCTTGAAATTGAAAAGGACCCGCTGGCAGCCTACAAATACACCGCGCGTGGCAACCTGGTTGCGGTTATCTCTAACGGTACGGCGGTGCTGGGTCTTGGCAACATTGGCGCACTGGCCGGCAAACCGGTGATGGAAGGTAAAGGCGTTCTGTTTAAGAAATTCGCCGGGATCGACGTGTTCGACATTGAAGTCGATGAACTCGATCCGGATAAATTTATCAATGTGGTTGCGGCCCTGGAACCCACGTTTGGCGGTATCAACCTCGAAGATATCAAAGCGCCGGAGTGCTTCTACATTGAGCAAAAGCTGCGCGAACGCATGAATATTCCGGTCTTCCACGATGACCAGCACGGTACAGCAATCATCAGTACTGCCGCAATTCTGAACGGTCTGCGGGTGGTTGAGAAAAATATCTCCGACGTGCGCATGGTGGTGTCTGGCGCAGGCGCGGCGGCGATTGCCTGTATGAACCTGCTGGTAGCGCTGGGTATGCAGAAACACAATATTGTGGTCTGTGACTCCAAAGGCGTGATTTACAAAGACCGCGAACCGAACATGGCGGAAACCAAAGCGGCTTATGCGGTGGTGGATGACGGTAAGCGTACGCTGGATGATGTCATTGACGGCGCAGATATTTTCCTCGGTTGCTCCGGTCCGAAAGTGCTGACGCAGGAAATGGTTAAGAAGATGGCGCGTGCGCCAATGATTCTGGCACTCGCTAACCCGGAACCGGAAATCCTGCCGCCGTTGGCAAAAGAGGTGCGTTCCGACGCAATCATTTGTACTGGTCGTTCAGACTACCCGAACCAGGTTAACAATGTCCTGTGCTTCCCGTTCATCTTCCGCGGTGCGCTGGATGTCGGTGCAACGGCCATCAACGAAGAGATGAAACTGGCGGCGGTGCACGCCATTGCTGAGCTGGCGCATGCCGAGCAGAGTGAAGTGGTGGCCTCTGCTTATGGCGATCAGGACCTGAGCTTCGGCCCGGAATACATCATTCCGAAACCGTTCGACCCGCGTCTGATCGTCAAAATCGCCCCTGCTGTGGCGAAAGCAGCGATGGACTCTGGTGTGGCAACGCGTCCGATTGCCGACTTTGACGCTTACATCGATAAGCTGACTGAATTCGTCTACAAAACCAACCTGTTCATGAAGCCAATTTTCTCCCTGGCACGCAAAGCGCCGAAGCGTGTGGTGCTGACGGAAGGGGAAGAAGCGCGCGTACTGCATGCTACCCAAGAATTGATCACTTTAGGTCTGGCGAAGCCGATCCTGATCGGTCGTCCGAGCGTTATTGAAATGCGTATCCAGAAACTGGGGCTGCAGATCAAAGCGGGCGTCGATTTTGAGATCGTCAACAACGAATCCGATCCGCGCTTTAAAGAGTACTGGAGTGAGTATTATCAGATTATGAAGCGCCGTGGGATCACCCAGGAGCAGGCGCAGCGTGCGGTGATTGCCAACACTACGGTGATCGGTGCAATCATGGTGCAGCGTGGCGAAGCGGATGCGATGATCTGCGGTACGATTGGCGACTACCATGAGCACTTCAGCGTGGTGAAAGAGGTGTTTGGTCATCGTGACGGCGTGCATACTGCCGGGGCGATGAACGCCTTGCTGCTGCCAAGCGGTAACACTTTTATCGCCGATACTTACGTCAACGACGATCCTACACCTGAGCAACTGGCGGAAATCGCCGTGATGGCGGCAGAGACTGTGCGTCGCTTTGGTATTGAACCGAAGGTGGCGTTGCTGTCGCACTCCAACTTTGGTTCCTCTGACTGCCCGTCGGCCAGCAAAATGCGCGAAGCGCTGGAGCTGATTAAGGCGCGCGCGCCAGAGTTGATGATTGACGGCGAAATGCACGGCGACGCCGCGCTGGTGGAAAGTATCCGTAATGACCGCATGCCGGACAGTCCGCTGAAAGGCTCAGCGAATATTCTAGTGATGCCGAATATGGAAGCGGCCCGTATTAGTTACAACTTACTACGCGTTTCCAGTTCTGAAGGCGTAACGGTTGGCCCGGTGCTGATGGGGGTTGCGAAACCTGTTCATGTATTAACGCCGATCGCCTCTGTTCGTCGTATCGTTAATATGGTGGCGCTGGCGGTTGTAGAAGCCCAAACGCAGCCGCTGTAATTTCACTTTAATTAATTTCCGGCGCGGGTTTCTCTCGCGCCTTTTTATTTTCCCTTTCTTAGTGATCTACTTCCC
>ENA-UEYG01002884-UEYG01002884.1-human-gut-metagenome-genome-assembly--contig:-NODE-2884-length-10301-cov-3.296948_pt1 | contig 10301 bp, 6 predicted proteins | sample MGYA00242933_ERZ507934 | MGnify/ENA primary metagenome ERZ507934 (study PRJEB26167, sample SAMN06115527) | human gut metagenome | host: Homo sapiens | place: China:Zejiang | collected 2015-11-10... | reverse complement strand
TGCGTACCTATGTGGGAAACAACTTCCAGGGCGGTTACAGCGACCACTTCCCGGTGTATATCTATTTTGCCAAATAAATTACTTACATAGTCTATGAAAATCAAGAGTCTACTAATTTTAGTGCTGTCGCTTGTGACGCTGACCGCCTTTGGACAGGACGGCGGCATCAAGGGCAGGGTCGTTTCGCGTGCGGGACGCATTGCACTCGGCGACGTGAAGATTACGATGACGCCGGGCGGTACGACAACGGTTTCGGATGCGCAGGGTAACTTCGTTTTCGAAAATATTCCTGCGGGCGAATATTCGCTGCAGTTCGAAACTCCCGAATTCGAGACTTCGAATATCGCCGTACGTGTCGGTTCGCAGATGCGCGACATCAATGCGGTGATCCTCGTGCCCGATACGCAGCGTCAGATGATCGACGACGCAGTCTTCGCGGAGTTCGACACCGAAACCACCGACGATGCGCAGGCTTTGCCCACGTCGCTCTCGGCTTCGAAAGACCTCTTCAATAACATCGCGTCCTACAAGTTCAGCGAAATGCGTTTCAACGTCCGCGGTTACGATTCGCAGTATCAGGACGTGTATATGAACGGCATTCAGCTCAACGACGCCATGACGGGCTATACGCCGTGGTCGTTGTGGAGCGGTCTGAACGACGCTACCCGCAATCAGGAAGTTACGTCGGGCATCGTGGCGTCGGACGCCGGTCTGGGCGGCATCGGCGGTACGACCAATATCGTGACGAGTCCTTCGCAGATGCGTCAAGGCCTGCGTGCGAGCCTCGTAAACGGCAACTCGATGTACCGTTTCCGCGCGATGGTCACCTATGCTTCGGGGCATCAGGACAACGGCTGGTCGTATGCCTTTTCGGTTTCGACCCGTCAGGGCGGCAACTCCTATGTCAATGGCGTCTATTACAACGCTTTCGGTTATTTCGCCGCTGTCGAGAAGCAGTTCGGCCAGCGTCATCGTCTGGCGCTGACCCTGCTGGGCGCTCCTACCGAGCGGGGTGCGCAGCAGGCGGCGACGCAGGAAGCTTACGATCTGGTCGGCAACAACTATTACAACCCCAACTGGGGCTGGCAGGACGGCAAGAAACGTAACGCCCGTGTGCGCAACAACCACGAACCCGTCGTGATGCTGAACTATACGTTCGACATTTCGGACCGCTCGAAACTCGATCTGGCCACCTCGCTGCGCTTCGGCATGAACGGTTACTCGGCGCTGACGTGGCAGAACGGTCCCGACCCGCGTCCGGACTATTACCGTTATCTGCCGAGCTACTTCGCGCTCGACAAGAATATGCTGGGGGCGGCTTGGCAGCAGGTTTACTGGCAGGCCAACTACCAGAACATCCGCCATTTCGACTGGGATAAGATGTATCAGACGAACTATATCCAGAACGATCCGGTCGATGAGGCGCAGTACGGTCCGGGCCGTCGTTCTAACTATATGGTCGAAGAGCGTCACACCGATCAGCTGGATTGGAATCTGGTTGCCAACTTCTCGCATATCTTCCGCAATAACTCCAAAATCTACGGAGGCCTTTCGCTGCGCCGGAACCGTACGGAGTACTATTCGGAGGTCAAAGACCTGCTTGGCGGCGACTATTGGGCCGACATCGACAAATTCGCCGAGCGCGACTTCGGTTCGAACGCCATCGCATATCAGAACAACCTCGACTATTACTATCGCCACGGTCATGCGCACGCAGCCAAAGTCGGCGACAAATACGGCTATGACTACTATGCGCACGTCCTCCGGACGAAGGCATGGGCTGCCTATAATTTCAATGTCGGCGGTCTGGGCGTAACCGTCGGCGGCGAAGTGGGATATGCTTCGCAATGGCGCGAGGGTCTTTGGCGCAAAGGCTTGTTCCCCGACAATTCGAAGGGCGATTCCAAGAAACTCGACTACCTGACCTACAAGGCCAAAGGCAACTTCAGCTACCGCTTCTCCGCGGCTCATACCGTCGAAGCGAATGTCGTTTACCTGCAGGACGCCCCCGAATTCCAAGCTTCGTTCGTGTCGCCCCGTACGCGCAACACCACGACTCCGGGGCTTTCCGCCGAACGTGTCTTCGGTGTGGATGCGTCGTATAACCTGCGTGTCGGCGACCTGAAAGCGCGCGTTTCCGGTTACTATACCCGCATTTACGATCAGTCGAAAGTGATTTCGTACTACGACGACGTGGCCGCGACCTTCACGAACTTCGCCATGAGCGGTATCGACAAGCTCCACTTCGGTCTCGAAGCGGCCGTTTCGATTCCCCTGTACCGCAGCCTTGCCCTGAACGGAGCCGTGAGCTGGGGCCAGTACACCTACGATTCGAACCCCTATTACCTGCAAACGCAGGACAACAGCGGCGATATCGTCTCCGACGGCTATGTTTACTGGAAGAACTTCCGCGTCGAGAGCACCCCGCAGCTGGCCGCCAATGTCGGTCTTTCGTACCGCAGCAACAACAACATCTTCCTGTCGGCCGATTTCAACTATTACAACAACATGTATCTGTCGATGAGCCCGATCTATCGCACCGATGCGGTGATTACCACCGGCATGACCGCCGAGGACATCGCTCACCTGCGCCGTCAGGAGAAGTTCGATTCGGCTTATACGCTCAACGCCAGCATCGGCAAGAACTGGTATATCCACCGCCAGTATACGCTGGGCTTCAGCCTCGAAGTCAAGAATATCCTGAACAATCAGGACATCCGCACCGGCGGTTACGAACAGACCCGTCTGACGAAGAACACCGAGACGACGGTGACTACCTATCAGGCCTTCGACTCGAAGTATTTCTACATGTTCGGTACGACCTATTACCTCAATCTCTACTTCCGTTTCTGACGGCTAACGAATAAAACACGAATATTATGAACAAAGTATCTAAACTGTTTCTGATCGCCGCGGCAGGGCTGTTCTTCGTTGGCTGTTACAACGATTACAGGAACCCGAAGGCGGCCAAGATATATACCCGCGCCGATTTCGAGAAAGAGGGGCTGAAATATATATCGATCAAGGACCTGAAGGCGCAGTTCAAAGCCGAGAATCCCGGCATGAACGACGGGACGGTCGCTTCGTGGACGGTGGATGAGCCGATTTTAACCTCCGGCAAGGTCATCTTCACCGACCGTTACGGCAATGTCTATAAATCGGTCTACCTCTACGACGCGGAGTCCGAATCGGCGATCGAGCTTAAGCTCAATACGGGCAACTACCTTTTCCACCCCGCGGGACAGATCGTTTTCGTCAAACTGCAGGGGCTGGTGCTCGGCAACTACCGCGGTATGACCAGCATCGGTACGACCTCCTCCAACGCCAGCTATTCGAATGACAACATCGAGAGCAAGATCATGCAGGACGAGCACATTTTCTCCGGCGAACAGCAGCAGATGCTGAAGTCGGATACGCTGGTCGTTACCAAGGATAACTACAAGACGGCGATTTCGGATGCCGATCTGGGCCGTCTGGTGCGTTTCGAAGGGCTGGAAAGCAAGTTCGGCACGGCGCCGTGGGGATACAAGAATACCTTCCCCAACTATTTTGCGAATTCGACGTCGTACGACGTGAACTCTCCCGGCTGGTCGGACATCAACGAGTGGGCGACTTGGGCTACGAAACGCAGGCTGGAAGGCGCTAACGCGGAGACTTATTTCTACGGCTCGGCATGGTTTACCTACGACGCGGCGGCGACCGGCTCCGGTACCAATGCGGCTCCGGGCAACTACGTGGTGCGTACGAGCGGTTACAGCCAGTTCCGCGACAACAAGATTCCCGAAGACGGCTGGGTGGTGAACCTTACGGCGATCTACACCAAGTTCACGAACGGTTCGGGTAATTATGGGACCTATCAGCTGACGCTGAATACGGACAGGGACGTTACCGTCGTCGAGAAGTAGCGGATCCGACCGTAAAAGAGAGACCCGTCGTTGCAATTTGCAACGACGGGTCTCTCTTTTTGTCCGTTTCTCAGCGTTTGTTCCATTCGCCCGAAGTCTGGTAATAGCCGACGGCGCGGGTTACCAGCTCCCGGTTCTTCTCTTCCATCGGTTCGAGGTTGTGCGGATTCTCCGCCGTCGGAACGACGCGGTATTGCTCGAACCGCCGCACGGGCGAGAGGATGGTGAACACGTCGCCTTCGAGGTAGCCCAGATCCTGATAGGTGGCGATGAATGCGCGGTTGACGTACTGTTCGTCGTATATGCTGCGGCCGAAGAAGTGCGAGTCGTAGCTCATGTTGAGCAGCGAGAGGAGCGTCGGCATCAGGTCGATCTGCGAGACGATGCCGTCGACGCACTGCGGCTCCACGAAGCCCGGAGCGTAGATCAGGGCCGGAATGTGGTACTTGTTCAGCGGAATCTCGGTGCGGCCGGCGCTCGATGCGCAGTGGTCCGCCGTGACGAGGAAAATCGTGTTGTCGAACCACGGCTGCCGCGAAGCCTCCGCGAAGAACTCACCGAGGGCGTAGTCGGTATACATCACGCCGCCGTTGCGGGACTTCGAGTCGTGGGGAATGCTGATCTTTCCGGCCGGGTAGGTGAAGGGGCGGTGGTTGCTGACCGTCATGACGTGGGCGAAGAAGGGCTTGCCGCTCTGCGCGTCTTCGTTGAGCGTGCGGATGACCTTGCGGTAGGCGTCTTCGTCGCATACGCCCCAGATGTTGGCGAAAGTGATCTCTTCGGGCGCATACTGCCGCTGGTCCACGATGTCGTAGCCGTTGCCCGAAAAGAAGGTCTCCATGTTGTCGAAGTAGCTGTTGCCGCCGTAGAAATACTTGACGTTATAGCCCTTTTCGCGCAGCAGCGCACCCGTGGAGTGCATGCCGGCGTTGTTCGGCCGCTTGATGATGCTCTGGCCGGGGCAGGGCGGCAGCGAGAGGGTTACGGCTTCCAGTCCGCGCACCGTGCGGTTGCCCGTCGCGTATACGCGGTCGAAGGCGAGTCCCTGCTTGTAAAGCGAGTCGAGTACGGGCGTCAGGCGATTCGTGTTGCCGAAACGCTCCATGAACGAAGCGCTCATGCTCTCGATCGTAATCAGCACGATGTTGCGGCGGATTTCGGGTCCTTCGCAGCGTACGGCGTGCAGGTTGTCGCCCGTGCTGCCGTAAATCCCGTGGACGAAGGCTTCGGCCTGCTCTTCGGGTTCGGTGATGTAGAACTGCTTGTAGTTGAGTTCGTTCTTGACGAATGCGTCGTAGAATTTGTAGAGTCCGTTGGCTTGCAGTTCGTTTACATAGACGTTCTGGCTGTCCTGAAACCGGGTGTTGAAGTTCAGCAGTCCGACGGCGAGGAGCACGGCGGCGATGTACGCCGGTCCTGCTACCGCTTTCCAGCGCCAGCCTTTCAGCCGGTCGGCGAGGGCCAGATCGCGGCGGAAGAGATACCATGTCACGACCAGCGTCACGAGGATCAGCCCCAGCGTCATCGGCACGACGGGGTAGGACTCCATGATGTTGCCGACCACCTCGTTGGTGTAGACGAGGTAGTCTACCGCAATGAAGTTGTAGCGAACGCCGAATTCGCTCCAGAAGAAGTATTCGCTGAGTCCGTTGAAGAGGATGGCGCCCACGTAGAGCGTGATGATGAGCGCGAACCATACCGTGGTCCAGTAGGTGCGGAAACCCTTGAAAAAGAGACGCAGGGCGAACGTGCCGGCCCAATAGCCCAGAACGGCGGAGGCGATCTGCGGCGCGACGCTGCCGTATTCGTCGAAGATCGTGTTGCAGAAGGTCACGTAGCAGAATGCCGCAACGAGAATTCCGAGGATGATGTAGCCCCACGGTTTGCCGTACTTGGTTTCGGAGACGCTCATCGAGAAGAGCCATAGGAACACGAATCCGATCGTCGCGGCGCAGAGGTCGTTCACGGCGCCCAGCAGGAAAACCTGCAGCCATTCGCCGAATGAGAAACCGAGGTCGGTGGTCTGCTCGTTGAAGAGCAGTACGATGCGTAACAGGAAGCCTACAGCGATTGTGAGCAGGCTAAGTTTGAGATACAGGCCGGAAACCAGCCGAAGACTTTGGCGCATAGGTGATAACTGATTGTTTTAATTGTCTGCAAAGTTAATGTTTTTCGCCGGGCTGACAAATAAAAAGCCAGCCGTTGTGGCGGCTGGCTTTTTCAGCGGATTCAGGTGTGTTATTCGGCCTTTTCCTTCGCGGGGCGCATGACGACCTTCACGAGGTTGTTGTCGCCGAGGACCTTCTTGGCCATGGCCTGTACGTCGGCGTTGGTGAGCGACCTGATCACCTGCTCGTAATCTTTCAGGTATTCCAGTCCCGGACCGTATTTGGCCTGAATGTAGTTCATCCAGCCGGCGTTCTGCTCCAGACTGTTTTTCCAGCTCTTGAGCATGAATTCGCGGTTCTTCTCGATGTCTTCGGTCTTGGGGCCGTTCTCGGCGATCTCCCGGATCTCCTTCATCACGATCTCGCGCAGCTCGTCGGCCATCTCTTCGTTCGTGTCGAAGCGGATATCCAGCTTGTAGGTCTCGTCGGGGATATACTCGGTCGAACCCGAAACCTGCACGCCGTACGTGCCGCCCTTCTCCTCGCGGATCGAAATCAGGTAGCGCGAGTTGAGCGCCTGCGTGAGGAACGTCAGGGCCGCTTTGTCCTTGAGCGTGTAGGGCATCTTGCCGGAGAACATGTAGTGTACCGAGACTTTCGGCTGCTGCATCGGCGCCGTAAACTCCTCCGTCACGTCGCCCTTGACGGGGGCGCACTTGTCGTCAGCGAACGTCATGGCCTTCTTCGACACGGGAATCGAACCGATATACTTCTCCACGAGCGGTTTCAGCGCGTCGAGGTCCACATTGCCCACGATGGTGAACGTAAAGCTGTTGGCATCCGGATAGAGCTTTCTGTAGATCGCCGGCAGGGCTTCGAAGCTGAACTTGTCGATGATCTCGGTCGAAATCATCTGGCGGCGCGGGTTGTTGCCGTAGGCCACGTCGATGAATTTCTCCTCCATCAGGTAGTCGGGATTCGACTTCACGTTGTCGAGCTGCGAGCGCAGCATCTTCATCAGCGTGTTGTAGTCGTTCTGGTCGAAGCGCGGCTGCGTGAAATTCAGGTAGAGCAGCTGCATCATCGTTTCGAGGTCTTTGGGCGAGCAGTAGCCGTTCACGGCGCTGGCATAGTTCTCCACCGAGGGCTGAACCGAAGCCGACTTGCCCGAAAGCTGTTTCTTGAGATCCGTCGCCGAGAATTTGCCGACGCCCGACATCGAGTTGAAGGCGGGCATCATCTCGCCCATGTAGAACTCCTCGTCCGAGAGGATCGACAGTCCGCCTTTGGCCACGGCGCTCATGCGCACCTCGTCGGCCTTGTAGGTCGTGGGCTTCACGACCACCTTCACGCCGTTGGTGAGCGTCCACTCGGTTGTGCCGAGCGTGGCGTCCTGTGTCGTTTTCTTTACGGGCGAACCTTTCAGTACGGTGCCTTCCGGGATCAGCGGCTCCTTGACGGTGTTGTCCTCATACGCCTCGATCTCGGCGTTGGCGACTTTCTCGCGGATGGCGAGCAGCTCCTCGGCCGTCGGATTCACGATGCCCTCCTTTTCGGGCGCCGTGACGACGATCACCTGATTGCGGGGATATATGACCTGCTGGGCGAATCCGTTGACCGCCTCGACGTTAATCATCTTGATCAGCATGCTGTCCAGCTGCCACTCGGTCTCGGCGTCGGGCATCGGGGTGTTCTTCGAGTAGTTGTTCAGATAGGTCTGTACGAACTCGCCGTTGCGGCGGTCGTTGCGGTTGGCGTAGGCGCGTTCGGCGCGGCGCATCAGGTCGTTCTGGGCGCGTTCGAATTCGCCCTGCGTAAAGCCGTAGCGGCGGACTTTCTCCATTTCGGTGTAGATGGCTTCGAAACCTTCGGCCAGTTTGCCGTCCTGCGTCATGGCCACGAACGTCGTCGCGTTGAGCGTCGGAATCACGCCGATTTCGCCCGAACCCATGCCTGCGCCGAGGAACGGTGCGTCGGGTTTCATCGAAATCTCCTGCAGACGTGCGTTTTCCATGGTGGTCATGTAGGCCTGTATGACGTCGAACATTTCGCCGTATATCAGGTTGTTCATCTGTTCGGGAAGCGCCGGACGCTTCACGAAGAGCTGGATTTTGGAACCCTGCATTTCGGGATCGGTGTAGATGCTGATGATCGGGTCCTCATTGTCGGGAACGGTGATCGTCTCCTTCCGGGCGGCGTCGGCCGCGGGAGCCGGAATGTCGCTCATGAGCGTCTTGATCTTGTTTTCTACGGCATCCACGTCGATGTCACCGACCACGACGACCGCCTGATAGTCGGGGCGGTACCACTGGTTGTAGAAGTCCTCCAGCTCCTTGTGGTGGAAGCCCTTCAGTCCGTCGAGGTAGCCGATCAGGTTGCGGTGCTCGTATTTTGTGTCCTTACCGAGCGCCTGAAGCATCTTCATGGTCGAACGCCACGACGCGCCGTCGCGGGTGCGCAGCTCCTCCATGATGACGCCGCGCTCGGAGTCGATCTCCTCAGGTTCGAGCGCGATGAAGTGCGACCAGTCGTGCAGGATCAGCAGTGCGCTGTCAATGATGCCTTCGCGCGAAGTGGGGACGTCCTTCATCATGTAGGTCGTCTGGTCCCAGCCGGTGCCGGCATTGAGGTTGGCGCCGAATTTCACGCCGACTTTTTCGAGATACTCCGTCAGCATCTTGCCGGGGAGGTTCTTGGTTCCGTTGAAGGCCATGTGTTCGAGGAAGTGGGCGAGACCCTGCTGGGAATCGTTCTCCTGAATGGCGCCGACGTCGTGCAGAATGTAGAAGTCGGCCTGTCCTTTCGGCTTTTCGTTGTGGCGGATGTAGTAGGTCATTCCGTTTTCGAGCTTGCCCGTGCGGACGTCCTTGTCCGCCGGAATCGGCTGCTGCGGATTGAACTGGGCCGCTGCGCTTGTCACTGCGAATGCCGCGATGACGAGCATGGTGATTTTTCTCATAATTGATCGTATAAAGGGGTTTTTGTTACTCTTCCGACGGCTGGTCCGGGCGGTATTCGATGATGTCTCCCGGCTGGCAGTCCAGCTCGCGGCAGATCGCTTCGAGCGTCGAGAACCGGATGGCTTTCGCTTTCCCGTTTTTGAGGATCGAGAGGTTGGCGGGCGTGATGTCCACACGTTCGGCAAGCTCGCCGAGCGACATCTTGCGCTTTGCCATCATGACGTCTATGTTGATGATTATAGCCATAATGTCGTCCCCCCCCCGTTATTTGTCGTTCCTGTCGTTATCATGGTAATTACGTTGTTTTTAGATAGTCAGTTTCTGCTCTTCGCTGAGCTGCGTGCCGAGTGAGAGCACTTCGGCCATGAAGAGGCACAGAATGCCGCCGATCACGTTCCAGTCCAGCTCATAGGTGATATCGGCGGAGCCATCGGCGCGGGTGTCCACTGTTACGGTATAGTGGGTGATCTCATCCATGTCGCCGTCATCCGCATGGGCGGGCAGGGCGGCGGCAACAAACAGCAGCAGAACGGCCAGCATAGCCCACAGCTGCGCGGCAAAGCGTAAAACGGATTGTTTCATCACAAACCTCCCTGTGCGGGAACGGTTGTGCCAAGCTGGCAGATGTGTTCCATTTTCGCACTTTCTTCCCGCACACGGCGGCAGGCGGGGGCATTCCAGATCTTGTGCCAGGGGTCATGCAGGATGTTGCCCAGGCCAGCGCCCTCCCGCAGCCAGCTCTGGCAGGGCAGAACGGTGCCGTCCGGCGCAACGGCCATGTTGGAAAGGCAGGCACCGCAGCTGGGCACCTGGGTAAAGCCAAGGTCCAACAGTACCGCATCCGGCAGCCAGCTGGGGCTGGTAAAGTTGATCTCCATGTGGTTTTGTTCAGCATAGGCCATCGCGGGGCGCAGCACGGCGGTCAGTGCTTCCGGCGTTAAGCGGGTGGCCTTGCTGGGGTCGGGTTCGGCCCCGCCGGTGGGACTTAGCCCGCTGCAGGTGGCATAGCGCACGCCAAGAGAGTTGGCCAGCGCCAGCGTTGCGGTGTAATCCTGGTTCAGGCTGCACAGCGGGGTGTTGATGCTGACATTCAGCCCCGCCTCCACCGCATTGCGGATGCCGCTGATGGTGTCCGCATAGCCGGGGGCACCCACCAGCGTGTTATGGATAGCTTCATCCGCCGAATATAGGGTGACCTGCACGCTGTCCAGGCTGGCGTCCGCCAGTTCCCGGCAAAGGGCGCTGGTCAGCATGCGGCCGTTGGTGTTCAGCCGGGTAACAAACCACTGTGCGGCATGCACCAGGCTGACCAGGTCATTGCGCATGGT
>ENA-UEYG01002883-UEYG01002883.1-human-gut-metagenome-genome-assembly--contig:-NODE-2883-length-10310-cov-22.413271_pt1 | contig 10310 bp, 6 predicted proteins | sample MGYA00242933_ERZ507934 | MGnify/ENA primary metagenome ERZ507934 (study PRJEB26167, sample SAMN06115527) | human gut metagenome | host: Homo sapiens | place: China:Zejiang | collected 2015-11-10... | reverse complement strand
AGCGCCTGGAGCTTTGGTAATTCCGGAAGGAAGTTTTTCCGAATAGAATTTTTCGGGAATGGTTTTCTGAATAGATAGAAAAAAATAAAGTCCTGATGTTTCATTTGTTTGAAACATCAGGACTTTTTGTTTTATGCTTGAAATATTTTTTGATAAGAAAACAATAGAATAGGGGTTATTGTTTCTTCTCCAGTTCCTGAAGATTTTCCATCTTCTTCGATTCCAGGAATTCGTAAATGCCGCAGAGATGTTCGCGGACGCGACCATGACCGAACTCATAAACCTTGCTGACAAGACCATCGAGGAAATCACGGTCGTGACTAACCACGATGAGCGTTCCGTCGAAATCGAGCAAGGCCTGTTTCAGCACATCCTTGGTCTTCAGGTCGAGGTGGTTGGTAGGCTCATCGAGAATCAGCAGATTCACCGGCTCCAGCAGCAGTTTGAGAATGGCAAGGCGGGTGCGCTCGCCTCCCGACAATACTTTCACCTTCTTGGTAGAATCCTCTCCGCCAAACATGAATGCACCCAAAATGTCACGTATCTTCAACCGAATATCTCCTGTCGCCACACGGTCGATCGTATCAAATACCGTCATGTTTTCATCCAGCATCTGCGCCTGATTCTGTGCAAAGTAACCGATCTGCACGTTATGCCCGATCGTCAGTTTACCATCAAAATCAATCTCGCCCATGATACATTTCACTAACGTAGATTTACCTTCTCCGTTCTTTCCGACAAATGCGACTTTTTCTCCTCTGTTGATCGTCAGATTCACATCATGGAAAACAACGTGCTGTCCGTATGCCTTGCGTACGTCTTCACAGATAACCGGATAATTCCCGCTACGGCTAGCAGGAGGAAATTTCAGACGGAGGGAAGAGTTGTCTTCCTCATCGACCTCGATACGGTCTATCTTTTCCAGTTGTTTGATACGACTCTGCACCTGTACGGCTTTGGTTGCCTTATAGCGGAAACGTTCGATAAAGTCTTCCGTATCCTGTATCTGCTTCTGCTGATTCTCATAGGCACGGAGCTGCTGCTCACGACGTTCTTTACGTAATACGACAAACTCATCGTACTTCACTTTATAGTCATAAATCTGACCGCAGGTAATCTCGATCGTACGGGTAGTTACATTATTAAGGAAAGCACGGTCGTGGCTGACCAGCACAACAGCATTGGCACGGGTAGACAGGAAGTTCTCCAGCCATTGTATACTCTCGATATCCAGATGGTTAGTCGGCTCATCAAGGAGCAGCACATCCGGACGACGGAGCAAGAGCTTCGCTAGTTCGATACGCATACGCCAGCCGCCGGAGAATTCGGAAGTCGAACGGTTAAAGTCTTCCCTGCTAAAGCCCAATCCCAACAGGGTACGTTCTATTTCCGCCTGAAAATTGGTTCCTCCCATCATCAGGAAGCGGTCGTTTTCGTGTGTGAAGCGGTCTATTAACTGGTGGTATTCTTCGGATTCATAGTCGGTGCGGTCGGCAAGCTGCTGATTCATCCGTTCAAGGTTTGCCTGAAGTTCGAAAATATGCTCGAAAGCGAGTTCTGCTTCCTCCATCACCGTGCGGACATCCGAAAGGATCATGACTTGCGGCAGATAGCCGATTGTTACATCTTTAGGGACGGCTACCACACTCATCGGGTCGCTATCTTCTTCTTTTCTCAGCAAACGCCTTTTCATTATTCTTTTTGGTTTTGGTTTAACAATTCAGAGAGAAATTCGAGATTAGTCATATCCTGCAAATACCAACGCTGCTTGACTTGCTGTGTTATAAACCCGATAGCACTGGAGAACAACCCGACAACCGTAGTGGCAAATGCCACCTGCATATTGTAGGCCATCGAGGCAATGTCGCCGGTGGAAAGCCCTACAAGTGCCGGACCCATTGGAATCAGCGTTCCCATTAATCCCAACATCGGTCCCATTTTGGTTAGAGTCTTGGATATTGCCAAATCTTTATCCGCCGCTATCTCAAAATCGGCAAGCAGGCGCTGCACGTGCGCCGGACTGTCTTTCATCTCGATAATACGGTGAATGTAAGCAACCACCAAAGAGTTGTTCTTTTTGGAGAGGTGTCCGCCCAGCTCCGAAACAGTTTCAGGAGTCAGTGCATCCAACTCCTTGCGCAGCAGGGCATCGGTCTTACGAATAGCCAGGTATTGCCCGAAAAAGTTTCCGAGGAGCAAGACCGAACGTCCGAAAAGAATAATCAACAATACGATAACAGGAACCAGAAGCCCTGTAGATATCCAATAGAGAATGTCTGAAATGTAATTCATAATTTTTTATTTAATTAGTTAGTTTGTCTTTTCAATTTCACTTTTCTTAAAATCATTCCGACCAATGCACCGGCAACAAGCAGGATTGTCAAGCCTGCCAACGCTCCCCAGTCTACCTCGTCTATTCCTTTCACTGCCGTACGGCCGTTGACAGTAGCGATAATTCCCAAAATAGCAATCAGGGCATTGGCGAGGAAAAGCAATTCCAGCCGAAGCTCTTTTTCGGGCAGTAACCAGCACAAAAGGAAGCTCCCGGCAGGTATCAATACGAATACCGCCGCTGCCATGCTCCAGGCAATCAGGGAAAAGGATACCCCGGGGAAGGAGAATATCAATGCGACCAAGCCGCAGAACAGTACCGGAAAAACTAAAATACCCGGAAACCAGCGTAGTGCCTTATAAGCCCATAGCACGCGCTTCTTCACAAGTCCGGCACTTTGGATATGTGCAGCCAGCATGCAGAAGGTCATCTGCAGAACCACTTCCACGCTCAGTACAACGGAAGTATCGAGCATCAGTGCAGGATTAGCCAGCCAGTCGGCAATCTGGGTTTTGGACTGCTCGATAGCATAAGACCACATCAGCCCTACGAACAAGGCACAGATGACGGATATTGCCAGTACCGACCTTAATTTACGATAAGTTTGCTTCAACATGAAGTTAAAGCAAACCAATATCATAAGTACCAAAACAACTGTCTCCATTATTCCTGTAGTTTTTTACGACGATGACGGACGAGCAACAGTAGTACGACGATAGCAAGCACTACTACCAAACCGACTATCGTATTGCTCAGTACATTGGTCTGTTCTTCTGCGACAGAAGCTATCTCCTCTTTTTTCATCACCATCCCTTTCTTGTCGTCGGATGCGACAGCTTCACGTATCTGAACAATGTTTTTCTTATATTCCGCCGCTGCCTGCGCATCGGTTTTCGAAGCAATGAACTGCCTTAACTTGGCATTGTCGCAAACAAAGCCGGAACAGGAGGGTTTGTACTTGTTTACCAAATCGGTGTGCAACTTGGCTATATCGGCCACTTGCTGCTCGCTGGCTTTCCACATTCCCTTGCGCACCGTCTCCAGCATGACAGCGGTCATTTCTTCCCAAGCTGCCGGATTCTGTTGCTCGAAATATTCATGCAAGCCCAGGCCGAACTTATCCTTTACGTACACATTATATATCTCATCCCACATTTCCTTATCGATAGCTTTGGGCTTCATCACATTCCAGCCATATGTGTTTTGTACAATCTCGGCAAATGTATTCGCAGCACCTGCTTCTCCTTTCATTTTCTCCTTGATATAGGTAGGGTTGAAAATAGTGGTACGGCTCTCCACTCCGATAGCTTCCTTGACCTCCTGCATGCGGAAGTTGTTGCGATTGCGGTAATCGCTCAGGTAAGCATCCGGGTCTTTTCCCGTCACATTACGAACAGCCAGGTTGAGCCCGCCCATAAACTCGTACACGTGGTCGAGGCTCAATGCTCCCCACGTATTGCTCTGGCGAGGCTGTATAACCGCATCCGTACGTGTCAGCGCAGCTTCGAAAGCGAATTGACGGAAGGCTTCCCAGTTCTTTTCACTACCATAGTAAGCACCCATATTATTCAAATAGGTATCTGCTATTTCTTTCTCGCTTTCCCAACGGTCACCGCTCATCACCATACCCTGGATACCGGTTCCATAACCGCCGTTAGCTCCTCCGAACACGCGGAACGTAGAAATCTCCCTGGCGTCTTTAGGAGTCAGGCCTTTTTCTATCAACACCCGTTCTGCTTCGACCACTCCGGCAGCAACCTGATTTTCGTATTGGTCGTCTTTTGCATGGGCAGCCATTTCAACCGCTCGGTTAATAAGGAACAAGCGGGAAGCTGCGATGTCCCTCAACTGCCCGCTCGTCTGTACTACCACATCGATACGCGGGCGTCCCAGTTCTTTCGAGGGGATGAGTTTCAAATCCGTAACACGGCCGAAAGCATCCCGCAGAGGTTCCACACCCAGCATATAGAGTATCTGGGCGATAGTGGCTCCTTCCGTCTCGATAAACTCGCCGCTCCACAGCGTATAGCTTACTTTACGGGGAATGCTATCATTGTGCCGGCGTTTATACATCTCGATTGTATTATTTGCCAACTGTATGCCTTTCTCCCATGCCGCCTCGCTTGGGGTAGCCTCTGCATTGATTCCGTAGAGGTTGCGTCCGGTAGGCAAGGTATTGGGATTTACTATCGGATCGCCTCCCGGTGAAGGCAGGGTATATCCGCCGTTCAATGCATTCGTCATGCTGAGCAGTTCTTTTTCCGGACTTTCTATAAGTGCCTTTTTATATTCTCCGACATTTTTAATTGTGCGCTCGACTTCCATGACTGCCAAAGCAAAAGTGATTTCTTCTTTGGTATATTCTACGGAAGAAGGCATTTTCTTCATTACGGCTTTCTCTCCGCCTCCCATAGCCATCATCATCGCCATCATGCCCTGCGGCGCATTACGCGATTTTTCTATCTTCCGGGCTTTGGTTAGTTCGTCGGGCGTGATATCCGCCACACGGCAGATGAGCTCGTCCGTTCCCAAAGCCGGATTAGCCAGCAACCGGGTTACTAAAGTACGGGCAGGATTCAGATAATGCTGTGTGAACAAAGCGCGGTGTTTCACCGTTTTTTCGTCGGCGCGTTTGCGGAGTTTGTCCAGGGCAAGCAGGCTGTATGCAATCGGTTCGGTAGCCATGGCGTACACGCTGCTCTTAATGCGCGCATCTTCATAAGGAACGCCCATTGTATAAAGCTGTCCCGTTATTTTCTCCGTAGCCAGTTCCTCGGCAAAATTCTCGATACGCAAAATCTCGTCTTCCGTATAAGGAACGGTGAGTACGCTGTCCAGTTCCAGCTCGCGGTGAATACCCAGCTTTACCGCCACTGCCTTCACAGCTAAAGAAGCACGGCGCAAATCGACTTCGCTACGCATATCTTTCCGGGATTCCTGTTCGTGCGCACCGTTAGAACAAGCATTGACAGCATTATTGTATATCTTAATTTTCTCCACAAGTTCACGATAGATACCACGGACACTGCTCTCGAGGAACGGAGGGGTGAGGTAAGACTGCAAGCCTGCATATGCCCTGCGTTTGGCTATCATACCTTCTCCCACATTTCCTATCGAATAAATATAGAAATGAGGCAAAGCGCCTACCAGCCGGTCGGGCCAGTCGTTACTACTCAAAGCAACCTGCTTTTTCGGTGTAAATTCCAGACTGCCATGAGTACCGAAGTGAATCAACGCATCGGCCTTAAAACCGAACTGCGTCCACAAATAAGATGCAATATAAGTGTGAGGAGGTGCGGCATCCGTACCATGAACAATCTTAAACGCATTGTCTCCCTTTCCGGCGGCATTTTGCGGCAGCAACACCACATTCCCGAACTGTAAGCGGGCAACTCCCAGGCGTCCGTCATCGGTAGCCATATACTCACCGGGAAATTCTCCGAAGGAAGATACGACCTCCGCATACTTTTCCGGCCTGAGTACTTTCCCTACCCAACTTTCGTACTGTTCTTTGGTAATCAGTTCGGGATGCCCGTTCTTCATAAAGTTGTCGAAAGCTCCTTCCGCATACGTTCCGAATACAGCTCCCTGTGCTTGTATCATACGTTCCAGTTCTTTGGAGGATGCCGGCAAGCCGTCTACCTTATACCCTTCTTTCTTCAAATGCAGCAATAGGTTGTAAAGCGAAGGGGCAACTTCCATACCGGCAGCAGCCATTGCGTTCTGTCCCGGGCCTTTATAATAATAAATCGCCACGCGCTTTTCATTATTGGGCTTGTTCTGAAACTTAATATAGTTATTCACCGTCTCTACAAAAGTTTCCAAACGCTCGGGAATGGCAAAAGCATGCTGCAATCCTTCTTCATCCCTATAATGTCCGAACAAAGCGAAAGGACGGATAGCCCCGTCTATTTCGGGGGTTACGACACTTTGCGAGAGAAATCCGCCGCTCATTCCCATTTTGTCGTTCTCCCACTCTTCTACGAGCCGGTTTACATTCAGCGGAGTAAACAACGGGATATTCTGTTGTGCCAGGTAATCCACGATATAGTCTCCCATGCGCCCGTGCGCCATATTGATGACTGCCGAGGGGAATACCGAATCAATTTGGTGCCTGCCAATGAAGCCTTTCATATTCCGTACCGGATAAACGACATTACCCGTTTCCTCCAGTTTCCGGATAAGGTCTGCCGGTTCGCCCATCATACCAGTGATTATGATACGGGGAGCTCCCTCTTGCAACAGCCCGTTTTCCTGCAGGAAAGCATTGTATCCGGCTATCGTATTGAAACCGAGTTCTTCATCATCAGGCTTCTTCGGGTCGGCATGATATATCATATCATTGGAGCGTTCTGTTACAGCTTCAGGTTCGTCTACCGAAATAAGCTTGCCATCGATATGCTTACGTACATAATTCAGCATGCTACGGTAGTTACGGCGCCCGCCATTCCCCAGGTAACTTCTCAAAGTGTCGGCCTGGATAGAGTCCAGCGAAATTATCTCATTGGCAGGATTGGTGACGGAAGTGGTCAGAATGGGCAAGCCGCCATCGGCAGCCTTCTTTATCTGCGCACGCTGTTCTTCCGTTATTCTCATCCCCATGGCATTGATAAATACCATGTCATAAGAAGTCAGCTTATCCAGTTCGTCGGTACTGACTTCTGCTATCTTTATAAACGAATTATCATTAGCCTTGGATATTTGTCCGAGACTGATAACTTGATAATTGACAAATGCTACTCTTGTAGAACTGAACCATAAGTTCCAGATACCTATAAGCAGCAACACGAGGACGACCGCACAGCCACTCCCCAATAGTTGTTTTTTCTTCATATCGATATTTTAATATTTATAACCCGAACATATCTGCAATATTAAGATTTACGGTTCCTATTACACTGATTCCCTTTTGCGGAATCTGCAGGGAACTATCGGCAGCCTTGTCTTTATAATTGAACAGGTTATCGATACCCAGATTGAGGGATATGCCTTTCGGAAGGGTAACTCCGGTATTCAACGAACACATCGTACGTGCATCGTAAGTGGTTATTTCATACGCATAAGTACCGTCATCATTTTGGTTTCTTGTATAAGTATCGAACTTTGCTCCCCACTGCCCGTTCAGCGAACAGTTAAAACCTATCTTTCCGAACTTATGCGAATACATAGCATTGAAAGTTGCCGTATGCGGGCGCACCAAAGAAGTATTCCGTCCGTCGACCTCTTCATAATCGTTCGTATAAGCATAAGAACCTGTCAATATCAGCCCGAAACCAAAACGGTAGCGCAAAATTGTCTCCAAGGCCGTAGTTTTGGCATTATCGGCATTCACGTACTGCATGTCGCTCGAACCGTCGCCCAATGACATATAGGCTATCTTGTTCCTGAAACGGTTGTGGGCAAAAGAAACCGACATGTTCAGCCCTCCCTTGGTAAACTCGCCGGACAGAGAGATTTGATTGCTGGTTTCCGGTTTCAAATCCGGATTACCGTACAGCATGAACCAACCCATACCGCCCATATCGTATGCCTGGTAGAGTTCTTTCAGAGAAGGCGAACGGAATCCTTGTGCATAACCGGCACGGAAAGAGACATGGTCGCAAAAATGCCACAGTAAAGAAACCTTCGGAGTGACATGCCAATGATATTTCTCATGATAGTCGGCACGTACTCCCGCCACGATATTCAGCTCATCGAGGATATCCCAGTCTTCCTGCGCATAGAAAGCGTACAACTGATTGTCAACATGGGAGCTGTCTTCCAGCATATAATGTTTCAGGTATTCAAAGTCACCTTCGAACCCGACACTGACAGTATGCTTGCCGAATGTTCCGGTATAATCGATACGCGGTGTCTGCTTGATATTACGGTAATCCGTAGTTTTCTTTCCGGATAAGAAATAGTCCTGGTTCTTCTGATAATTATCATAAATATATCCTATTACAAGTTGCTGTTTTTCTCCGGGAAGATATGTTACCTTACCATTCAAGGTATAATCAAGGAATATGTCCTGGTACATCTTGCCCACACGCTTGTCTCGTTTATTGCGGTAAAACGAACCTTTCAAATCCGCATTTAGCTTTTCATTGCAGGTATAGCCTATTTTCTGCAAAAAATCCCAAATGTTGTATCCGTAGACCGTGGTGGAACCGGCATCTTCCTGCTCCTCTGCCGAAGAACCGTCACTTCCTTCCGTTACGGTGGTCTTACCTACCTCATCACCTATCTCATAAGTATCTTTTGTACGATAGGTAAGGCTGGTATAAGAAGTAAGACGATTTTTCTTCACACCGGTAGAAGCTGTATATTTCTGTCCGTTGGAACCGGCATAACGTACATTCAAATTTCCGCTAAAGGGACGATTGGCGGTCTTTGTAATGATATTGATGACTCCACCCAATGCATTGGAACCATAGATTGTGGACTGGGCTCCTTTAATGACTTCTATACGTTCGATATCGTCTACATTGAAACGGGTAAAATCAACATTATGGTCGGCTCCTTCCCCACTTACGCGTTCGCCATCTATCAAAAACAGCATATACTCTCCATCCATGCCTTGATAAGATATCTCAGGCATCTGACTCATCGAATTATACCCAATCTGCAAACCCGGCAGTTCGTATTGCAGCAAAGTTTCGACATTCATCGGATTGAGTGCCTGAATCTCCTTTTGAGATATTACACGCGTCAGTACAGGTACCTCTTTCAACGGTTTTGCAACAAACGAACCGGTTACCACTACATCATTCAGTTGATTAGAAGAAGGAACCAATCGGATATGCAGTCGCGGCGGACGTACAGCCGGAACCGCTTTTATTTCCTGAGATTCGTATCCTATGAATGAAACCAACAGCGTATATTCTTTCGCATTTTCCAAACGGATAACAAATTCACCGTCGCTATCCGTGCCTGCTCCGAAAGTAGTTCCCAGCACCCTAACCGTAGCTCCAGGCATTGGCTGCCCGTTTTCATCTACAACATCTCCCAATATGGAATAGCGATAACGGTTGCTATCCCTTTCGTCCACTTCCTCCGCAAAGACAGTGGGCACTGCCGCTGCCAGCAAAAAAAGTAAGGAACAAAGAACCCGTCTCATTCTTATTTAATCGGGATAAATTCGTAATTGAATGTAACAAAACCGCTCTTATTCGTTTCAGAGTTTCCTGCAACTGTAAATTGAAGCTTCGCCCAACTGCCGTCCTTACACTTCAAAACTATTACATGCATTGTCGGTTCATAAATAGTAGGAGGCATACTACCTGTCTCCGTCTTTTTCACCCAACTGCACAACACTTTGTTCACAGTTGCAGTCTTGGCGTAACCGACGTTGCCTTGCATCATTTTGCTCATATCGGTGATGATGGCATATTCTTCATCCTCGTTTGTTATGTTTTCATCCGCTTTATAGTCTCCTTCAGGCAACTCCGTAATTTCATTCATATTTGTTTTCTCCGTATCGAAAACCATGCCACCGTTTGTTTTTATCTCATAACGGTGTATGGCGATATGCCATTCGATACCGATAGTTTCCTTCGCTTTTGGCTCGCTTACCGAACCATCCGTATAAATCCATTCGCTTGTATCCGGATGTATTTCCGTTTCTCCGGTTTTCAGATTTACATAAGTCCATTTATCATAGGCAGATACATCCAGATTCGTTTTCGTACCTCCAACTCCGTCTCCCCATTGACTACCCTTATTATCGTCATCACTGCATGCTGCTCCTAATAAACCGATGGCCGCCATGACCAATACATCTTTAATTCTCATTTTAGCTTATTTCTTTTTAGCGTTAATAAATTAATTTTCACGCTGCAAAGTTAGATCGCACAGGTAGCTGGCACAATACCGATAAATAACTATATTAAAAACAATAATACCCACAAATAGTAAAAAAGGAGGTTGTGTCAAAACGTTGGCACAACCTCATTTATATTTTAAGTTCTGCTATATTTTCTTTTGGCTATGCTGCTTT
>ENA-UEYG01002880-UEYG01002880.1-human-gut-metagenome-genome-assembly--contig:-NODE-2880-length-10316-cov-3.515480_pt1 | contig 10316 bp, 9 predicted proteins | sample MGYA00242933_ERZ507934 | MGnify/ENA primary metagenome ERZ507934 (study PRJEB26167, sample SAMN06115527) | human gut metagenome | host: Homo sapiens | place: China:Zejiang | collected 2015-11-10... | reverse complement strand
TCAGGTATTGCTGTTGACATGGGGATTTGGCGGCTTGCTTGAAGCTATGGCAGGATTTGGTACGGCAGTGGCTATACACCCATACATACCCACTTGCCAGGAAAGTAATGAGAAGAAATCCGCCTTGAATGCCCGTATGAGTCCTGCGGCGACAGATATCTTTTCCATCTCCCTTATAGCATAGAATTGAAAATATATCCCGATAATCAATGCCAGGATAAAGTCGAATACCCAGTTACCGATAATCATGCTACCACCTATACTGATTGGGAAATAACATGTAATCCATTCACCAATAATATCTGCCAAAGTACAACCCGCACCGCAATGCAGAGCCGACAAAGCAATAGATTGCCAGTGCGGACGATCCATATTTCCCATGGGCCTATTCATCGGCATATCTTTCATGCTCATATCCATTTTCATATCAGCCCCCATGTCCATATCCTTACCGTCCTCCTTTGGTGCAGTCTCCATCCCGAACTTAAAGTAAGCCCAGAGAGCGAGATAACTTGCCCAAAGTGCGGTAAGCACCCACACAACATTCATGATTTTCATGGATTGTTTATTCTGTACCAAATCATTGGCGATAATCAGGGCAATGACAAAGCCCGAACAGATGAAAAACAATGAAATTGTTGTAAGCATAACTACGAAGTTTTAAAGTGAATAGCAGAGAAACAGCTTATAACAGAAAAGGTTGATATATAGAATGAAAAAACACTTAAAGCCGCAACTTTTCATGCTAAATGATGAATGGTGCCCCCTAAATTATTTTTCTGTAATCCCCATCACTTTTCTTCTTAAACCCATTACTTAGCAATACCTTTATTGAAGCTGCGTTTTCTTCCGAAGGGTCTGCTGCTATTTCACGTCCTCCCAATTCAATGATCTTCTCTTCCAACTTCCGGATAATCATTTTACCGATGCCTCTATTCAGATACTCTTCTTCACCAATCAAATATCCGATCTCGTAAGTATGGTTCTTTTCGGGGATGTCTCCATACAAACTCTCAAAGTCGTGCCCTTCTTCCTCCAAGTCCTTCAAGAAAAAACAATCAGCAAAAAGACAATACCCAATCTTCTTATCTTTGTAGTAAACAATAAAATGTCTTATGAAGCCATACTTACCATTTCTGTTGTTTACCTCATCCAGCCAGGCCTCTCTTTGTTCTTCCCCATCCGGGCACAGCCACTTATAGATATAATCTTTACTCAACTACCTGTCAAACAACGGTATATCTTCGTCAAGCAAAGGCTTTAATACAATTCCATCCTTATCGAACATAAGCTTATTGAAGTCATTTTCATGTTTATTCAACCCGATTCCCTTTCACATCTATAAAGAAAGTTTCACCGTTCAGTTTCACCTTTGCTTTACCATCTTTATTAAAATAGCGGGCGTCATCATATATAAAAGGAATAACCTCTTTCCCTGTCTGATCTATAAAGCCGCATTTACCCTCCATACATACTGCTGCCAGCCCTGTTTTGGTAAAAGACCATGCAGGATTATATATACATGGAATCACTTCCTTCCCCGTTTTATCCACATACCCCCACCAACCATTCTGCCTGACTAATGCCAATCCTACAGAAAAGGCATGGGCATAGTCATAGATAAACGGCACGACTTCTTCGCCTGTTGCTGCATCTATAAAGCCCCATTTACCATCGTATTCCGTTGGTACTAATTTTTGTACTTTCATTTTTTGAGTATCCATAATTGCTGTAATCCGTTAAACTTTGAATTGATAAACAAGAAATAGTTCAGAGGAATGAACTTACCCATATTGCGGAACATTCAGAATCAGCATACAGAGTATGCTCAGTGGCAAAGATAAAGATAAAAAGCGAGAATAAAACACCGGTTAAGAAGAAAGCTTGTGAAACGAAGCGCAATCAGAAAGAAAAAACAGATTTCAAAAGAATAATTCTCCGCTTTATGCTATTTTTGCAGAAAGCGCTTAAAAAGTATTCTTATGGATTATAAAATAAATGCCCCGACCGATGGAGATGAGATGATATTCAGACATGCGGATATCTTTTTCAGTTGTTTCTACAATGACGAAAATCATTGTGTACATCAATCCCGCGAGCACGCCATGAACTATGTTTATTCAGGCGAAATGCTCATTGATGACGGGAACAAAATCACCCATGTACAGAAAGGCGAGTGTGTGTTTATCCGGCGCGACCACCGGGTTACGCTGACTAAGAAACCACTCGACGGCGAGCAGTATTGCGGTATTTTCCTGATGTTTACACGGCGTTTCCTGCGCGAGATGTTTCAGCGACTTCCTTCGGATAAAGCGCTGGACAATGTGCCCAAAGTCCGTTCAAGCGTGATTAAATTGCCTATCAGCATGGAAATTGATAGTTTGTTCACTTCGATGACTCCTTACTTCAACCAGAAGCTCCGGGCACAGGACGATTTCATGAATCTGAAATTGCAGGAGGGACTGCTGGCGTTGCTACATATCGACGAACGCTTTTATCCCACACTCTTTGATTTCAACGAACCCTGGAAAATTGACATTCTGGAATTCATGGAACAAAATTACATGTACGATTTCAGTATGGAAGATTTAGCTACATTTACGGGACGCAGTCTGGCTACATTCAAACGGGATTTCAAGAAGATTAGCACCCTTACTCCGCAAAAATGGCTGATTCACAAACGCCTCGAAGCGGCCTACGAGAAAATGAAAACCGGCACACGGAAAGTACAGGACGTTTATCTGGAAGTAGGATTCAAGAATCCATCCCACTTTGCTACGGCTTTTAAAAAACAATTCGGCGTCTCTCCTACTGCTATCTCCCAATAAATTTCCGTGAGTTGCGATTGATATAGTAAATTGAGCTTCTGAGAAAGATTCTTTGAGCCTCGCAGCAAATCCGCTGCGGGGCTTTTGCGTTAACTTTGCATTGTTGAATCAAAAGACAAAAAACAATGAAAAAAGTAATAATGCTAATCATGCCTCTGATGCTGACAGTTGTTAGTGTTCAGGCACAAAATCAAAAAGAAATGAAAGGTAGTAATATTAAAGCGCAGGAGTTGGTTCTCACGCAGGAATGGGACAAGACTTTCCCACAGTCCAACAAAGTGAATCACCGTAAAGTGACGTTTGTCAACCGCTATGGAATTACATTGGCGGCAGATCTCTATGAACCGAAAGACGACGCGAAAGGTACATTGGCAGCCATTGCAGTAAGCGGTCCTTTCGGTGCCGTAAAGGAGCAGTCCAGCGGATTATATGCACAAACAATGGCTGAACAAGGTTTCCTTACTATCGCCTTCGATCCCTCATTTACCGGTGAGAGTGGTGGCGAACCTCGCAGGGTTGCTTCACCGGACATCAATACGGAAGATTTTCAGGCTGCTGTCGATTTTCTCTCCACCCAGCCGAATGTTGACCCGGAACGTATCGGTATTATCGGCATTTGCGGATGGGGTGGTCTGGCACTTAATGCAGCTGCTATCGACACACGCATCAAGGCTACTGTTGCCTCTACAATGTACAACATGAACCGCGTAAATGCAAATGGCTATTTTGATGCCGACAACAATGAAAACGCCCGTTACGAGAAACGCAAGCAACTCAATGCACAGCGTACCAAAGAGTACGCCCAAGGTTATTATGAACAAGGCGGTGGCGTGGTCGATCCGTTGCCAGCCGATGCACCTCAGTTTGTGAAGGATTATTACGATTATTATAAGACACAGCGCGGATATCACAAGCGTTCGGGTAATTCCAATGATGGATGGACTGTCACCGGCCCAATGTCATTCCTGAATCAGCCCATTCTTGCTTATAGCAAAGAAATCCGCTCTGCCGTACTGATTATGCATGGTGAAAAAGCACATTCCCGCTATTTCAGTGAAGACGCCTACCGCGATATGACCTCTTACACCAACTATCGTGACAATAAGGAACTTCTTATCATTCCAGGTGCCTCACACACCGACCTTTACGACGGTGGAGGAAAAAATGCCATTCCATTCGATAAATTGGCGGCATTCTTCAACGAGAATCTGAAATAAGAAAATCCGGGAAACGTGGAAGATGATTTCTACCGTAAAATAGCTTATTGAAATTTGGCACACCGTTGTGAATCAAGTATATTTGTACATTCATTATAAGTACTATAATTATGCAAGATTTTGTAAACGGACGCTGTGGTTGGTGCGGAACTGACGAACTGTATGTGAAATACCATGATCAAGAGTGGGGGAAGTTGGTGACCGATGATAAGAAATTATTTGAATTTCTAGTGTTGGAGAGTGCTCAAGCCGGATTGAGTTGGATAACGATCCTTAGAAAACGAGAGGGATACCGCAAGGCCTTTTGTGATTTTGATGCCGAGCAGGTGGCGCGAATGACGGATGAAGATGTTGAACAGTTAATGCAGTTTGAGGGTATCGTGAGAAATCGTTTAAAAATCAAATCGACAATCACCAATGCAAGGCTATTTCTTGATATACAAAAAGAATTCGGTAGTTTTTATGACTATACATTGTCGTTCTTTCCCGGAAGGAAACCGATTGTCAATACTGTGCGGGTTTTAAGTGAGATTCCTGCATTTTCTCCCGAATCTGATGCCATGAGTAAGGATATGAAAAAGCGTGGATTTAAATTCTTCGGAACCACGATTTGTTATGCCCATTTACAGGCTGCGGGATTTATTAACGATCATCTGGCAGAGTGCATTTGTCGGAGAGACAAAATAGTATAATCTTAGAAAAGGGGAAAAAGAAAACCGCCCGAAGGCGGTTTTTATCATTTCTTTTTGTATCCCACGGGTTGCGTGTAGATAACGATGTGTTTTGCCGGGAGACCGATGACTTTGGCTAATTCTCCCTTATCCACGGAACCGATGACTACAGTTGCCATGTCTTTTGCTGCACATACCAGATAAACAGATTGGGCCATATAGCCGGCATGGTGGTAAGAGTATTCTTTCTGGTGTTCCGGGTTCGTGATTCGCCCTTCCTTGTTATGGTCGGCTGTATAGATAAAACACATGGGAGCGACGCCCATGAAAGGTTGTGGACCACACTCTTTACGGAAATCTCCTTTCTTCACGAGTTCCAGTTCATGTTTCTCCGCGTTATAGCGATAGATTCCATCTGCCGTGGCCACGTAAAGTACCATTTCTTGCCAGTTGGTGGCAGTGGGAACTGTTCGTTTGCCGCTTTCCGGGCGGTTAATACCGTTTGCCGCCCACACGAGGTCGGAAAGGTCCTGTAAGGATAGTTGTTTCGTGTCGAAATTCCGGTCTGTTTGCCGTTCGTTCAAACAGTCCATGAGAGCTTTCCCCCCGCTCTTTTTCGGGGCGGGTAATTTAATGTTTTGTGCGCTGATTGCGCCGCATAATACTGTTAGAACCAGCATTGTGATAATTGTTTTCATTAATTTACAACATTAGTGGGTGTACCATTAAAAAAGTTCAGGATGTTATCAACTGCTTCCTGCCCGGTGGCAATGCGCGTGTCGATAGTGCCTGTAGCGTTGTGCGGTGCAAGGATCACGTTATCCAAGCCATAGAGCATTTCTGTAACATGGGGTTCATCCTCGAACACATCCAAGGCAGCCCCGGCGATTGTTTTATTTTGTAAACAGATAGCTAATTCTTTTTCATTGATGACAGCACCGCGAGCCGTATTTACCAGAATAGCGGTCGGTTTCATCAATTCGATTTCCCGTTTTCCGATCATGTGACGGGTTTCATCTGTCAGTGGTGTATGAATGGAGACGAAATCCGATCTTTTCAACAACGTGTCAAGATCAACTTTCTCGTATCCTTCCACTGTACTCCGGCGATTGTAGTAAATAACATTCATTCGGAATGCTTCTGCCAGTTTAGCCACTGTTTTGCCAATATTCCCCATGCCGATAATTCCCAGCGTGCGTCCTTCCAGCGTGAATCCAAGATTTTTCATAACACCCCACATACTTTCTTTTTCAACCCGGATGCGACGGTCACATTCGGTGATTCGGCGTGCGGCACTCAGCATGAGGCCCATGGCCATTTCTGCCGTTGGAAAGCACACTGCTTTCGGGGTGTTACAAACAGCGATGCCTTTGGAACGGGCAAATTTGATGTCGATGTTGTTGTAACCGACACCGAAATTGCTAATTACTTTTAACTTTTTCCCGGCCTCGATAACCGCATTATCGATAGAGCGGGTGAAGATGCCTAGAATAACGTCGTAATCCGGAACAAGTTTAATTAATTCTTCCGTGGTGAAATACTCGCCTTCCGGCATGGTAATCGTGTGTTCTTTTCCCAGTCTGGCGAATGATTCGCGGGGAATGTTGTAAGTAACTAGAACTTTCATATTTTTAATTTTAAATCTTGTTAATCACGTTTTCGCTAGACATTTCATTCTAAATTTTTCTCAAGCTCATACGGGCATCTGCCGGGGCTTCTAAGCCGATAAACTGTGATGCCAGGTATTTGTAATATCCCGTAACGGCAACCATCCCTGCGTTATCCAGCGAGAATCCCAACCGGGGTATGAAAACCTCCCAACCAAGGCGGGCTCCTTCAGCATACACGGCTTTTTGTAACCCGGAGTTGGCTGATACACCACCTCCAATGGCTATTTGTTTGATTCCGGTTTGTTTAGCGGCTTTTTTCAATTTGGCCATGAGGATATCAACGATCGTTTTTTGCAACGAGGCACATAGATCATTGAGGTTATGTTGTATGAAATCCGGATCATTTTTGATTTCATCCCGGATAAAGTACAGGAACGAGGTTTTCAGCCCGCTAAAACTATAATCCAATCCGGGAATATTCGGTTTGTTGAACGTGAATCTTTCCGGGTTGCCTTCTTTTGCCAGACGGTCGATTACCGGCCCTCCGGGATAGGAGAGTCCCATTACCTTGGCGCATTTGTCATAGGCTTCTCCCGCCGCGTCATCAATGGTTTGCCCGATAACTTCCATGTCTAGGTAGTCCCGTACGATAATAATCTGCGAGTTCCCTCCGGACACGAGTAGGGTTAGGAACGGGAATTTCGGGTGACGGGATTCCACGCCCGGTTCTTTAATGAAGTTCGCGAGAATATGTGCCTGCAAATGGTTTACCTCGATCATGGGTATTTGTTTGGCAATAGCGAATCCTTTGGCAAAGGACGTTCCCACAAGGAGGGAGCCCAGTAATCCGGGACCTCTGGTAAAGGCCACTGCATTTACTTCATTTTCCGAGATGCCGGCCTGTTTTAAGGCTTGCGCTACCACCGGGATAATGTTTTGCTGGTGTGCCCGGGATGCTAATTCTGGTACGACTCCCCCGTAGGCCTCGTGAACCTTTTGACTGGCAATAACATTCGATAGCACAACCCCGTCTTTTAGTATAGCGGCCGAGGTGTCGTCGCAAGAAGATTCAATACCGAGAATTACAACGCCCATTTTAATTTTAGATTTTAGATTTTAAATTTTAGATTCCAATCGCACAAATCCCATTTTAATTTCGTGATTTTAGATTATGAATGACAGTTTTTTCATATTCAACTTTCCATTTTTAATTTTCAATTATTAAGATGAAATGTCCTGCAATATTAATAAATTTGCGTGCAAACTAAAATAATGACAGCATAAAAAAAATAATCTCCATATTATCCCGGTGTGTGATAGGATTGGTCTTTTTGGCCTTTGCCGCATACATGGCTTTAATGACCCCGTTTGTACAGACGAGGTTAGTAGATTATTTTACCCGTATTTTAGAGGAGCGGACGGGAACCACGATTTCTATCGGACGAGTGGAATTCCGCCCGATTGCGTCACTGATCCTGAATGATGTGTTTGTTCGGGATTGTCGACAGGATACGCTTGTGTTTTGCGAGCGGCTAGTGATGAAGGTGGATTCCGTGAGTTTCGTGAAAAGACGTTTCACGATTACGGAGGCTGCTTTCGAAAAAGCCAAGTTTAATTTATGGATTGAACGTAGGCAAGATGGGGGAGAGAGTCTTACAAACGTGGAACAGCTCATTAATTCTTTTTCGTCTTCTAAGGCCGATACCGTGCCTCAAACCTCCTCGGGATGGAACGTGAATCTGACCCAGGTAATATTGAAAGACTGTCGTTTCCGGTATATCGAGAGCGATTATGAACCGACAGATTACGGGATTAACTGGACGGACGTGGAGTGCCGGAATTTGAACGTGCGTATTTTTGGTATTGATTTTTCGAACAAGCAATACAGGGCCAAAATTGATGGACTTCGTTTCAGGGAAAAGTCAGGTTTCGAGGTGACCAATATGGGAGGGGAAGTCGTGGCGAGTGATGATAATTTATTGATAACAAACACGTTTATACAGACGAAACAAAGTAAGGTTTACTTGGATACGTTGGAGTATAACTGGGTCCCGGAACACGATTACTGGCGTAATTTTACCACGAGGATGCAACAGCGTTACGTGTTTACCGATTCTAGGGTAAATTTTGATGATTTGGCGTATTTTAACGGGAAGTTATTGGGGATGCATAATACTGTTTTCGGTAGCGGGGTGGTTTTTAATACGATAAACAATCTGGAAGGACGTGATTTAGAGGTTTACCTGGGCGATAAGAGCGTGCTTCATGGTTCATTCGTATCGCACGGGTTACCTGCTTTTTTCGAGACGGATTTCAATATTGATTTTACGGACACGAAGGTGTCGCCACCGGAATTAGAAGCTATTTATATGCCTTGGCTTGAAAGCCATTACGTGAAGATTCCGGAAATCTTGCATAAATATGACATCTTTACTTTCGATGGGAATTTTCAGGGAAAGATTGAAGACTTTGCTATAAAAGCTCGTACCACGACTCCAGGGATGGTGGGGAGTGTGCTTTTTAATTGCGTGATGGACAATATCGGGGATATTCGTTACGATGGTTGGTTCGGTTTGGGACAAGTCCAATTTGGATTCCTCACGGGACAATCTTTTTTGGGAAGAGGGTCGTTTTTCGGAAAGTTCGATGGTGTACTGGGCGATTCGATTTCTCGATTCAATTTATCAAGCGATATACGCCGTTTGCAGTTATTTGATCGGGAAATTCGGAATCTTCGTTTGACATTGGGAACGGAAGACGATCATTTATATCTACTTTCTTCCGTGAAAAACGATAGTTTGCAGGCAGATATCCTTTTAGATTATGTTATGGGCGACACGTTGAGTCTGGCAAAGACCGAAGGCTATGTGAACGTGCGTCGGTGGGATGAGTGGGCCCCCTCTGTTTTTGGTGAAAGAGAGTCTGTTGAATTTGATTTTAGTGGTACGCTGAAACAAAGCGAGGATAATCGTTGGGTGGAATTACTGGTGCCGGGGTTGAAATACGAGAATAGCAGGGGAACGTGGAGTACCGATTCCTTGAAATTCTCCACGACTATACTGGGTGAGTACAGTTTCACTCAATTACAGTCGGATGTGGCGGACGTGACGATGGAAGGTTTTTTTCATTCCTTGGAAGTGACCGATTTGTGGAATAGTTTTTTGGTAAGTTATTTACCCGACTATAAGTATGCTGTTGACAAGACTTTGCCGGAAGGTACGAGCCTGATGCTGGACGTGCATTTAAATGATATTAATCCTTTTTTGAAAGTGGCTTACCCGCAACTGAAGCTGTCCCAGGGAGGGAATTTGGCCTGTGAGTATCATTATGCAGATCGTCAGGTCGAGTTGTCTTTGGTGGCAGATACGATTTCCTATGGTGATTTTAAATTACGTGATTCTCGGATGAAACTGAATGGGGACGGGATAAACTTACACTGCACGTACACAGCTGATGAATTGAAATATATGAATTTCGGAAAGTTGTATAACGTGCGAAACGTGATAGAAGTAAACACGAATAACGTGAGTGAGCGTCTAACTTGGTGTAATTGGGAGAGGGAGAGTTATAGCGGGTCATTTTCGGCTAACTTGCGTTTGTTGAAATACGGGGATCGTCATTTGACCCAGGTGTTTATTCATCCGAGTACGTTCGTCATGGCGGATAGTACATGGCACGTGGCACGTTCCATGATCTTGAAAGAGAATGATGACATTTTCGTGAATAATTTTGAAATCAGCCGGGGAGAACAACGTTTTCGTTTGTGGGGACGGGTGACGGATAATCCTCGTGATGTTCTTTCTTTGGAGTTTCATGATTTCAGTTTGACCGAGTTTAACAAGATCCTTTTTGATAATAAATTACAACTTTTCGGTCAGGTGAATGGTGAAGTGAAGATTCGAGATTTGTATAATGATAATTTGATATATGCCAACGTGAATGTGGATCAGTGGGGAGTTAACCGGGATACATTAGGGGTACTGGATTTGA
>ENA-UEYG01002872-UEYG01002872.1-human-gut-metagenome-genome-assembly--contig:-NODE-2872-length-10336-cov-4.396140_pt1 | contig 10336 bp, 10 predicted proteins | sample MGYA00242933_ERZ507934 | MGnify/ENA primary metagenome ERZ507934 (study PRJEB26167, sample SAMN06115527) | human gut metagenome | host: Homo sapiens | place: China:Zejiang | collected 2015-11-10... | reverse complement strand
TATTACTTTAGGAATGTACGTTTTCAAGATTTAGATTTGTTGTTTCATTGGGCCAATGATTCTACTGTTCGTAACAATGCGTTTAATACAGATCCTATTGAATATGGTGGTCATTGTCAATGGTTTGCCAATTGTATGCAAAGAGATGATGTTCAAATCTTTATTCTAGTTAAGAATAGCGCTCTTGTTGGTCAAGTCCGATTCAATATTGAAGAGGGTAAAGCTGAGATTGATTATTCTATATCATCAGAAAGTCGTGGAAAAGGTTTGGGTAATGTTATTATTCGATTGGGCATAGAAGAGGCAAATCGGATGGGTATTAAAGAATTAATAGCAAAAGTTAAAGACAAGAATATACCGTCGCAAAGAGTGTTTTTGAATAATGGCTTTATGTGTAATGAAGATATATTGACATTTGAGGGAGTAAAGAGCTATAACTATTTGATGCGGGAACCGTATTGAAATTTTAAACTGTTTTTATGAATAAATATCTGTTAGATTTTCCGTTTTATACCAAGGATCCCGATACGAAAAGTGCATTGGATAGTGAAATCCTAAGATTAGTCCATGATTATGGAACCCCATTCTATTTGTTTCATGAAAAAGATTTTTGTGAAAACTTCCAATCATTATGTGACTCTTTCCGTGCTGTTTACGATAACTATATTCCTTCTTACTCTTATAAGACCAACTATACCCCCTACATATGTAATTTAGTTAAACAGATGGGGGGATATGCCGAGGTTGTGTCCGATATGGAATATACTTTAGCAAAAAGATTGTGCTATCCGGACAGTCAGATTATTTATAACGGACCTTGTAAAGGCCGTTGTATGGAGGAGCATATTCTTAATGGGGGCATATCTAATATAGACAGTGAGGATGAAGCTTTACGTGTCGTTGAAATATCCCGCATTCATTCAAACAAGATTATAAGGGTCGGTATCCGTGTTAACATGGATATTGGTGCTGGATACATTTCACGTTTTGGTCTGGAAAAAGACAGTGAATCTTTCCGACGTACGATTGATTGTCTAAAGGCATGCGGCAATGTCGTTTTGAGCGGTGTACACTGCCATATAAGTCGTGCACGGGGATTAGAGGCTTGGCAAAATAGAATTGACGGTTTATTGGATGTCATCTCTAACTATTTTGACGGAGCCGTAGACTACGTTGACGTTGGAAGTGGTATGTTCGGACAAATGGATCCTTCTCTCGCTATTCAGTTTGGGGATCATGTTCCGACTTATGATGATTACGCCCGCGTAGTGGCTGGAACTATGGCGCAGTTCTTTTCTGGTTCAGAAAAGAAACCTATTCTGTTTTCAGAACCGGGTACTACCCTCATATCAAAGTTTATATCACTGGCAACCCGTGTGGATAATATCAAGTCTATTAGAGGTAAACAATTTGTAACCGTGGACAGTTGCTATTACAATGCCGGTGAAATTTGCAAGTTCAAGGAAGTGCCTTATCGAGTGGTCCATTCTGCAGGTTCTGTCAATGCGAATTATAGTTCGGGAATCACAGATATTATGGGATACACTTGTTTGGAACAAGATTGTTTATATCATGACTTTAAGGAACTAGTTTCTGTAAGTGACATTTTGCTCTTTGGTAATGTGGGGGGCTATTCAATCGTATCAAAACCACCGTTTATCCAACCGGATTGCCAAATGTTGTGTTATTCGCAAGATGGCACGATTAAGGTAATCAAACGGGCAGAAACTTTTGATGATGTGTTCAACACTTTTATAACAGAGAAGCAATGAAAGACCTCACAGTATTAATTTCCGCCAGTGGCTCACCATCTATTCCCGGCATCATAGCTTGCTTCAAAAATAATGGAGAACGTAAAATTAGGGTAGTAGGTGTGGATATGTCTGATGAACCTTCTGCCAGGTATATGGTTGACGCTTTTTATCAAGTACCTGCAGCTACTCATCCTGATTATTGTAACATATTGCTCGATATTTGCAAGAAAGAACATGTAGATATCTATTTCCCGGGAGTTTCGGCGGAAGTGAGTGCATTGGTGAAACGATGGGACGATTTCAAGCGGATAGGGGTCACTTTGTCGGTTTCCAACAGCAATTCTGTAGATGTGGCAAATAACAAGCTTAAGACATACCAAATGCTTGCAGAGGCAGGGATACCGGTGCCTGAATATTATCCTGTCCATACAGTCAATGACTTTGTTGAAGGGTGTAAGTATATGGGTTATCCCCAAAAACCTGTATGCCTAAAAATAGTCAATGGCAGTGGAAGCCGTGGTGTGAGAATTATTGATGCGAACAAGTCCCGTTATCAGCTATTCGCCCATGAGAAGCCAAACAGTTTCTATACTTCTTACGATGATATGCTGAGCATTTTGAAAGAAGTGGATGTGCTGGATGAGCTTATGTTGGTGGAGTTCATGCCAGGTAATGAATACACAGTTGACCTTTTGGCTCATAAGGGTACTGTAATCTATCAGGTAGGTCGTGAAAATGTCGTTAGCCTTATGAGTATTGCACAGGAAAGCGTATTGGCTTATGACAGGCAAGCTTATAAAATATGTAGCGATGTGGTGCGCTTGATGCACATGGATGGTAATGTGGGTTTTGACTTTATGCGCAGTACAGATGGAACGGCAGTTTTAATGGATATTAATCCTCGTTTGACGGCTACGGTATCTGTAATTGCAGCAGGTGGAGTAAATTTGCCTTATCTCCGCATTAAACAATTGTTAGGCGAACCATTGCCCCATGTCTCGCCTCAGTTTGGCACCCGTATGAAACGTAGATACTTGGAGTATTTTACTAACTCTGAAGGAGAACTCATCAAATTCTAAATATAGTATATTTGCATAGATATAGATATGGTAGAAATCAATTTTGATAAATTGGACAGAACGCTGGTTTTGGCAGAACTGTCTTGTAATCATTTGCAGAGCTTTGATATTGCTGTCCGTACCATCGAGGCAATGAAAAAGGCAGGTGCCGATGTTGTAAAAGTACAGAATGACAATCTAGACGGAGGTATTACCATTGATTGTGATAATGAATATTTTCAAATTGGTGGAGGTACTTTGTGGGACGGGAAGACATTGAACAAACTCTATAAGGAAACATACACGCCTTGGGAGTGGTTGCCCAAATTGCAGAAAGTTGCCAATGAGTTGGATATGGAGTTCTTTTCAGCACCATCAGATTTGGAAGGAGTTGATTTTCTGGAAAAGATGAACGTTCCTGCTTATAAAGTTGCAAGTTTCGAGATTACAGATACAGCTCTTGTTCGCAGAATGGCCTCAAAAGGCAGGCCTATTCTTATTTCTACAGGAATTGCCGAGATGACTGACATACAAGAAGCCATTGATATTTGCCGTAGCGAGGGTAATAATCAGATTGCTCTTCTGAAGTGTACATCTTCTTATCCCACTCCTTTAGAAGAAGCTAATGTTTTGACAATTCCCGATATGACCAAGCGCTTTAAAGTTGTGGCAGGCCTTTCAGATCACTCTATGGGACACTCTGTTGCTGTTGCCGCTGTGGCATTAGGAGCAAAGATTGTGGAAAAGCACTTCATTTTAAGTAGGGCAATGGGAGGCCCTGATGCTGCTTTCTCAATGGAGCCGGATGAGTTCAAGACGATGGTAGATGAAATCCGTAATACAGAAAAGGCTTTAGGCACTGTACAATATGAACTAAACGAACATGCACGGTTCAATAGAGGTTTCGCTCGTTCTTTGTTTATTGTTGAGGATGTGAAAGCCGGCGAAACGCTTACGGCTAATAACTTACGCTCTATTCGGCCAGGGCAAGGATTGCATCCGCGATATTTGGATGAACTTCTAGGTAGAACTGTCAATCGTGATGTCAAACGTGGTACTCCAATGAAAATGGAGTACGTTCAGTAATATATTTATGTCTCTATTTACAAATAAACGTATCATGGTTGTTGCCGCCCATCCCGATGATGAACTGCTGGGCCTAGGCGCTACCATGCACAAACTAGTCAAGGCACAAGGAGTACAGACCCGGGTCATCATTTTGGGAGAGGGGATTACTTCACGCTCAGATACCCGTGACACGGAGCAGTGGAAGGAAGTCTTGGAAAGGCATCATCAGAATGTGGAGACGGCGCGGCAGTTGATAGGCTATCACAGCGTGCAGGCATATAATTTTTCCGACAATCGTTTTGACAGCCATGCACTGCTTGATATCGTAAAGGTAGTGGAGCATGAGAAGGAACAGTTTCGTCCGGACTTTATCTTTACCCACCATGGTGGCGACCTTAATATTGACCATCAGATGACTTTTCAAGCAGTGATGACTGCCACACGCCCTATGGAGGACGAACCGGTGAAGGCTATTTTTACATTCGAGACCCCATCAGCCAGTGAGTGGCAGGCTACTTGCGACCCACGCCATTTCACAGCCAATTTCTATATGGAGATTTCGGAGGATGATTTGAAAGCAAAATGTGCTGCCATGGCAGCCTATGAGTTTGAGAGCCGTGCTTTTCCGCATCCGCGCTCTTCGGAGGCATTGAAAGCCCTTGCCCGGTTTCGCGGCTATACCGTAGGCAAACACTTGGCCGAGGCATTTCAGATAGTGCGGATGATAGAATGAAGAAGGGAGCCTTTTAGAGCCCCCTATACTCCCTTTCCGCATCGAAACACGGACAAGCTTTCGTCGGATTCAAATCATGGTGCCCCACAATCAGCGCCCGTGGAAAGATACGCTTCAACTCACGTAGCAGTGCCAGTAACGAAGCCTTCTGTTCCAATGTACGGGTATCGGCAGGAAAACTTGCAGCATCCAGTCCTCCTTCATAACAGATGCCGATAGAATGGCGGTTGTGATTGAGGCAATGCGCACCTATTTTTTCCAACGGGCGGCCGCGGTGTATTTCGCCGTTGCGGGTCAGATAGAAATGATAGCCGATGTCACGGAAGCCGCGGTGGTGGATGTGGTCGCGGCGGCAATCCTCAAAGCCCAGGGCCACGCCTTGAGGCGTGGCTGAGCAATGAACAATGAGCAGGGTAATCGTACGCATGGCTATTTGCAAGCGCCCAGACCTAAAGCTCCCGCTATGGCGGTAGCTACGGTGATGATTACTTTGAGGACAATGCCCCACACGGATTTTGACTTTTTGTCTTCACTCATGATGATTGGTAATTGATAATTAGTAATTTGTAATTATTCTCATCCTAACGGATTCTCGCCCTGATTGCCGTCACTTCCTCCGGAACCGCCGTCGGAACCACTGCCATCGGGAGCTTTTCCGCCTACGGTGTACAGGGAAGATTCCTTCAGCTGTCCATCCAGGTTGATTTGGGCATTACTCAGTTCGCCGGTGGCACGGGCGCGGAGCTTCAGCCCCTTCACGTTGTTGGCCAGCGAGAAGTCGGCAGCGGATTGCGCCCCTTTCTTGCTGACGATTCCTACGGAGAAGATGGCAAGGTCATCCAGTTTCACGTTCTTGCCGTCCAGAATCAATTCTTTGGTGCAGGAAACCATGTCTGCCAGTACCCCCTTGATGACACCACTCGAATAGGGGGTGTTGTGATTGGACATGTGCTTGGCCAATTTTTCGATGTCGAAGGTTTCTTCGATTACGGGGCGTGCATACCAGAGGCCTTTCAGTGGGCTGTCTTCGCCCGTCACTTGATACTTTTTGTAACGAATCATACAATTAAAATTTAGAAGTTAAAGGATAAAAACATTTGCTGTGTTGAACTCAACGATGCAAAGATAAGGCTGTGGATACGGGCGTTTGTCGGTTTTTGCAGGTTCTCGTCTGTTTGGGTCTGTTTTAGTCGGTTATTTACGCTTGTAAGTTTGATAATGTCATGATTTATAGTTACTTTTGATGAAATATAAATCGTAACTGTCAACTATGGATTCTTTTGTCATACGTACATACGGGCGTACCGAATTGGCCCAAATCTATTGTCCCAATCTTTGTCCGGAGGCTGCCTTCCGCAAACTGAAACACTGGATAGACCTTTGTCCCGATTTGCGTGACGGACTTTCCGCTTTGGGCGGTTCTTCCCGTTCCCGCTCTTATACGCCTGCCCAAGTGCGGCTGATAGTGGCTGCACTTGGAGAGCCTTAAACCTGAGGTTGGATGGCGTAAAGGTCAGGTCGGGAATCGTAAAGGTGAGGTTGGTACACTTGGTACAGAGGTTCATCCATCCTTTCGCCTCACACACATACGTGTGCGTGAAGCGAAGTGAATGTCAGACTTTTGGTTTCCGGTAGTTTCCCTTGCCATCTACATTTTCCACCAGCCCGTGTTTCTGCATGCGTTTGAGCCAGGTGGAGGCGGTTTCCGATTTGATGCCCATCTCTCCGGCTTTCTGCAGGAAAGAGGCCCGTGTGAATTCTTCTTCCATGCTGTCTACCAGCGCATCCCGGTCGGCATTGCCGCGGCTTGTCACTTCGGTGTTGGGCAGGAAGGAGAGGATATGGGTGGTATGCCGGTAAAGGCTTTCGGCCAGTGAGAGTACGGCATGAAAGTCATCGGAAGCAATGAGGAGATTCCATCGGCTGACAATGTGGTCTTTCAGATTGTCTGTGGCTGTGTGAGGGTCGGGCGACACGTAAGGCGAGGCGGTGATTTCCCCTTGTTCCATTGCGCGGAGCATGGCCACCACTTCCATGATGCGGCAGATGTTGATGGCCAGACGTGCCACGCTGCTTGACATCTCGTTTCCGTTGGCTAGTCCGGAGCGTACGAAAAGCAGGGAGAAGAGCCGGTTGAATTCATCTTTCTGTCCGTCCGTAAGGTGAAGGGTGAATATTCCGTTCATGACAATGGTTTTCAGTTTGTCCTTCCATTCCATGCCCAGAGCCTTGAAGGTATCTTCAAGATCGCTGTCATTGCGGTCGAACTGGTTTTGCCAATGATGTATGGCAGGCATGTAGTAGAATACCTGGCGAGAAAAGAGCCCGTTCTCAGCAGTGGGAATCAGTGGTTTCACTTGTGAGGGGGTGCCTGACAGAAGTACGGAAAGATAAGTTTTCTTTACCTCTCGGTATTCGTGGTCGGTGCGCCGGTTGTAGGACAGTCGGTCGTGGTCGAAGGCTTTGCGCATGGTGTCGCTCCAGTGTCCGTATTCCGAACCGATGGCGGTGGAGATGGTGTCGGCTTCGCTTTCGCATATCAGTCCGGTACCGTCGGAGTCCATCAGGTTTTGCAGGATGCCGGTTCCGGTGTTGTTGCCCGAGATGAGGAACATCTTGTTGAGAGGCATTACGGGAGTCTCCGTTTTTCCACGTTCCTTGCCCAGTGTGTCGTATTTTGCTTTTTCGCGGCGGTAACATGCCATGCTTTCGTCTACCTGCCCACGTATTTCATCGTGAATGGGCTCGGCAAGCAGGCGTACCAAGGAGAGCACTCCTTTGCCGGATGCAGGTAGGGCTACTACAAAGGTTTGCAGGCAGGGGGACATCATTTTTCCTCCGTAGGAACATCGGACGTGTTTTCCCATACTGGCACCCAATACGGTGATGGCACCCAGTAGCAGTACATCGTATTGGGCGGGGGAGGTTCCGCAGCTCATGATGTGATTCAGGGGATAAGGCCAGTGGAGGTGTTCGTCGAAAGTGGGTAATGGAGACAGTGGTTCAATGCCCGATGCGGACTCTTCCTCGCGTGCGCGTGTGTGTGAGGTAGAAGAGAGGGGTGAACTTTGTGTACCAAGTGTACCAATGGCGGGTGCGGCTTCATGCTGAATCTTCACGCCGCAAAGCTCGGCCAGATGAAAGGCGGTTCCCAGATGCACGTCGTTACGGCCGGTCTTCAAGGCATTGCTGAAGAGCTTGTCGGCTGCCCGTCGGTCGTACTTGGACGACAGGCTGCACAGACTTAAAAAATCATGCCGTCCTGCTTCTCCGCAGTCGGTGGCAATGGCAAATGCCAGTTGTATATATTCTTGATAGGTTGGAGCAATGTCTGCTCCTGCATTTCTGACTGCTTCGGCCAGAAGGTGCAATGAAGATAGTGGTTCCATCGGATTTGGTAATTTATAATTAGTAATTTGTAGTCGGTGATTTGCAATGGCTCATAATTCGAAGTTCACAACTTTTCTGAGCAGTGCTTTCGGGTCATGGCAGAGGAAACAGGCGCGTACGAGGTCTTTCCCCGAAGTGTCCACTCCTTTTCCGGGTTGTGTGTTTTCGGCGTCATACATGCAGTGGACGTAGTTCATGGCCCATTGTATTCCTTCTGCAGGATTCTGTCCGTGAAGACAGGGAACAAACGCTTTTACGCCCCGTCCGGTGGGACTGACGAATACCAGCGCAGGGCATAGATAGGGGTCATCGAATAGTTGTTGTCGTAAGTTTTCCGTTTCTTCTGCGGATTCAAGGTGGTCGATATCGACTACAACCAGGCCGGAGGATTCCGTGAGGCAGTCGCTTCGTCGTCGGGTGAATACGCCGCAGGGAGTGACGTAGGGTAGTGTCTGTTGTTTGAGGAATCGTGCGGTAGTTTCGTCTCCTTGTGCTGCGGCATTTCTTATGGCGAGTGTCAGTTCGGCAAGTCTTTGGTCGGAGGTGATAAGACGGTGTACTTCGTCAATGCTCATTGTCTTGAATGGGGTGAGTGTGGCACTTTTTACGGTTTTTCCGGTGTTTTCGTCTTTTTTCGGCGATATGGGCGGCATGAAAAGTGACATTTTGAATAGATTTTCCATTTTGTTGTTTTAAAGATTTTGTGCGAAGTTAGGGCTCTTTTCTCATTAAATATTTTCTGTATATGGAAAATATTTTAAATGTGAGAAACCTAAAATAACGTTTAATAACATGTACTTTTTTAACTCTGATAACATAATAAAAGACAACGATGAATAAAAAAAGTGGACACCCTATACTAGGTGATTTATTTGAGAAATTGCGTAAAGAGAAAGTCTTGAATATCAATACTATTGCCAAAGAAGCCCATATTTGTACAACTACGTATGGAAAAATAAAAAAGGGCTGGATGTGAGATTAAGTGCTTATCAGTCACTTTTTTATTACTACTCCATGGATTTGGAGGATGATGAAATCAGGCAGATGGTGAATGAGTGGCTGGAGGGATGGCTGAAGGTGAGAAAGAGGGAGTAAAGAATGGCAGACAGTCTTAAAAAAACGTTCTGCAAATAGAATAGATGCGCGAACTGCCTATCGGCATACAGACTTTTGAAGAAATATGTAGAGATGGTTATCTCTATGTGGCAAGAATCTACTCATTTCAACTTTCGAGGCCTATTTCGAGGGCCGTAAGGAGTTGTTTGAGGGGCTTGCCGTAGAGCGGATGGAAACGAAGTGGGAGCAATATCCTGTGCTGCATTTGGACCTGAACGCCGAGAAATATGACACAAAATAGGCTCTTGAACAGATGCTTTCACGCAATCTTAGCCTTTGGGAAGACCGTTACTGTTCAATCCGTTCAGTGTGCTGAATGTGCTTCAGAAACAGAAATTCGGTAATTTCTGGTTTCAGACCGGTACCCCTACTTATCTTGTTGATTTGTTGAAGCAGAGCGGCTATCTGACTATCAAAGGCTATGACAAGGAAGTGTTACTTTATACTTTGGTATTTCCCAACGATGAGGTCCGTTATGCTTTTCTGAATTTTCTGGTGCCTTTTTATACTAAGAAATGCAATTGATATGGAACAAATTATAGATATAGTCGGCAAATATCCTGTCCGTAATCAGACTGTGATATACATGACTCTGCATTATGCGGTCGTGGAGTTACCCATCTTGGTATTGAGAGACTTTCTACCTTTCGATAATGACCTCTATAACCTTGTAGAGATACTGAGAATAAAAGGTTCCGACGAGCAGATTACTCCGGTGGTGGAGTTGCTCGGCAAGGATTTTAAGCTGCTTTTAAAGTCGTTCATGGGTACTGTTACAGATTTTGATTCCCACGGCACGTCTTGTCTTGACGAAGAGACAATGCTGTCATTTTCCATTCTGTCTGTATGTGATGTTGGGAAACATTCTTCGAGAATTTCATACGATGAAAACAGAGGACATCAATGCTTTGCTCGATGATATGAACCGGGAAGGAAATTCCTTGTTTTTTAACGCTATAGAGGCATTCAGCGACAAACACCTGTACGTCAGTTTTGGACGCTAACTAAAGAACATAGGGATTATGAACATTTATTGCCCTTGACTATCGGACTGAACTAAGAACAAATCTTAAAAATAAGTATCTTTTTTGACGTTACTTATTAGGAAACCGCCTTGTGGCGGCTTTCTTTGAGCTATATGTCAAAATTGGATGCTAACGACCGTTCAGAGAAAAAACAGTTTGTTCTTCTGTAGTACGAAAGGTGCTTTACGATTG
>ENA-UEYG01002858-UEYG01002858.1-human-gut-metagenome-genome-assembly--contig:-NODE-2858-length-10402-cov-7.913511_pt1 | contig 10402 bp, 8 predicted proteins | sample MGYA00242933_ERZ507934 | MGnify/ENA primary metagenome ERZ507934 (study PRJEB26167, sample SAMN06115527) | human gut metagenome | host: Homo sapiens | place: China:Zejiang | collected 2015-11-10... | reverse complement strand
GCATTGCCATAAGTCAGGTCGCTGTCCGTATGCCTCGGATTTTGCAAATCTTGGACAGGGAAGAGGTGCAGCCGACCATATCTGTACAGACTTTTGGTCTGTATGGTTTTGTTTGTTGTGCCTTCCAAAAACGGAGGGCTTTTTATTTTGCCTTTCGATATACACAATACAATATGGAGGAAAACACTATGAACAAATCTTTTAAAAAAATCCTCTCAATTGTACTTTCTGTAATGATGATTTCGTCACTTATGACGGTTTCACTTTCAGTAAGCGCAGTTGAAGACGGAAAAGTAAGAGTAATTGTCAGAAATGATACATACTCAGTAGAAAACGGCGCTCCGTGGGACGGCGTTCTCGTTGATGAGTGGGTAAGCATTAATAATGACACTACTATGATGTCAGCCGTTGTTGATGCACTCAACAATCACGGCTACACACAGGAAGGTGCTGAGAACAATTACATCTCGTCAATTAACGGTCTTGCTGCATTTGACGGCGGTACAATGAGCGGTTGGATGGGAACTCTCAATGACTGGTTCACAAATTCAGGTTATGCATCCTATACAGTAGCAGACGGCACACTTGAGAGTGGTGATGAAATCGCTATTATGTATACTTCAAACGGTTACGGCGAGGATATCGGCGGTACATGGGCAAATAACAATACAACTGTTAAATCGGTTGAGATCACAGGTGCCGAGCTTTCGGGCGAATTTGATCCGTCAGTTACAGACTACACACTCACAATCGACACTCCGTCAGCTGATGTAAATGTAGTTCCTACTGCAACTAACAAAAACTTCCAGACAAGAAAATATAAGAATGAATATCTTCCTTCTGACGACAGTGCGTTTTACAAGAGAAGTCAGACTGTTAGTGTTTCTGACGGTGACAAAATTATCATCGGTTGCGGTGATACTGCATGGCCGTCAATGAACACAAGTGAAGGCGGTACTGTATATACATTCACAGTTAAATATGCTCCTTCCGCAGCTGACACAGTTTCAAACAAGATTGACGAGGTTGCAAAACATCTTGCATCACAGGATGCCCCCACAGTTTCTTCAGTAGGCGGCGAGTGGACAGTCCTCGGTCTTGCAAGAGCAGGTAAAATCACAGACGAAATTGCAGACAGTTACTATCAGAATGCAGTTAAGTATGTTGAAGAAAAGGGTTCTGCAAAGCTTCACAATACTAAATCAACAGACAATTCAAGAGTAATCCTTGCACTTACGGCAATCGGTAAGGATGTTACGGATGTTGCATCATATAACCTTCTTGAACCGCTTGCAGATATGGATTATGTTAAGAAGCAGGGTATCAACGGTCCTGTCTTTGCCCTCATCGCACTTGATACGGGCGATTATGAAATTCCACAGACTGACGCCGCAAATCCCACAACGAGAGAAAAGCTCGTACAGACAATTCTTGATGCACAGGTAGCAAACGGTGGCTGGACATTTTTCGGCTCAACTGCAGATCCTGATATGACAGGTATGGCAATTCAGGCACTTGCTCCTTACTACTCAACAAACAGCGATGTTAAAGAGGCAATTGATAAAGCACTCACAGCAATGTCAAACGCACAGAATGAAAACGGCGGATTTGCATCATGGGGTTCTGTAAACAGCGAAAGCTGTGCACAGGTACTCGTTGCACTTACAAGCCTTGGAATTGATCCTACAAATGATGAAAGATTCATCAAAAACGGCAACACACTCATCGATGCTATGATGAGTTTCTCCGCTGAAAACGGATTCGGTCATACAGACACAACATACAATCAGATGGCAACCGAACAGGGTTTCTATGCTTTTGTTTCATTTGATCGTCTTGTAAACGGCAAAACTTCACTCTACAATATGACTGACCGACTTGCAGAAAATTATGCCGTAGGTGATGTTAATCTTGACAACACAGTTTCTGTAATTGACGCAACACTTGTTCAGAAGCAGATTGTAAACCTTGAACAGCTTTCAAAGGTTTCACTTATCAAAGCCGATGTAAATCATGACGGTGTTATCGATGTTGTTAATGCAACAGAAATTCAGAAAATCATCGTTAAGCTCGTTTGATTAAAGTTCACAAGTAAAAATTGGTTTGAAGGCCTCTTGCGGGGCGTCTATGGACGGGGCGGTGGAGAAGGCCACCGGCAGCAGCAGGAAATCCACTTGGAGCGACGTGAAAAAGGCGTCGACCTGCCTAGAAAGAGCCTGTTTGTGGAGCAGGGCGGCGTGGTAGGCTTCGGGCGCCGCTTGTTGGCCATTCTTGTAGTCGGCCAGCGGCACGGGGTGCATTTTGCCCGCGAAGGGGTTGCCTTCGATATCCTTCCGGATGTCGCGGGCGAACTCGTAGCTGCGGATGATCCCTACCGAATCCACTACGGCAGGATCGTCCAGCAGCGGCAGGCCGACGGGGATGCACTCCCCGAACTCTTCCCAGCGGCCCACGGCCTCCGCATAGGCCTCGATGACTTCCGGAGAGCCCTTCGCGCGGACGAGATCAGGGAAAACGCCGATGCGGAGGTACCGGATGGGGGCGGACGCCCGCAATGTGTCGCGCAGGGGAGGATCGGCGAGGATCTGGAGCAGAAGGTCTATGTCCCGGGCGGAACGGGCCATTGCCCCCACGGTATCGAGGCTTGCGGCTCGGGGGTAGATCCCGGAGATATCGCTTTGCCCCTGTGTGGAACGGATGCCGTACAGGCCGCACCAGCCCGCCGGGAGCCGGATGGAGCCGCCGGTGTCCGTGCCGATCCCCCCGGGGCAGTAACCGGCTGCGACGGCCGCCGCGGTCCCGCTTGAGGAGCCGCCGGGACTGAGACGGCGCTCGGGATGCCACGGGTTGACCGTTGGGCCGAAGCAGGACGTCCTGCCGCTGACATGGGCGGCGAGTTCGTCCAGATTGGTCTTGCCGAAGATGACGGCCCCGGCGGCGCGCAGGCGGGCCACGGCGACCGCGTCGGCCTTTGCCGGAGCCGCATGGGTGAACAGGGGGCTCGCCACGGTGGTGGGCAAGCCGCGCACGTCGATATTGTCCTTGATCACAAGGGGGATGCCGTGGAGCGGCCCCCGGAAGGACCCCTGAGCCGCTTCCGCGTCGCAGCGCTCCGCTTCCTCAAGCGCCGAAGCGGAGACGCGCAGCATGGCGTTGAGGGTGCCGTCATGGAGGCGGACAGCCTCAAGGGCGTGCCTGACGAGCGCCGCCGAGGTCAATTCCCCCGCGCGCAACGCGGCTGCGGCCTGTGTGATGGTGATGGAATACAGCGTATCGAACATGGAAGAACCTGCCTTGTCGGCGTCCCGGCACCCGAGGGGAAGGTGCCGGGACGCATGAGTTACTTTTGAGGTGCCGCGGACGTGTCCTCGACGCTGCGCCGGGCGGTTTCCTGCCCCCAGATCCACAGGGCGATGATGGCGATGGCGAAAGCGACGGCCATGAAGGTGAACACGCCCTTGACGCCGCCGACGGAGAGGAAGAAGGCCAGATAATAGGTGGCGAGCACGCCGCCGACCACGCGGGACACGGCCTCGCCGAAGCCGGTGCCGACGCCGCGCAGTTCGGTCGGATACTGTTCGGCGATGTAGACCTTGCAGACGGGCATGATGCCCGTGCCGAAGAAGGCCACGAACGAGCCGATGAACAGCAGCATGGGGATGGAATCCGTGGACGTGAGCAGGAACAGGCTGATGATGGTGATGATGACGTAGAGGCTCCAGATGGGCTTGCGGCCGTACTTGTCGGCCAGCGGGCCGATGACGACGGAGCCTGCGCCGCCGATGACCATCATGCAGCCGGTCAGGATGACGGAGTTGGAAAGCTGGAACCCGTAGGTGGTAAGGATGGTGGGCACATAGACCATCACGACGTACCATGTGATCAGCCCGGCGGAGTACATGCTCCACGAAACGAGGGAGCGGGAGAGGTAGGGGGCGCGGAACAGGGCCTTCCACGAAGCGCCGGTGCGGGTGCGTTCGGCAGCGGCGGCCTGTTCAAGGCTGCGGAGCACGTCGGGGTTGATGAAGGTGTCGTCGTGCTCGATGCCCGCGCTCTTTTCGAGGCGTTCCACGAGTTGGCGCACTTCGTCATGGCGTCCGCGCCGCATCAGCCAGCGCGGGGATTCGGGGAGCCAGCGGTGCAGGAAATAAATCGTGACGATGGGGAGCCCGCCCACGATGAACGGCACGCGCCACGCGACGTCCAGCGAAAAATTGTTGATGGCCCACGAGCCGCAGAGCGTCGGAAGCAGATAGGAGGCCGTCAGGATGGCGTTGCAGATGCAGACGAGGATGCCGCGGTGCTTGGCCGGGGCGATTTCGGAAAGCATCAGGTAGGGGAGAGGGAAGACGGCCCCGGCCCCGAGCCCGCCGATGAAGCGCATGGTGACGATCCACGCGAGGTTTTCGTAGAGGCTGCCGATCAATGTAAAGAACGTGAAGATGAAGACGCCCCAGAGCAGGATGCGCTTGCGCCCGAAACGGTCGGTCAGGAAGCCCGCCGAAGCCGTACCTATGACGACCCCCGCCGTGGAACAGGAACCGAGCAGGCCGAGCGTGCTGGCGTCGAGGTCCCATATTTTCTTGAGGACGGCCACAACCTGGCCGATCATGCCGAGATCGAAGGCTTCCATGACCCAGCACCACGAAAGCAGCCCGACAAGTGTCAGGAGGGCCTTGTTGAGCGGCATACGTTCCATCCGGGAAATCAGATTCGCTTCCTGTTGCAGGTTCGACGCTTGCATACTGTCTCCTTTCCAAAGACATGTGCGGATTGGCAGGTGGGGAAATACACTCCATTTGACGCGAGGGCCTTTAAGATTGTTCTTTTTATATCAATAGGTGTGCCATGTGTTTTTCTGTGCGCATTGAATAAAAATAACCATATTCTCAATATAGTTAGAATCTGAATACAGGGCAAATGGAAATGGATTTTTGATAAAAGAATGTCCTGTTTTTCAGGCATGTAAGGCTAACATGCCTGAAAAACAGGACATTTATAGATAAATAGATATTTTATTCACAAAAACCGTTAAAACCCGTTCGGCGGCCTTTTGATGCTGAATTTACGCATCTTTTCATACATGCTGGCCCGGGAGATGCCCAGGGCGCGGGCCGTCTTGGCGACGTTCCAGTGGTGATCGCCGAGGGCGAGGATGATGGTTTGCGCTTCGCTGTTCTTGACGACGGACTGGAGTTTCCCGTCCGTGCCCGCCGATTCCGCGACGGCCTGCTGGCGAAGTTCGGAGGGCAGATCCGTCAGCGTGATCTGATTGTCCTGGCACAGGCTCAGGGCCCGGATGAGCACGTTGCGCAGCTCACGGATGTTGCCGGGCCACGGATAGCGCATGAGCGCGTTCATGGCGCTTTCCGTGCACCGGACTCCCTCGCCCCCCATGCGGTTGAGGACATCGCGCACGATCAGGGGGATGTCCTCGACGCGCTCGCTCAGGGGCGGAAGGTTGAGGGTCATGGGGTTGATGCGGTAGTACAGGTCTTCGCGGAACGTCCCCGCCGCGATCATTTTTTTGAGGTCGCGGTTGGTCGCGGCGACAAGCCGGAAATCCACGGCCCGGGGCTGCGACGATCCGAGCCGGGAGAGGGTTTTCTCCTCCAGCACCCGGAGCAGCTTGACCTGCGCGTGCAGGGGAAGATCCCCCACTTCGTCGAGGAACAGGGTGCCCTGATCGGCCAGTTCGATCTGCCCGATTTTGCCGTCCTTGTGCGCGCCGGAGAAGGCCCCGGGCACGTAGCCGAAGACTTCCGACTCGAACAGCTCCTTCGGGATGGCCGCGCAGTTGATGCTGACGAAAGGGCCGTCGGGCCGGTTGCTCGCCATGTGGATTGCGCTGGCCGCCAGTTCTTTGCCGGTTCCGGTCGCGCCGAGGATGAGGACCGGCGATTCGGTCCGCGCGTAGCGCAGCAGGTAGGACTTGAACGCCGTGATGGCGGGGCTGTTGCCGAGGATGGAATTGATGGTATGGCTTGCCCGGAGGGCGCTCTTGATGCGCCGGGCGTAGGAATTGACCTTCTTGTCGAGGAAATCCACGCGCTGGAGCAGTGCCTGCATCTGTTCCGGGGTATCGAACAGGGTCAGGGAGAACGCGCCGATGACGTGCCCGTCCTGGTCGCGGAGCGGGATGCGGTTGACGAGGATCTTCCTTTCGCTGCCCTGTATGCTCCGCCATGCGCCGAGTTCCGGCTCGCCGGAAGCGATGACCGCCGGGATGCCGGAATCGGGGATGAAATCCGTAATGTGGCGGCCCATGGCGTCTTCCGGGCGGACGCGCAGGTAGTTGGCGTAGGCGTCGTTGATGAACCGGATGATGCCGTCCCTGTCGCAGATGAACAGCCCCGTGGGCAGGCTGCTCATGGCCAGTTCGAGGAGGTTGCGCTGTGAGATGTCCATTCAGAATCCTTGGCATGGCGTGGATGGAATGAGATTGACATGTTACAACCGGAACAAGGGGAGACGCAAGCTTCTTTCGCGGGCATCGGTTCCCGGCGTATCCCGTCGCCAATGAGAAGACTTGCTTGTTTTTTCCGTAACCTGTACTTCTCTGTCTTTCTTTGCGCAGCCAATATGCCGCCGCTGCGGCGCGCCGCCCACATGGGGGCGGCATCAGCCTTCGGCGTCATTTTTTGCCCGTTACGGCGGGCGACGGACAGCTTTTTTTGGGGTTCCTTATGGATTTGACGAGGCCGTTTCTCAAATGGGCCGGGGGCAAATACCGCCTTCTGGACCGCCTTTTGCCGAGCATCCCTGCGGGGGCGCGCCTTGTGGAGCCCTTTGTGGGGTCCGGGGCCGTGTTCCTGAACGCGGGGTTCGCGTCCTACCTGTTGTGCGATCTCAATGCGGATCTCATAGGGCTGTACCGGACGCTGCGGCGGGACGGGGAACGGTTCATCGCGGAGGCGCGGGCCCTGTTCACGCCGGGCAACAATACGCAGGAAGCGTTCCTGCGCCTGCGGGAAACCTTCAACGCCTCTTCGGACGCCGAAGAACGGAGTGTCCTTTTCCTGTACCTCAACCGCCATTCCTATAACGGGCTTGTCCGCTACAACAGCAAAGGTATTTATAACGTGCCGTTCGGGAAGTACAAAGCCCCGTATTTCCCCGAGCGGGAATTGACGGCCTTTCTGGACAAGCTTCGCGGGTGCGACGTGGCGTTCGCCGTGCAGGATTTCCGGTCCACGTTCGCCGCGCTGCGTCCGGGGGATGTGGTGTACTGCGACCCGCCCTATGCGCCGGTTTCCGCCACGGCGAATTTTACCAGCTACACCGGCGGCGGGTTCGGCGTTCAGGAGCAGATCGATCTGGCCTCCGAGGCGTCCGCCGCGGCGAGGCGGGGCGTGCCAGTGGTCCTGAGCAACCACGATGTGCCGCTTATCCGCGAGCTTTATGCCGATGCCCGGCTGGAATCGTTCCCGGTGCAGCGGTTTATCAGTTGCAACGGCGCACGGCGCGGGGCCGCGCGCGAACTTCTGGCGGTGTTCCCATGACTACGGAGCAGGGCGGCGCCATTGCCAACAGGCAGGGCAATATCCTTGAACAGCAGGTGCGGCAGGCGTTCGCCTCGCACGGCTTCCGCGAAGTGTCTTTTGCCGAGTACGAAAAGATCGCCTCAGGGAGCACGCTGCCCGGCGTCCCCGTGCCCGATCTGCTGGTGCGGCGGGTGCCTTACCAGTCCATTTACGGGCACCGGGGGGTGACGGAGTTCCTGGCCGTCTCAGCCTCCCGCGGGCTCGCCATCCGCATTGAGTGCAAATGGCAGCAGTCACAGGGCAGCGTGGACGAAAAATTCCCCTATCTGTATCTGAATTGCATACAGGCCATGCCCGAGCGCGAGATCATCCTGCTCATCGACGGCAACGGGTACAAACCCGGTGCGCTGGCATGGCTCAAGCAGGCCGTTGCTTCGCAGGACGCCAAGCTGATTCATGTGTTCAACCTCGTGGAGTTCCTCGTCTGGGCGAACCGGAGGCTGAGGCAAAAATAAAATGTGCCGTTTCCCTCCTGCCCGCCTCCCAGCCAGTGGATTGCAAGGCGGACAAGGGCGTGGGGGAGGAACGGCTTTTCCGGAAAGGCTCTCGCCTCCGCTTTTTTCAAGCTAAGGAGTCGGTTCGTGCAGGTCCGTAATGAGGTCAAGGAACTCCGTCTGCTGTTCGAGGTCTTGCAGATTTTGGACAGCGCTTCCGACTTGTCCGACAATCTCGAAACCGTGCTTGAGGTCATGGCCGAACATACCGGCATGATGCGCGGCGTGATCACGCTTCTCGACGAGGCGCACGGCGAGATCGCCATTGAAGCCGCCTACGGCATGTCGGCGGAGGCGCAGAGCAAAGGTCGCTACAAGCTCGGAGAGGGCATCACCGGCAAGGTCATCGAAAGCGGCAAGCCGCTGGTCATCCCCAACGTGCTCGTGGAGCCGCTGTTCCTGAACCGGACCGGGAGCCGCAGCCGCAAAGAGGCCGTTTCCTTCATCTGCGTGCCGGTCAAAAGGGAAGGCCGGGTCATCGGCGCGCTGTCCGCCGACAGGCTGTTCGCGGCCTCCGAAGCGCTCGAAGAGGACATGCGCCTTTTGAGCGTGCTGGCTTCGCTGATTTCCAAGGCCGTGAAGAACCGGCAGGAGCGCCACCGGATGCTGGAGGAAAACCGGCGCCTGCTGGACGTCCTGCGGGAACGGTCCCGCCCGGAAATGTTCGTGGGGCGCTCGCCGGGGCTGCGGGCCGTCCTGACGCAGCTTGCACAGGTGGCCCCGACCAGCGCCACGGTCCTGCTGCTCGGCGAGAGCGGCACGGGCAAAGAGCTTGCCGCCAATACCATCCATGCGGGCAGCCCGCGCGCCGGGCACCCCTTCATCAAGATCAATTGTGCGGCCTTGCCGGAAGGGCTTATCGAGAGCGAGCTTTTCGGGCACGAAAAAGGGGCTTTTACCGGGGCCGTCGGTATGCGGAAAGGGCGTTTCGAGGCAGCGGACGGCGGCACGCTGTTCCTTGACGAGATCGGCGAGCTTGCCGTTTCCACACAGGTCAAGCTGCTGCGCGTGTTGCAGGAGCAGGAATTCGAGCGGCTCGGCGGCATGGAAACCCGCAAGGTGGACGTGCGCGTCGTGGCGGCCACGAGCCGGAATCTCGAGCAGATGGTCAAGGACGGGCTGTTCCGCAGGGACCTGTATTACCGGCTGAACGTGTTTCCCGTCTCTATGCCTCCACTGCGGGAACGGCAGGGGGACATTCCTCTGCTCGTCGAGAACTTCCTTGAAAAGTATGGCCATAAGATAGGCAAACGGGGGCTCCGGGTTGCGCCCGAGGCTGAGGCGCTGCTGCTGGCCCACTCGTGGCCCGGCAACATCCGGGAGCTGGAAAACGTCATCGAGCGGGCCGTCATCCTGACCACGGACGGCCTGATCCGCCCGGATCTCCTTCCGCCCGCCATGCAGGCCCCCTGCGCGCTTTGCTCGTTGCGGGGGACGCTGCCCGATGCGCTTGAGCAGCTGGAGCGGCAGCTTATTACCGAGGCCCTCCAGGAACACCGCGGCAACATGGGACATGCCGCGCAGGCGCTCGGCATCAGTGAACGGGTCATGGGGCTGAGGATGCGGAAATTCGGCCTCGGCTACAAGGCATTCCGCAGGGGGGCTCCCTGATCCGCTTAGAGTGGACGGAAATCATGGACGAAGCCTGTCTTACTGGTGTTTCATAAATACCATGCGATGACACAGCGCGAGGTTTGCTGCATGTTTTTTCCGATTCCGGCTTTTCGGTCGTTTCGCCAGTGGATGGACACCTCTTCGGCGTTTGTCCGGGCATGGGTACGTTCACCGCGGAGTGTTGGCATGGTATGCCCGAGCGGTATGCCCCTTGCCCGGAGCATGGCCGCCTTCGCTCCCCGCAAGGGTGACGGGCTGGTGGTTGAACTCGGGGCGGGCACGGGGACCGTGACCCGGCAGTTGCTTGATGCGGGCATTGCTCCCCGGCGTCTGGTTGTGGTGGAGCAGTCCCCGGTTATGGTGAGCCTATTGCGGGAGCGTTTCCCGCAACTGGCGATTCTTGAGGCGGACGCCCGCTGGCTTGCGGACTGTCTCCCCAGAGATCGGCAGGTGGACTGCATCGTTTCCTCCCTGCCCCTTCTTTCCCTGAATGAGCGCGTCCGTAACCAGATCATCAGCGCCATGTTTGAAGTGCTGCACGAAGGCGGCCTGCTCATCCAGTACACCTACTCGTGGCGCAAGGCGAACGCCTTTCTCAAGGACGGCTTTCGGTGCATCGGTTCCAGCCAGGTATGGCACAACGTACCGCCCGCCCGCGTTTTCCGGTTTCGCCGGGAGGCGGGGGCGCGTGTTCGGTGAAGATGTGAAGATTGGGGAGGGGAGGGAGGCCCTTTCTGGAGAAAGGGCCTC
>ENA-UEYG01002854-UEYG01002854.1-human-gut-metagenome-genome-assembly--contig:-NODE-2854-length-10414-cov-3.256748_pt1 | contig 10414 bp, 7 predicted proteins | sample MGYA00242933_ERZ507934 | MGnify/ENA primary metagenome ERZ507934 (study PRJEB26167, sample SAMN06115527) | human gut metagenome | host: Homo sapiens | place: China:Zejiang | collected 2015-11-10... | reverse complement strand
GGACAGGAACGCCCGCAAGATCCTCGGCGCGATGTACCTGCAAGGCAAAGGCGTTGCCAAAGACATGGAAAAAGCCCGGTACTGGCTGCAAAAAGCGGCAGACGACGGCGACATGGACGCCAAAAACCTCCTTGCGGACCTCAAATAAAAGCTTCCGGCTGCCGTAAACGGCCAAACGTTGCATATGCGCAAAACCGGCACGGCTTAAAATGGCAAAATCCATCTGCGTCAATGCAAAACACCGGCAAAGGGACGACACTCTTGCCAGTCCTGAAAACATGCCTTTTTTACCCCTGACTGCCAGCCCACTCCGGCAACGGAAGACCATTCGCGCAAAATGAAAGAAAACAAATACGACGAGGTGCGTTTTTTCAAAAAATACAGCCAGATGCCCCGTTCGCAAAAAGGGCTGGAAGGCGCAGGCGAATGGCATGCCCTTGAAAAAATGATGCCCGACTGTTGCGGCAAGCGCGTCCTCGATCTCGGCTGTGGCTACGGATGGCATTGCCGTTACGCCATCGAACACGGCGCCGTTTCCTGCACCGGCATTGACCTGTCGGAAAAAATGCTGCATCAGGCGCAAAAACGAAACGGCTCGCTCTGGACAAATTACCGTTGCATGGCGATTGAGGATTTCGAATTCGAACCGGAAAGCTTCGATGTCGTCATCAGCTCACTGGCTTTTCACTATCTCGAATCCTTCGACGACATCTGCGAAAAAGTCCACCGATGCCTGACACCGGGCGGTGCGTTCGTCTTTTCCGTCGAACACCCTGTTTTTACCGCACACGGCTCACAGGAATGGATCATCGGTGAAAACGGGAGGCCGATGCACTGGCCCGTCGACAAATATTTCACTGAAGGCAAACGCAAAGCCAGCTTTCTGGGTTCGAAAGTCACCAAGTATCATAAAACCCTGACCACCTACGTCAACGGCCTGATCAAGGCCGGTTTCACCATCACCGGACTCGTCGAACCCCAGCCGGATGAAACCATGAAAAACGAACTGCGCCGCCCGATGATGCTGATCGTCTCCGCCGTCAAAAAATAAGCCTGACAAATTGCCATTTTCAAAAAAGTGTTATAATTCAACACGATTTACAAAATCATCAATCTCAAAACTCTTCAAAAAAACGGCCATGAAACCGCTTAGTGTCTAAAGCCGGACCCGATGGGCTAGCGCCTTTACCGGTCCGGGACTCCAAAAAAATCGCATTACCAACCTCGTCTGACTTGTCAGTAACAGGAAAACAAACTTCACAATCAAATACCAGGATTTCAAACCTGCCACCTCTGGTGTCAAAAACGTATCACATGTGTGATACCTGACGTGCCACAGATCGTGCGCCATTGCCCACCGGCAGAAAGCGACGACCCTGCACGTGAGAAGCGACAGGCCTGAAACTTGCCAAAAGCAAAAATTTTATGAACTCAAATGCCCGGACACATACCACGGGAGAAGAAGAACTCGCCAGGGGAAATATCCCCAGACTGTTTGTCAAATTCGTCATTCCCGGCATGCTGGCCCTGTTCATGCTGTCGGCCCAACTCTTCATCGATGGCCTCTTGATCGGCAACTTCATCAGCGCCAACGCCATGGGTTCCGTCAACCTCGTCATCCCGATATATGATGCCCTGATCGCCTGCGCCGTCGTCATCTGTGTCGGGTGCCAGTGCATCATCGGCATGAAACTCGGCGAAGGCGACCTGCAAACCGCCAATGACACCCTTCGTACCGGCCTGATTTTTGCCCTCGTTGCCATCGGTATCACGGGTGCGCTCGTTTATCTCTTTTCCCCGGAACTCGTCCGGCTGATGGGTGCCAACGATATCCTTCAACAGGATGCCGTCACCTTCATCCGTGTTCTGGCCCCCTTCTTCCCGTTCCCGGTCGTCATGTACCTGTTCGACGCCGTTTTGAAAGCGGTCGGCCGCCCGATCTATGCCACTATCGGCATGTCAGCGATGGTTCTGTCCAACGTCGTGCTTGACCTGCTATTCATCCTCGTTTTTGAATGGGGCATTGGCGGGGCCGCCTTTGCCACGGGCCTGTCTTACCTCATCGGCCTGCTGGTTTACATGCCTGCCCTGCTTCACAAGGACAGCCCGGTAAGCCTGCTGGCCGGACGATTCAGGATGCAACTCGTCGGCAAGCTGCTCACTATTGGCAGTGCCGAAGGCGTCACCGAACTGTCCGCCTGCGTCGTCACGCTCATGTTCAACCTCACCATGATGCATTACGCCGGTGAAAAAGGCATCGTCGCCTTCACCGCGATCAATTACCTGAACTACGTCATGCTCGCCAGCATCATCGGCATGAGCGAAGGCCTGCGCTCGATCATCAGCTACAACTACGGCATGGCCGATTTCAGCCGGATTCGCCGAACGCTGCGGCTCGCCATCAAGGTCACCATCGGCTTTGCCCTCGTCATGTTTTCCGGCTTCTTCTTTTTCGGCAATGAACTGATCTCGCTCTTTTTCAGCCCGAAGGAAACCGACATCATCGCACTGGCCGCCAGCGGAACCGCCATTCTGGCCTTCTCCTATCTGTTTAACGGGTTCAACATCCTGACGGCAGGCGTATTCACGTCGATAGGACAGGCCAAATACTCGTTGCTGATCTCGCTCTTGCGCGGGTTTATCCTCCTGTTCGTCTTCCTGATGTTTTTGCCGTCCTTCATGGGGATCAAGGGCATCTGGCTGACCGTCCCGCTGGCAGAAGTCTTCACCTTCCTGATCGGAGGTACCTTGTATATGAAAAAAATCCGGCGTATCGGCGCAAGAGTCCCCGCATAGACCTGTCTTGCCGCCAGGAGGTGAATTGGTTCTTCAGCTTATTGATCAGCGTCCGAAAAACCATTTCCCGCCAGCAAGGCTAAAACGCCGATTAGCAAGAAATGTCAAAATCTGGTAAAATAAACCGTTCAGAATACTAACTGTGTCTAAAAACATGGATAGTGAGCTGAATATCAAATCAATACTTTTTCAATCAACCATGAAACCGCTCTTTGTTTAGCACCAGGTGAAACGGGCTACCGCCTGTCACAAATGCCTGTTGTTTCCCGCGAAATGATGCAGGAAACGTGCTGGAAAGGTTTTTCGGCCAAAAAGGGGCAATCCCTTCAAAACCGCAGTTTTAAGCTAACCGCATTTTGTTTCGTCGCTGCCGCCATACCGGCAGGATTTGCTGTACACAAGCCGATTGCAACCGATGAGCTTTTATAAACTCCAGGAAGCATGAGATTAAAATGGAACAAATGAAACCACAAACCGGGACAAAAACCCGGGGAGAAAAGGAACTCGCCACAGGCAGTATTCCACAGCTGTTTATCAAATTCGTCATACCGGGCATGCTGGCCCTCTTTCTGCTGTCAGCCCAGATCTTTATCGACGGTGTACTGGTCGGCAACTTTGTCGGCGCAAACGCCATGGCGTCGATCAACCTCGTCATCCCGATCTATGGCTTTCTGATTGCATTTGCCATCGTCATCTGCGTCGGCTGCCAGTGCATCATCGGCATGAAACTCGGTGAAGGTGACCTGCAAACCGCCAACGATGCCTTGCGCACCGGACTGATCTTCGCCTTCGTCGTCGCATGGATCATCGGCGCGATCGTTTTCGTCATCTCGCCAACGCTGATCACATGGATGGGCGGCAATGAGGTCTTGCAAGATGATGGCGTCAGCTTCATCCGGGTGCTGGCCCTCTTCTTCCCGATGCCGGTCGCCATGTTCATGTGCGATTCCGTCATCAAGGCAATGGGACGCCCGATTTACGCCACCGTTGGCATGATCGCGATGGTACTGACCAACGTCGTACTCGATTTGCTCTTTATCGTCGTCTTCAAATGGGGCGTGGCAGGCGCCGCATTTGCCACAGGCCTGAGTTATATGGTCGGCCTTGCCGTCTATATGCCTGCACTCTTGCACCGCCATACGCCAGTCAACCTGTTTGCGGGACGCTTCAAGGCAGCCCTGATCGGGAAAATGCTTTACATCGGCAGTGCCGAAGGGGTAACTGAGTTGTCCACCTGTCTCGTCACCCTGATGTTCAACATCGTGCTGATGCACTATGCCGGTGAAAAAGGCATTGCGGCCTTCACCGCCATCAACTACCTGAACTTCGTTCTGATGTCCTGCATCATCGGCATGAGTGAAGGCCTGCGCTCGATCATCAGTTATAACTACGGCATGGGCAACCACAGCCGTATCCGGAAAACCATCCGGCTGGCGACCAGGGTCACGACCGCCTTTGCCGCCGTCATGTTCATCGCCTTCACCTTTTTCGGGCGCGAAATGGTCACGCTCTTTTTCAGGGCAGGCGAAACCGACATCGTTATGATGGCAGCCAATGCAACCGCCATTCTGGCCTTTGCCTACCTGTTCAACGGGTATAACATCCTGATCGCAGGCTATTTCACGTCGGTCGGACAAGCGAAATATTCGCTCGTCATCTCGGTACTGCGCGGTATCGGGTTGCTGTCCATCTTCATGCTCTTTTTACCGTCATTACTGGGCATCAGGGGCATCTGGCTGACCGTGCCGCTGGCAGAAATCATCACCCTGCTCGTCGCAGGTATGATGTACCTGAAAAAAATCAGGTGTCCTCACCCCAGACCGGAACTGGCAACGGCAGTGAAATAAACAGATCTGGCGAAACAGATCTGACGACACAAAACGGGACCTTCGAGGTCCCGTTTTCATATCGGTATCCCCGTGAAAAAACTGAAAAAGAAGCCGGATTTCCAGTATGATTCGAGCATTATCCGCACGGAAGAAACGGCATGAAACCAGATCAACATTCCATCGTCATCAACCACGATACCTGCGACACCTGCCGAAAATGCGTACAGGTTTGCCCTGCCGGCATTCTGGTTCAGGACAGGAAGAAGGAACCCATCGGCATCCAGCATATGGAAAACTGCATCGTTTGCGGACACTGCGTCGATGCCTGCCAGACCGGTTCACTGCACCACAGCGCCTTTCCACCGGAAAAGATCCATCCCATCGACTATTCCAAAATGCCCTCGCCGGAACAGGTGATGCTCCTCATCAAATCCCGGCGTTCCAACCGTGCTTTAAGCTCCAAATCCGTTCCACCGGAAAAACGGGATCAGATACTTGAAGCGGCCCGCTACGCCCCCACCGCCTCCAACCGGCAACAGGTGTCCTGCACCGTCATTTCCGATCCGGACAAACTCCGGCAGATCGCTGACTTCACCATTGGCGTATTCGATGCTGCCGCCAGAAAACTGATGAATCCGGTCATCAAATGCTTGCTGAAACCCTTCCTGAAGCAGGCATACAATTACCTGCCCACCTTGCAGCGGCTGAAAGAACAGCACCTTGCCGGACATGATCCGATCCTGAGAAAAGCGACCACGCTCATCCTGTTCCACACACCTGCCTCCTGCCATTTCGGCAGTGAAGACGCCAACCTTGCTTACCAGAACGCTTCTTTGATGGCCCAGTCAATGGGCGTCTCCCAGATTTACATGGGATACGTCATGCGCGCCATACAGCAAGACCGCAGCAAGGCCTTTTCCCGCATCACCGGAGTGAATGAAAAAATCCATGCCATCATGGCACTGGGCATCCCCTCCTTCCAGTATCCACGATATACCGAACGAACCATCCGGAAAACGGGATCATGAAAGTCCCGTTTTCCTGTTACCTCCCTTTTTACCCTTCGCCGGAATGCCAGACTGCCCTTTTCTGATTGAGACGAACCGGCAAAACAGATAAGATGAAAATATTTCCATTTTTTAATTTTTGCCACAGGCCGGCAAACGACGGTATCCATGACTCCAGTCTTTCTGCGTCCATTCGCTTTCAGCCTCTTTATCGCCGTCCTGACGGCACCCGCTTTTGCCGTGACGAGCGAAGTGATTACCGATGCCTCTGGCAAACCCATGTTCGAGCTGAATTACCACGATGCCGGTGAAAGCTGGACATTCGGCAGTCAAGCAGAAACATCCACATGGACCATCCCAAAAGATTTCAGGAGCGAACTGCGCCGTGCCGTCTCATACTGGGCGGACATCATCGGCCCCCACAGCAGTAACAGCCGTCCCGTCTCCGTCATTGTCGGAACCTACAATGCTCAAAATGCAGACGCGTCCTTTCTGCTCAATGAGACAGAAGACGGAAAAATCGTTTACCTGCCCATGGAACAACTGGTCAATAACCGGTTCCGGCAACCCGATAGCCTGCAAATCCGGCTCGGTACCCTGCCTTGGGGACTGGACAATCATCCGGAAAATTTGCCTCACAATGGTGAAAAAACAGCCTTGTTTCCCACCATGACCCACGAAATCTTCCATGCGCTGGGACTCATTAGCATGGCAAACGGCGAATCCGGACAAGCCCGTTTCGATGCAATGGAAAATCCGTATGACAAGTATCTTGTCGACAAAAACGGCGTTCAGGCAAAGCCGGGCATGGAAATAGTCATGAGCGAAAAAGACGGTGCCTTTGTCCTTGATCCCACATTACCAAACGACAGAACCAGTCTCAGCGATTCACAGGGGCATGCCTACTTCAGGGGAAAACATGTACTGGACGCCATCGGAAACGCCAGACTGGGTTATGACAAGGTCAACGGCGTGCCCGTCACCGGTTGGGAATGTTCTTTCCTGGGCTGTTCGCCCGACCTGAGCCATGTGGAACTGGACAACAGCCTCATGAGCCATCAGACATGGCGGAACTATACGTCCTACATGGAAGCCGAAATGGCGATCCTTCAGGATCTGGGTTACACCATCGACCGCAAGCGCTATTTCGGCCATTCGGTTTACGAGAGCGGCATCGTCTGGGAAAGCACGCACGGTTATTCCGCCCGCACGGCCGATGGAACAGGCTGGCTGGAAAACGTCTATAACGACGACGCCTACGGCATGGGACTGCACGTTTACGGTGACGACAATACCCTGACCCAGCGGCACGACATTCTCTCATCCGGCGTTGCCGCCATGGGAGTACGTATCGACGGGCAACGCAATACCCTGACGATCACACCCGGCACCCGCGTTCACGCCATCGGCGACTGGTCAGCCGGCCTGACCGTCGCCTACGGCAAGGGCCATCACATCATCCATCAGGGAGACATCGCCGCCACCGGAGCAGGCGGCATCGGCATCCAGCTCGATTTCGGCGACAATGTCATGGGCAATACAGACGAATATCGGGGCTCGTACATGTTAACCCGTGGCAGCGATTACCGCATCATCCCTGTCAGTGCCGATGACCCGGTACTGGCCTATTACAAACTCGACGGCCCGCTGGTCGATACACTGGATATCAGCGGTCGCGTTTCGGGTTCGCTTGCCGCCATCAAAATTGCCGAAAACGCCTACGTCAAGACCATCAACATCATGCGCGGAGCCGACATCAAAGGCGACATCGTCTCCGAATGGAATCCCGACAACGAAAAACTCCTTGCCGACTTCAAAGGCCAGTTTTATACCGGCCTGAACTTCGGTCTTGCGCCCAAAGCCGACGGCACCTCAAGCGGCAACGCCGACACGTCTTTTTCACTGAACTATGACGGCAACATTTCCGGCGCGAAAAGTCTCGACGTGACCCTGCACGGTGGCCTGCTGACATTGAACGGCCTAAGCAACGTGCGTTCCTTCGACAACCGCGCCAATCTGGTGCTGACTGCCCTGCCTGAAGCGAACGGCTCTGGTATAAGCAGAAGCACCTTCAACAATGCATCACAGGCAGCGATCACAACCGGTACCTATTCCCAGAGTGCCGACGCCAGCCTTGAAACCGCCTTCAATGCCTCCGGCCAAACCGCTGGTATTTCGGCCAGCCAGGCGACCCTCGACGGTACATGGCGCTTGCGTCCGGCCGCGGACTTTTACCGCGACAATACACCGGTTAACGTGGAAAACCCCGTCAATGCCACAACGGTAAGCGGCAATTTCCGGAACGTTTCCATCGGAGAAGTGGCTTCCCCCACCCTGCAATTCAGCCTGACGGATACCAATCCTGACGCACCAGCGGTCAAGGCCAATCGGCAAGCTGACGCCTACAGCCGATATGCCGACAATACCGGAGCCGCATCAGTCGGTCGTATTCTGCCCACCATCTCAAGCATCGCCACAGGCGACATGCAACACCTCTTCACCGCGCTGGACTTTTCCGCCATGAACGGCAGTGATATCCGGGATGGCCTGAAACAGCTGACACCGGGTGCCTACGACACCGTTGCGCGCGAATCGCTGGATAACCAGCATGAACAGAACATGCTCTCCCTCTCCCGCCTTTTCGTTATGGGTAGTCAAAACGCTTGCACAGACAATCCGTCGGATAATACCTCCGGAAAAACCCGCTGCAACGACTGGACCGTTTCCGTCCATCCATTCGGACGCGTCAGCCATCTGGAACCGCACGGCCAGAAAGCCGGTTACACCAGCGCCGGTGGCGGCATCACGGTACAGGCAGAAAAAACGGCATCAAACGGCCTGTCGCTGGCCTTCGACGCCAGCATCTCGGACCGGCGCATCACCTCCGAAGGCGGCTATTCCGCCAAAACCCGCACCCTTGGCGGCTACGCCGGAGCGAACGCCCTCTTCAAACCGGCACACTGGAACGGTTCCTACCTGGTGGGCATCGCCCGGCTCGGTATTGAAGACGTCGAACTCGAACGGCGTATCGCCTTCAACGGATACCAGCGCAAGCACACCGGCAAATGGACAGGCTTCACCGGCAGTGCACTGGCAGGCGTCGGCAAGGACTGGAACACCGGAAACCAGGAAAAAAATCTGGCTTTCGGACCATTGGGCTGGCTGGAATACGCGGTCGCCACCCGTGGTTCCCTGACGGAGAGCGGCGAAGGCGCATCGAAACTGCACGTCAATTCCGATACCGTCAACAGTTTCTCTTCCGCACTCGGCATGCATGCGGCCTTCACGAGCCGCTCGGCAGAAGGTACCCTGCAATGGGATGCACTCGCCGCATGGCGTCACCAGTGGCAAAACGAAACCCTTCACACGACGGCCAACTTCGCCGGATATGGTGAAAACGGTTTTACCAGCACCACCGACCTGACCGGAAAAAACAGCCTGCTTGCCCAGTTCGGCATCAAGGCCACCGACTCAAAAGGCCGCTATGGGCAACTGACTGCCGGGAGCGAATGGTTCGGCTCGAAAACCGCCTCATACTACGCCAGCGTCCGGATCGGCATGGCGTTCTGATTATCGGATACAGGTGAAGCAATTTCCCTTTTCGAAGAAATACCTGTTCCTTTTTTGCCGCATTTTCAGCAAAAATTCACTCACACAACCCGCTTGAACCAAAAGTTACAGCAAAACACTTCAAAACAGTTTTATGGCCTGATAGCATTATTCCATCCTGTCAACTTTCCGCTTCCAGCCAGAAACGTCACGAAAGAAGCCTTTCGTCCCCTCACGGTGCCCACCGGAGCAAACCAAGCGCTCTCCATGAAAACGCTGGGTAATCTTTATATGGAAAAATCCGATAGAAAAGAAGCCGGGAAATGGTATCGTCGTGCCGCCGCCACCGGCGACAAAGCTGTCATCGAATCCATACAGAAAAAAGGCGTTTATCCGGTAAACCCGTGATTACTCCCCAATAAAAAGGCAGCCGGTCAATCCACTGGCTGCCTTTTTCTCATCCAGACTGACAGGACATATCACTTCCCTGCAATCACGTCCCGCAGCACCACCGCATGATTGACCCTGGGATCGTGTGCTGCATAGATCAGCGTGACGTTATTCGTCTTCAACATATCCCGGATTTTTTTCACCTCCGGATTGCCTTCCAGCTCTTCCCGGTACAGTTTTGCAAATTCCCCGAACCTGTCGGGTTCGTGGTTGAACCAGACCCGCAAATCCGGGCTGGGCGCGATATCCTTCATCCAGTCGTCCAGATGCGCCCTGACCTTTGACATCCCGCGTGGCCAGAGCCGGTCCACCAGAATGCGAATCCCGTCTGTTTGGGCAGGCGCTTCATAAACCCGTTTGATTGCCAGCGTATGCATGTGCACTCTCCCTTCATGTCCATTTTGATGTGACGGAGTCATTGAAGGTCAAGGTTAAAACAAACTATACCGTAAAAAGTAACGGCAAAACGAAATCGGCAGGCAACGAGACACGGATTTATCCTGCGGCCCAATCACCGGTAACTTATGCTAGACTTGAACGTTGTCTGTTACAGCCAGACTGCAAACAGGGCCTTTGGCGATATCATCAAAAACCTCCCGTTTGTATTGAGGCATTTTTCACCATAAAAAGCTCCTGCGCAAAACAAAAACACCTGCAGGCCATAAACTCACCCATCATGGAACAAAAGAAACCCGTCGCCGTTCTAGTCACCAGCTTTTTACCTTATCCCGGTATGGGAGGGAGCCATATGCGTGCCTGGGACTGGTTGAAAACCCTCTCCCG
>ENA-UEYG01002850-UEYG01002850.1-human-gut-metagenome-genome-assembly--contig:-NODE-2850-length-10432-cov-3.886625_pt1 | contig 10432 bp, 8 predicted proteins | sample MGYA00242933_ERZ507934 | MGnify/ENA primary metagenome ERZ507934 (study PRJEB26167, sample SAMN06115527) | human gut metagenome | host: Homo sapiens | place: China:Zejiang | collected 2015-11-10... | reverse complement strand
AAATGCTACGCAGATCCCGCAGCCTTTGCAGCGATTTGTATGGACCTTCAGACTCATAATCGCGACCTCCTTCTTTCCTTTGATAAATTTGATACCGGTTTGATTTTTTTATCAAACCGGTATCAAGAAATTTTATTGTAAAAAAATTACCACAAGCCCAGTACTTTCCAATATCCCAGACCGACCGTCATATAAAGGACAAAGTTAAAAGCAACTAAAACTGCTCCTATTTTCCACCATGTCTTTTGCGGCACATAACCGGTCCCAAACAAAACCGGACCTACTGCACCACCGTAATGAGTCAATAAACAGCCATATGCTGAAGATGCACCAAGCAAAAATACCAACGGAAGCGGTGGTACCTGAGCCACAAGCCCTAAAGTGAACAAGACAGGAATAAATGCGCCTACATATGCACCCATGGAAGCAAACACATATCTGACCAGAATACTTATCACAAGCAAAATCCCCATAACAAGAGCTTGATTGACGCCGACAAAATTCATATGCTCACCAACTACTTTTGCCAGCCAAACGAAAAATTTTGCTTTACTCAATATTCCGGAGATCCCCATGATAGCTCCGTACCAGATAAGAGTATTCCATGCACCATTATTCGCAAGTACATTCTTCCAATCAATAAGTTTAAATATAGCACAGCAGGCAAAGAACAATAAGGCTACAGCAGTGCCGTCCAGTTTAGTAAAGCTGCTTGTTGCCCAACCAAGAATTGCCAGAACAAAAAATATTACCAGTAATTTCTCTTTTCCTGTCATTGGCCCAATCTCTCGAAGTCCTTGCGCCGCCAGTTCTTTATGATTAGAAATCTCTTTAAGCTCAGGCGGATACACTTTGTAAATCAAATACGGAACTACCAGACAGGCCAAAAGCGCAGGAAAAACAAGACCGATAAACCAGTCCATCCAGCTGATATCTACTTTTAAAATATCTCTGGCAAAACCTACCGTAAGAATATTAGGAGCACAAGCTGTTAGAAAAACTGCCGAAGTAGACAAACTGATCGCGTAACCGCTGATCGTTATATACGAACCGATTCTGCGTGGGTTATCTTCAGGTTCAGAATTCAGAGTGCTGGCAACATTTCTGAAAATCGGATAAACGATACCACCGGAGCGAGCTGTATTAGAAGGTGTCGCAGGGCTTAAAATAAGATCTGTCAGCATCTGTCCATACACCAGCCCCAAGGATGATTTGCCAAATCTTCCGATCATCCAGTAAGCAACACGTCTACCAAGCCCTGTATCAGCAAAAGCCTGCGTAATAAGAAAAGCTGTAAATACCAGCCACACAGTGCCATTACCATAACCACTGAGTAGTTGACCGACTGGAACGATAAAAGATCCAAAGGCTATCACACTGAGCATTACCACCGCTTCACCCGCCGGCCTCAGGATCAGTCCTAAGATGGCTGCTATATAAACAGCAAATATTTTCCAGGCCAGCGGTGTCAGTCCACTGGGAACAGGTACCATTAAAATAGAAACCGGGACTAATAATAAAAGCAACCATCGTACTACCATAACACTCGCCTTCTTTCTTTATTTATCCAAATAACTTTTATTTAAATCATACCCACAAAAGCCTTCAAGCCTTCAAAATTCAGCATATCGCATTTGTTGACAATAACCCCTTCCGGACTTCTCAGCGTTCCATCGCCTTCTTTAGCATGATTAGCGATAATGTGTGCAACTTCAACAGGCAGTCTATGTTTTACCGCAAGTGCACAGCCAGAAAATGGATGTCGGAGATTTTTTCCCAGCTGTGATTTCTGTGTTTTACCATCAGCAGTCTTTTCATACTCAATCAACTTTCCTACATCATGTAAAAGTGCTCCTGCCAACAGATAATCTTTATTAAGTTTAAATTTTTCTCCGTATACTTCCCATTCTTGATAAGCTTTCATAGACATGCTTGTAACCGTTCTGACATGGGTCCTGTAACTGATCACTGTATCCGGTATCAATAAAGTAAAGGGTATTGTATCAATATCATTTAGCTGCCATCCGCCTGTCTTCAACGCTTCCTCGTATGTTTCTACCACCTTTTTCTGCAGCTCCTTGTCACTGATCATTACAATTTCAGGAAAAACATCATACCAACTGTTATACATATTATTCACCTCTTTTTATAAAATCACGGCAAATCGTAAACAACATCAATAATTGTACCATCACGGTATTCTACTAAACCACAAACTCTATCACCTAAAATCGTTTTTTCAGCAACTCCAGCCAGTTTTTGCGCTTTCTGATGTAATTCTTCTACTGTCATTACCGGCAGTGATGTTTTTTGTAAAATTTCATATAGATCAAGCCGTTTCGGATTAATTGCAATCCCGTAATCAGTTACTAAAACATCTACAGTTTCACCGGGAGTGACTACTGTTTGTACCTTTTCCATCAGCATCGGCAGCCGTCCACGCAAAAGCGGCAAAGCTACTATCGTCACCTCAGCTCCAGCAGCTGCATCAGGATGACCACCAGGTGCACCAATCAACTTACCATAAGAATCAGTAAGTACATTAACATTAAAATTAATATCTACTTCCGTAGCACTTAAAACAGCCACATCCAACAGATTGACATAGGGATTGGCACTGAATGGATTCGCATATGCAGAAGCAGAAATCTCGTGATGTCTGCTATTAAAATACAGTGATTCAATAGCTTTTGTATCAAAGTCCTGTGGATCAAAAAACGTCCCGATATAGCCATTTGCAAGCATCTCAGTCAAGAATCCCGAAGCCCCGCCGATCCCGGCTGCAGCTTTTATACCAGTACGCTGCATTTCTGTCTGTACAAAACCAGCAGCAGAAATTGCTATTCCACCGCTGCCAAACTGAAAAATAATCCCTTCCTTTAGAAGCCCTGCATACTTTATGACCTCAGCCACATATTTAGAAATAACCAGCTCTGCAGGATTTTTGCTTATTCGGATCGATCCTGTAGCTATACCAGAAGGATCACCAATACTTTCCACTTCAACTATATAATCAACCTGGGTTTGCGGAATGCTGACATATTCCAAAGGTACTGAAACTAATCCGTCAGTTACAGCTACAACCTGTTCCGCATATTCGGCATCCGGCATTGCATATCCTAATGAACCACAGGCCGACTTTCCCTGCACACCGTTGATATTTCCATATTTATCACAAGTCGGAGCTGCAATAAACGCTACATCTATGTGCAGCTCGCCGCTTTCAATCGCCCGTGCCCGACCGCCATGAGTGCGGAAAATAGCAGGTTTTTTCAATTTATTTTTTTGAATAAATTCTCCTATCCTGCCTCTTGCCCCACTAGTATCTATAGCCGTAATCGTCCCATCTTCAAAATATGGAAGTAATGCATCCTGAACAAGACTCAGTGAACTTGCTGATAATGTAAGATCTTTAATACCTTTTCTGGAAATGGCCGCTACAACTTTTTGCATCACCAAATCGCCATTTCGCAGCGCATGATGAAAGGAAATCGTCATCCCGTCTTTAAGTTCTACTGCATCTAAAACCTTATCCAGCTCCAATACTTTATCTTTACCGGGCACAACACATTTCACCGGTCTTCCTGCCATTCTCCCAAAAGGTTTTACGGCAAACGCTCCCTGATATGGCATTTTATTTTCCCAACCGGGTATTTTATTAATCAACTCCATAATCCCTTTATCCATTTTCAAACCTCCATTCCTGCAGCTTTAGCATATGACAGGATGGACATTGCTCTTGTAACCATTGGTTTATCAATCATTTTCCCATTAAGCGAAGTAACCCCTGAAGCATTTTTTAGTGCGTCTTCATATGCGTTTAAAATCTCTTTAGCAGACTCTATTTCTTTTATAGTTGGTGTGTACAGCTCATGTACCACGCCAATTTGATTAGGATGCACTACTGATTTCCCCGTATAACCTAATTGCTTACCTAGCTTAACATCAGCTCTAAACCCTTCGGTATTTTTAATATTACTATAAACATAATCCATTGCCATAATTCCCGCAGCATGTGCGTTCAACGAAATCAAATTCCTTGCAAATAATATCTCAGATGCATCTTCGGAACGTTCCATACGCATATCTGTACGGAAATCTTCTGCGCCTAATCCGATTGCCAGCATACGTTTGGAAGCGCTGGCTATTTTATAAGAATTTACTACCCCCAACGCAGTTTCGATACTGGCAACTATTTTAACAGCCCCAATCTCAATAGCATGTTTTTCTTCTATCTCAGTAATCAATACATCTAATTTTTTTATATCTTCCGCAGTCTCTGCTTTTGGTAATCTAAGAAAATCCGGCTGCAAAGGAACCATACTACTTACATCATCTTCATAATATGGTGAATCCGCTTGATTAATTCTTATCCCAACCCTGCAATCCGGGCGATTATACCGCAAAGCATATTTTACTAAAATTCTGGCACTGTCTTTCTCAAAAATTGATACTGAGTCTTCCAAATCATAAATAATACAATCAGGACGATAAATTTCAGCACCTATAATTTTTTTAGGGTCATTGCCTGGCACAAAAAACATCGTTCTATAAAGAGAATTCATGTTAATACTCCTTTTCTGATAAAAATCTTTGTATTGCCGTTTCCAGTCTGGCTCTTATTACAAAATCCAGGGCACCATGATCTTCAATCAGCACACGCGCATTTCCCAAATTGGCTGCTGCTAAAATTTCCTTGGCACTTTTTTCAATAGACTGTCCATATTTAACTAGAACTTTACTGGTGATTTCTATTTTTACACCGTCACTTTTAGTAATTTCCAATGTTATTAAAGCGTCGCCTTTATTAGCTGTTCCCGTAGTTATTTCATGACCTCTGAACACCATATTCACACCGCCTTTTTATGTTTTATCCTAATTCAATTATATATACTTTCCAGATATATGAAAAATAGGCATTTTCGATGTTAATCATCAAAAATGCCTATCTCAAAAGCTCCTGTAAATATTAATGATTTCTCTGAAAACTGTCAAAATCAGAATCAATTACAAATTCTAAAAAGACTTTTGGTAATCTTAAATCGAGCAGCTCTTTTTTATAAATCAGCCATGTTTTTCTTTCCAGCTTAGAACCGTTCTTATGCACTAAAGGAATAGAATATAGTTGAGGATATTCTTCAATTAAAATTGATGGCAAAATTCCATACCCCAATCCGTTGAAAACCATTTCTTTACAAAGATCCAAATTACTGACCCGCGTACCAATAATAGGAGAATCCTCAAAAGTTTCATGCCACCAGCCATCAAGTAAATTTTGATAATATTGGTCTGTATCATAATCTACACGGACCATATGGGGAAGATCCTCCAGTTTAAACGGCTGAGCAGCTACGGCACACACATGATTCGTAGTTAAAAGTACGCGTTCGTCCTCCCGCCAGTCAAAATCATTTCTTACAAAACCGAAATGAATTCCCAAGGAACTGGCAAGACTTATAACATCACTGCTTTGTGCAATCTGTACATCAAATTTCGTTTTGGGATACATATCCTGGAATCTACCCAGCAGCTTTGGCAAAAAATATCTGGCAAGGATACTTGGAGCAGCAATACGCAGGGTTCCTGCAACATCTTCCTGCATATTGGTAATAGTTTCTCTCAGCTCCTGCATTTCGCCAAGTATATGTTCAGCAAATTTTACCGTATATTCTCCGGTTTCAGTAAAAGTTATACCTTTGTTGCCGCGATATAATAATTTCGTTCCTAAAGACTCTTCAATTTGTTTAATCCGGGCAGTCAATGTCGGCTGAGACATATACAAAACTCTTGCCGTTTTTGTTATATTTTTTTGTTCATACAGTGTTTTGATGATCTGCCAGTCCCGTTCTTCCATAATGCACCGCCTAATATACAACCGTAACTTTCGTTAATTATATCATGTCCGTACCCATATATTCATATAAAATAAGCAACTATAATTCTTTTATTTACTTTTAATATCGCAATTACGCCCGGCTCTTAACAAAGCACTGGAACGGCTCCCACCTATATACCGCTCTACTTTATGTCCAAGCTCTAAATATTTCTCTAAATCTGCTCCTGTCATAATTCCCATTTCCTTACACATATTTATCAAGTCTTCAGTAGCAATATTTCCTGAAGCTCCGGGAGCAAACGGACAACCGCCCAAACCTGCAAAACAAGCGTCATAATTTGTAATTCCTGCCATTAATCCTGCTAAAACATTAGCTAATCCCATACCACGTGTATTATGAAAATGCAGTACCCATTCGATATCAGGAAATAATTTTTTTATATGAACTCCATACTCATAAACTTGCAGAGGATTAGCCATCCCCGTCGTATCTGACAATGATATTTCCTGAATTCCTAATTTTCTCAGCTGAAAAATAATATTGACCACTTGTTCTAATGGTACAATTCCATCTATAGAACAGCCAAAAGATGTTGATATAGCGCCAGACAGCACTATTTTTTTCTGTTCAGCATATTCAGCCAGTTCAGCAAATGACTTTACAGCTTCCTCCGGAGTTTTATTCATATTTCTCAAGCAATGTGATCTACTGGCCGAAACAGTTATTTTAGCTTTACTGAGACCAGCAGCTTCCGCCCTTTTCAATCCCTGCATATTGAAAATCAGCCCTCTGTACTCAACGCCCGCTTTTCTGTGCAGTCTTGCAGCGATCTGATCTGTATCAGCCATCTGCGGTACTGCTTTAGGATTGACAAAAGATCCGATTTCAATAACTTTTATACCTGCTTCAGCTGCTGTTTCAATCAGTTCCAGCTTTTGTTCGATCGTCAGAAATACTTTTTCATTCTGCAGACCATCCCTCGGCCCAACTTCACAAATTTTAATAACATCAGGTAAACTTTTCATCTTAAATCACTCTTTCTGCGTGCAGCTCTGCACATACCGACTGAGAAAATCCCAACAGCCCTTCATATATTGCATCATTATGCTCACCAAGCTGTGGCCCTACCCATTTAATTTCGCCTGGGGTTTCACTGAATACAGGTGTTATTCCCGGCATTTTTATTGTTCCCAATACTGGATGAGACATCTCAACAATATCATTTCTTGCGGCATAGTGCGGATCAGCAAAGATATCTTCGATACTGTAAACTAAATTTACAGGCACCCCAGCATTATCTACGATCTCTTTCAGCTCAATATACTCTTTACTGCCTATCCAATCACTAACTATTTTATCCAGAGAATTGTCGTTGGTTACTCTTGCCCTCATCGTTTCATAGAGCGGATTTGTCATCAAGTCTTCTCTGTGCATTGCTCCAGCCAAATATTCCCAAGTTCTGTCAGTACTGCAGACCAAAACTACCCACTTACCGTCTTTAGTTTTATACGTACCTCCAGGACTGGAAGTCCCATTCAATTTTGGTTTTCTCTCCCTTATAATACCGTTCTTATCATAATCAGCGCACAATATTTCCATAAACCTAAAAATACCTTCATATAAGCTTACATCTATTTCCTGTCCTTTGCCATGAAGGGCATCCCGGTGATATAAAGCCATCATAGTACCCATAGCTGTATATAACCCTGCAATATAATCTGTAAGCGAAAAAGACGGGCTGACCGGAGGCCTGTCTGGGTATCCCGTAATATATGTCATTCCTGAAAAAGCAGTCGCCGGCGTTCCAAAACCAGGAATATTTTTGTAAGGACCTGTTTGACCATAACCTGTCACATGGCTGAGGATTATATCCTGTTTCCTTAATTTCATCGCCTCATAACCAATGCCCCACTTATCTAATGTCCCAGTTCTAAAATTTTCAATCACAACATCACTTTTTTCTACCAGCTGTAAAAATATTTCTTTACCCTTTTCCGTACGCAGATCTAAAGTAATTGATTTTTTATTTCTGCCCATACAGGCAAAACGCATAGCCTGCCCTTCATGATATGGTCCCAGTCTGCGAAAAGGATCTCCTCCGTCCGGCATCTCCACCTTAATAACTTCAGCGCCAAAATCAGCCATCAATCCAGCGGCAAATGGTGCAGCTATTACTGTTGAAATATCTAAAACCCTGATACCTTCCAATAATTTCATACTAATACTCCTCTCATAAAGAAATACTGCGATACACAATTTCTCCACCGGTAATAGTCAGCTGCGGTACAAGCACTTCTCTGCCTATTCTTGTTTCCTTCTGTGTATCACTGAAGCAGATATATTTATCACAACGTTTTAAAATTGCCACATCCGCAAGAAATCCTTCCTGCAGTTGTCCGATTTCGCTTTCCATCCCCATAATCTTTGCCGGAATGCTGGTACAACGCGCAATAATTTCCGGCAGCGGCATTTTTAAGAACAAATACTTTGACATCAGATACGGCATTGAAAACACCGGATCTTTAAACAAAGTTTTTACTGTCAAATCAGTAGAGATGATATCCGGATAAAAGCCTTCAGCTATAGCTTTCTCCGCTACTTTAAATGACCAATGATTGCCTCCATTAGCTGCATCAATAATAACGCCGCGTTTTTGCGCCTCACGAACCGCTGGGAGCACTTTGCCATTATTATCCAAGATCGTATATCCTGTACCATGATAACAATGCGCCAAAACATCTTCAGGACGCAAAAGCTTGACAACTGTTTCCATTGCCTCAGGAGGATTTGTCACATGTACTGCCAGTCTGGTTCCCAGCTTTTCAGCAACATTAACTGCCTGTTTTAAAACATTGATCCCCAAATCGCCAACTATTTCTTTACTGATCCTTATTTTTAATCCCAGCAAAATATCATGGTGCTCTGTCAAAACATCCCTTAATCTTCCAACATCCCAACATGACGGTTCAACATTTTCATGATATTTCATCGTAGCAAGCCCTGCAGGGCAGAGATTCACAAAAGCTTTGATACGCATTTTAGAGCGTTGGATAACATCTTTTTTAAAGCATTCAAAATTTGCAATACCGGTACTACCTGCATCAACAGCAGTTGTAACACCTTGCGGTATAAAACTTAAATCAGGTTCTATTCCTATCTCTGTCCCGTCCGCAAAAACATGACTGTGGAAATCGATCAACCCGGGAACAACCAAATTTCCTGAAGCATCGATAACAATATCAGCGCCCGTAAAATTTTTAGCACTGGCTATTCTTCCGCTTTGGATATAAACATCACGCTGTTCCTGGGTTTTAAATATTGGATCTACGACAACACCATTTTTGATAAGAATATTTTTCTTCATCCTTTTACCCTCCTTTAATTTACTGCTTAACAGCAAATAATTTTTTCGTTTCTCTGGCAATCATAAGTTCTTCATTAGTTAAGATCGTCCAAATAGCAACGTCAGAATCAGACTTGCTTAAATCCGCATCCTCTCCGCGCACTTCATTTTTCTTCAGATCCAGATGTGCTCCAACAACTTCCAGCCCACTGCATATTTTAGCGCGCATATACGGTGAATTTTCACCAAGCCCAGCAGTAAAAACTATTGCATCCAGACCTCCCATTGCAACCACATAACTTCCGATGTATTTTCTTACCTGATAGGCAAAGACATCTATTGCCATCTGTGCTCTCTGGTCTCCTATCTTAGCTGCACTTTCCAGATCTCTAAAATCACTGGATAATCCTGACAATCCAAGTATCCCTGATTTATTGTTCAAATATCTATATACCTGCTTACCAGTCATATCCTCCTGTTCCATAATAAAGGGAATAATAGCCGGATCAATCTCTCCGGACCTTGTTCCCATAATCAAACCCTCCAAAGGAGTAAAGCCCATGCTGGTATCAATTGATCTCCCATCTTTAACAGCAGCAACACTGGCTCCATTTCCCAAATGGCAAGTAATTATTTTCATTTTCTTAAGGGCACGGCCTATTTTCTGCGCTAATGTGTCCGCAACATACTGATGAGAAATTCCATGAAATCCATACCGCCTGATACCATATTTTATATACAATTCATAAGGCAGCCCGTAAAGATAAGCTGTTTCCGGAATAGTCTGATGAAATGCTGTATCAAAAACTGCAACCTGCATAACACCAGGAAATAAATCCTGACAAATTTTTATTCCTTCCAGATTTACAGGATTATGCAAAGGAGCTATGGTTATGCAGGAACTGATTGTTTTCAGTACTTCGTCATTTATAACAACCGACTCTTTAAACCTTTCCCCGCCATGTACCACTCTATGTCCAATACATTCTATCTCTTCCAACGACGCAATAACCCCGTAATTTTCCTGTACGATACTTTCTAAAATCAACTGGATCCCAGTTTTATGATCAGGTATGGTCCTTTTGATTTCAATGACATATTCGTGCTTTCCAAGAAATTTTAAAAGGCTTCCATCCATTCCTATGCGTTCTACTTGCCCTTTAGCCAATAACATTTCGTTTTCCATTTCCAGCAGTTGATAACAGTGCACAGACCGGGCAAACGCTTGTTGGCGTACAGCTCGTTGATGAGC
>ENA-UEYG01002832-UEYG01002832.1-human-gut-metagenome-genome-assembly--contig:-NODE-2832-length-10504-cov-5.029539_pt1 | contig 10504 bp, 9 predicted proteins | sample MGYA00242933_ERZ507934 | MGnify/ENA primary metagenome ERZ507934 (study PRJEB26167, sample SAMN06115527) | human gut metagenome | host: Homo sapiens | place: China:Zejiang | collected 2015-11-10... | reverse complement strand
TCTTTGATTTCTTCGCTTTTAGGATAGCTATTGCGGATGTTATATGGTATTGTGTGTTGCTGACGAAGGAGGTGGCAGAGGAATGAGTGATAAGGAGAAAACCAACGGTTCTCTGGCGATGGCTCCGCGGGTCATTACGATTCCGGCAGCGAATCAGGAAACCGCACGAAAACTCCGCGTGGCAGCGTATACCCGTGTCAGTTCCAACTCCAAGGATCAAGAACACTCCTTTGCCGCGCAGAATGCCTACTTCTCCAAACTCATCACAGACAACCCTGATTGGGAGTTGGCAGACATATATGCCGACCAGGGCATCACCGGCACGTCCATAGACAAGCGGGATGACTTCCTACGGATGATGGAGGACTGCCGAAAAGGGCGTATCGACCGCATCCTTGTGAAATCTTCCTCCCGCTTCGCCCGGAATACCAAGGAAAGTCTGGCGGCTGTACGGGAACTGAAGTCTCTCAACATCAGCGTCTACTTTGAGGAGCAAAACATTGACACCGCGCAGGTGTCCGGCGAAGTTCTTATCGCCATGTTCGCGGCACTGGCCCAGCGGGAGAGCGAGGCTATCTCCGAACGGGTGCGGTGGAGCTACAGAGTCCGAATGAGCAAAGGGAGATTTTCCACCTGCAAAGCGCCCTATGGCTATCGGCTCGTTAAAGATCATTTGGAGATTCAAGAGGATGAAGCGTCAATCATCCGACATATCTTCGACCGTTACCTTGCAGGTGTCAGTATGGAGAATATTGCAAAGGAAATCACGGCGCTGGGCTGTCCAACGCGGGACGGCACTCAATATTGGCAGTTGACCTCCATCCAGTACATACTGCAAAACGAAAAATACGCCGGAGATTCTCTGTCTCAAAAGAAATATACCACCCGCAGCTTTCCTCGGCAGCAAAAAATCAACCACGGCGAACGAAAACAGTATCTTGTGATAGATTCTCATCCCGCAATCATCAGTAGAGAGATTTTTCAAAAGGTGCAGGAACTTCTGACACAGAGAAGTGCCGCGATTCATCCACGGTCAGATGTCCCCCACGCTTTTGCGCGTAAAGTCGTGTGCGGTCACTGCGGCACACTCTGCAAAAGGAAAAATTGTGGTGGCTCTGTAAATTGGGCGTGTCGCAGACACGACAAGTCTATCACCGCCTGCCCCAATACGCAGGTTCCAGAGGAACAGATGAAAAACGCATTCCTCCATGTATATTACAATCTTAAACATTATGGAACGAGCATTCTCACCCAACTCATCTCTGACCTCTACGCCGCCAGAACCGGCAGTCTCCTCTGGAGCGAGAACATCGTGGAGATTAACAAACAAATATCGGATATTGCCAGTCAGGAACGACTTCTGACCCAGCTCAAGCAGCAGGGAGTGGTCGATCCTGACATTTTTATATCCCGCAGCAATCAGCTTGCAGAGCGCCGCCGGGAACTGAAACTCCAAAAGGAGCGTATCCTACGGTCTGAGGAGGATCACACCATCCAGCAGACACAGGATCTGCTGGATGTGCTCGAAAGCGGACCGGACTGGCTGGATGACTTCGATGAGCAGCTATTCAGCGATATGGTCGAGAAAATCGTGGTCGTGGACAATGAAACACTGCGCTTCCGCCTTCTCAATGGACTGGAGGTCACAGAAAAAATAGAAAGGACACGGAGATAATGGGAAAACGAAAGCAGCCCTTCGGCTATAAAATGAAGCTCGGAGAGATCGTGCCGCAGACGCAGGAGGCGGAAGCGGTGCGGAGCATCTACCTGCAATACCTTGCTGGTGCCTCCTTCAAGCAGCTTGCCGAACAGCTTCAGACAGAGGATGTTCCCTACGATGAGGACAAGTCCTGGAACAAAAATATGGTGGCACGAATTCTGGAGGATGACCGGTATATCGGTGAGAAAGAATTCCCGGCGCTCATCCCAACGGAGCAATTCCACGCCGCCCAGGAACGCAGAAAAGAGATGCGCCCTGAGTATAAGCAGACACCTGCGCAAAAGGAGTTGCGCAAGTTGTGCGGCGGCATCGTACCCGACAGCGTAGCACGAAAAGTCCTCAAGATACTGAATCAGGTGGTCAATGATCCGCAGATCATCAAGATAGAAACATCCGGTGTTCCCACCACAGAAGATATCCGGCGGCTCCAGCAGGAACTGGACAAGCTGCTGCAGACACCTCCTGTGGATGAAGAAATCGCGCGCCAAAAGGCAATGGAGTTGGCGGTACTGACCCTTGTGAGCGTAGAGATGGACGAATACGAAGCCCACCGGCTCCGCAGCATCTTCGGGAAGCAGGCAAAGATGCGGGAACTGGATGCGAACCTTCTACGGCAGAGTGTCCGGAAAATCACTTATGGCAGTAAGACGGTCAAGGTCCTGCTGAAAAATAATCAAGTCTTAGAGGAGTGTGATGATGCATGACGCAGACCCGCCCTGAACCGAAGGTCATTATCATCCCTGCAAAGGAGGAATCGCCGCAGGATCAGGAAAAGAAGAAAAATCTCCGGGTAGCTGCATACTGCCGTGTGTCCACCAAAAAAGATGAACAGCTTGGCAGCTATGAAAACCAGAAAGCATACTACACGGAAAAGATCATGGTAAATCCCAACTGGACGATGGCGGATATCTTCGCGGATGAGGGTATCACCGGTACCTCCGCCTGCAAGCGCAAGGATTTTCTTCGCATGATCCGCCAGTGCAGGCAGGGCAAAATCGACATGATCCTTGCCAAATCCGTCTCCCGCTTCGCCCGTAATACCGTGGACACGCTGAACTATACCCGCGAACTGCGCGGCATGGGCATCCCGGTCATCTTTGAGGAGCAGAATATCAACTCCATCTACCCAGAAAGCGAGTTCCTGATCACTATCCACGGTGCCTTCGCACAGTCCGAAAGTGAGGGCATCTCCTCCCGTGTTAAGTGGGGCAAGCATCAGGCGATGCGGACGGGAAAGGCGAATATCCAGTATAAGACCCTGCTGGGCTATGAAAAGAACCCTGACGGTGAGATGGTGGTGAATGCGGAGCAGGCGGAAACGGTCCGAAGAATTTATGAGATGTACTTATCCGGCCAGACGCTGCGCAGCATCAAGGAAGCCTTGGAATCCGGCGGCTTCAAGAATTCGGCAGGAACAATGGAATGGACAACTTCTAATCTGCGGACGATCCTCTCTGACGAAAAATACTGCGGTGACGTCCTGCTCCAGAAAACATTCATTCAGGATTGTATCAGTAAAAAGGTTATCAAAAATACCGGACAGCTTCCTATGTATCTGATTCAGAACCACCATGAAGCCATTATCCCACGGGACCGATTCGATGCCGTGCAGGTGGAATTGGCACGGCGCAAAACATTGACAAGCAGCACGAAAAAGAGCGCTCCGACCGGCATGAGCCGTTACAGCGGCAAATACGCGCTCAGCGGTCTGCTGTTCTGCGGCGAGTGCGGTACGGCGTACCGCAGAGTGGTGTGGACACAGCACGGTGAGAAACGAGCCGTGTGGCGCTGCAGCAGCCGCTTGGACTATGGAAAGAAATACTGCAAAGAATCTCCGACGCTGGACGAATCGCCGCTTCAGCAGGCGGTGCTGGCAGCCATCAATGCATCCATGTCAGGGTGCAAGGTTCTGGCAGATCAGCTTGTAGATGCGATGGAGCAGGAATTGGCGCCGATTCCCGGTGAGAGCATGAGCCTTGGAGATATCGACCGAGCGGTCACAGAGTTGGGCAAACAATTCGATACGCTTCTGGCAGAAGCGGCAAATGGTGACGCGGACGAATACGCCGAGCGCTTTCGCACCATCTCCACCACGATGGAAGAACTGAAGCGCCGCAAGGCGGCAATCCTCAGTATCCGCCAGGAGCAGGAGCAGATCAGCCGCCGCATCCATGCGGCAGCCTCGGCAATGACCGCGGCGACTGTGGGAATCACAGAGTGGGATGATGGCGTGGTCTATCAGATGCTGGAAAAGGTCACCGTCCTGACGGGTAACCGCATCAAGGTCACTTTCCGCAACGGCGTAGAAATCGAACAGACCGTAGACCAACCTAAGAGGAGGAAATTCATATGATTTATGTGACTGGCGATTGCCACGGAAACTTCCGGCGTTTCCAATCGGAATACTTCCCGGAGCAAGCTAACATGACAAAGGATGACACGGTCATCATCACAGGAGACTGCGGCGGCGTGTGGTTTGGCGACAGCCGCGACGATGAAACGTTGGACTGGCTGGAACGTCTGCCCTTCACGCTTGCCTTCGTCTGCGGCAACCATGAAAACTATGACGCGCTGGAACGATATCCGGTGGACGATTGGCACGGTGGCAAGGTACACCGTATTCGTCCTCATGTGCTGCACCTGACGCGCGGCCAGATCTTCGAGCTGGAGGGCTGCCGCTTCTTCACCATGGGCGGCGCAAAAAGCCACGACATCGAGGATGGGATTCTGGAGCCGGATACCTCGGATTTTGAGCGAAGGCTCACGATGCTCCAGCGCAAACCAAGAGCGAGATACCGCATCAACCACATCTCGTGGTGGGCGCAGGAGCTGCCCTCCGATGAGGAATATGCCGAGGCGCGGCGAAACCTCGACGCGGTCAGCTGGGCGGTGGACTACATCATCACCCACTGCGCGCCCACCAGCATCGCCCTCGCGGGGAGCCGCCACAACGAGGCGGACCGGCTTACGGACTTCCTGCAGGAGGTGCAGGAAAGAGCAAAATACCACTACTGGCTGTTCGGCCACTATCATGACAACAAAGCCGTTAACGAAAAGCACATCCTGCTGTGGGAGCAGATCGTGCGAGTCATCTGAAGCAGGTCAAAGCAGAGAAGAACACGGTGAAGCCGCCGTGCTTTTCTCTGCTTTGAGCGTTGATCAGGCGCATCGCGTCGGAAAGGAGAAAGCCCATGAATATCCGCAAGCCAACAGACTACACCGCCATGTTTGCCGCACTGGACGCGCTCATGGCAGCGCAGCTCCCGCAGATGGAATTGTACCGCGAGATCGGCCGGCTGGTCAGCCGCAGGAGCGAAAAAGGCGCGGCTGTCGCAGCGTCGGAATACCTGCAAGCGGCCTATCCCACAGCCGAGGGCTTTTCTCCCCGCAATGTGCGCCGTATGCGCGTGTTTTACGCAGCCTACGAGGAATCCCCTGAAATCATACGGCTGGCGATGAGCCTCGGCTGGACGCGGAATGTGGCGATTTTGGAGGGATGCGGCAGCAACGAGGAACGGTCCTGGTACATCCGAGCCGTCCTGTGTTTCGGATGGAAGAAAGGCAAACTACTGGAAGCCATAGAATCTCAGGCGTGGCTGCATTCTTCTCTCGACGCGCAGGCAATTTCCTGCTATACTGAGGAAAAAGAAATATCTCAGGAGAGCGAGTGCGATGACGAAAATACTTTTTGTGTGCCTGGGCAATATCTGCCGCAGCCCCATGGCCGAGTTCGTGATGAAGGATTTGGTGAAGAAGGCAGGGCTTGCCTCACAATTCCATATCGAATCGGCGGCCACCAGCCGGGAGGAGATCGGCAACCCGGTCTATCCTCCGGTACGGCGCAAGCTGGCGGAGCACGGGATCTCCTGCGACTGCCACGCGGCGCGGCAGCTCACGAATCAGGACTACGACAAGTACGATCTGCTGATTGGCATGGACAGCGCCAACCTGCGGAATATGCATCGCATCTGCGGCGGCGACTTTGCTGGCAAGCTGCGCCTCCTGATGGACTATACCGACCACCCCCGCGATGTTGCCGACCCGTGGTACACGGGCGATTTTGAGGCAACCTGGCAGGATGTGCTGTCGGGATGCCAGGGACTACTGAGAGAATTATTGCAGGAGCGAGGTGAACAGAATGGATAACGAGCTTCAAACGAACTATACAACAGAGCAGACCTATCATTCAATCCGCCATTCCATTGTGTCTGCACAGCGCAGTTTGTGCACAGCAGTAAACTCCGCAATGGTGACGGCCTATTGGGAAATCGGTGAGCAGATTTACAAAGCCTGCGGAGAAAATGACCGCGCAGGATATGGCAAAAAGCTGCTGCAGTACCTGTCCGCACATCTGACAGCGGAATTCGGGAAAGGATTTGACGAGTCAAATTTGCGAAAAATGCGCCAGTTCTACTGCGCATATCCAATTCGAGACACACTGTGTCCTGAATTGAGCTGGTCGCACTACCGACTACTGATGCGCGTTCCCAATGAGAAAGAGAGAGACTTCTATGCGGAAGAATGTGCGAAGTCCGCATGGAGCGTCCGGCAGCTTGAACGGCAGATTCACACGATGTACTATCAGCGCATCTTGGCAAGCCAGGATAAATCGCTTGTCGCTGCTGAGATACAAACGACGGAGCCAAAACCGGAATATGAAAAAATCATCAAAGACCCCTATGTAATGGAGTTCCTGCAAATCCAACCGGATACGCATGTGTATGAGGGAGAATTGGAGCAGGCATTGATTGACCACCTGCAACACTTCCTGCTGGAGCTGGGACGAGGCTTCTCCTTTGTAGCTCGACAGAAGAAGTTTACGCTGGATGGCCAAAGCTTTTTCATCGACCTTGTGTTTTACAATTACATCCTAAAATGTTTCGTGTTGATTGACCTGAAGATGGGACAGCTTACGCATCAGGATCTCGGTCAGATGCAGATGTACGTCAACTACTATACTCGTGAGTTGATGAACGAAGGAGATACACCGCCGATTGGCATTGTCCTCTGCGCCGATAAAAGTGATGCTGTTGTAAAGTACACTTTGCCGGAGGATAATCACCAGATTTTCGCATCCAAGTATTTTACCTATCTGCCGACAGAGGAAGAACTGAAGCGAGAACTGCGGCTGGATGAGTTCCAAAAGCTGGACGAGTAATATCTGCGTTGAATTCGACCGGGGGTTCGAATAGCGTCAGTAGTACCTCAAAAAAATTGCGAGTATTTTTTGCCGGAAATTTGCAAGCCGTTGCGGTACAAGGATTCCAAGGCAAAATATCCGAATTGAAGCCGCCTGACAGAATGTGTTGATGAAAGATGCAGCACAGAAAACTCTGCGCGAAAGTGTGGAGTTTTCACATATTTATTGGCTTTTTCACTGAAAAAAGTTAGAAAAACAGGTTTTATCAAAAAGTCAGTTTTTCTCCGCAACAGGCGACATTTTAGAGATGCAGCCGGTCGTTTTTATGAACTGGTGTGACTCGAACGCCAGGGCTTCAAAAAAGAACAAACCGACAGGCCACCGATCTCTCCCTCACGGGGAGCAGGTCGATGGCCTTTTTTCGTCTCCAATGGTGCTTATGTTGCTTCTGCTTCGCTTGTGTGTCATTCCCTGGTGGTATTGGTAATAGCTTTCTCGTAACCTTTCGGGTATAAAAACTTATAATCACTTATAAGAAGTGAGGTTCTGAAAACTCTGCAGGTGACTGAATTTTAAGAACTTATGGGAGCTTATGAGGACTTATGAGCTGCGTGATTATTTTAACGTTAATTATTTAACGGATATGTAAAAAATTTAACGATCCCTTTGTGGGAAGTGCAGAAAATCCGCCGGAAGGGGAAAATGTCCTTGCTTAATGGTGGGGGAGACCGTATAATACTAAGCAGGTGAAACTGGCCTTGACGGAATGCTTTCCGGTCAGCGGCCCCCCATAATCACATAAATTACAGGAGGACAATCACATGAAAGTAGCGATTTTCGGCGCCGGCACCATGGGCAGCGGCATTGCTCAGGTTTTCGCGGCTAAGGGCCACACTGCCCTGATGTATGCAAGCTCTGTGGCTTCCGCTCAGAAGCACAAGGATAAGCTGGCTGCTTCTCTGGCCAAGCGCGTGGCCAAGGGCAAGATGACCCAGGAGGCTGTGGACGCTCTGCTGGCCAACATCCTGGTGGAGGAGAAGTCCGCCTGCGCTGACGCCGATCTGATCATCGAGTGCGTCAAGGAAGACATGGCTACCAAAAAGGAGCTGCTCTGCGAGCTGGACGAGCTGTGCAAGCCCGAGGCCATCTTCGCTTCCAACACCTCCTCTCTGTCTATCACCGAGATGGGCAACGGCCTCAAGCACCCCGTCATCGGCATGCACTTCTTCAATCCCGTTCCCAGCATGAAGCTGGTGGAGATCATCCGCGGTGCCAACACCACTCAGGAGACCTTCGACGTGATCTACAAGCTGTCTCAGGAGATCGGCAAGGATCCCGTTGAGGTTGCTGAGGCTCCCGGCTTCGTGGTCAACAAGATCCTGATCCCCATGATCAACGAGGCCATCGGCCTGGTTGAGACCGGCGTTGCCTCTGTGGAGGATATCGACAAGGCTATGCAGCTGGGCGCCAACCATCCCATGGGCCCCCTCGCTCTGGGCGACTTCATCGGTCTGGACGTGTGCCTGGCCATTATGGAGACCCTCTTCAACGAGACTGGCGACGGCAAGTATCGTCCCGCTCTGCTGCTGAAGAAGATGGTCCGCGGCGGTCTGCTGGGCCGCAAGTCTGGCAAGGGCTTCTACGATTACAGCAAGTAAATCGATCCCAAGACCGGGCCGCTGAAAAGCGGCCCGGTTTTTTACATTTTCAGACAATAAATCGTAAATTTTACATAGATACTGGACCTTCCGACATTTGAGACAGTTTTAGCGTTAAAAGTTTGGCAATTTTCACGAAGCGCTTTTCCTTGCCTTTCTTTGACGGCTGCGTTATAATTTTCACATAGTAAAGGTGAAGAGTGGGCACTGGGTTGCAACAGGGGCGTTGCCGCTGTTGCGATTTCTTTGGGCTTCCGGTGTTAAAAATGTAACAAAGTAATCGCTTTTTTACCAAAACTATCTCGTATTGCTTGTCCCGGAGGTCATGAAGTTCTTTAAAATGCTGACGGGAGATTGTAATAACCGAACAAGAAATTGTAGGAGGATCGAATCATGGATTTTCATCTGACAAACGAGCAGCAGATGCTCCGCAAGATGTACCGGGAATTCGCCGAGAACGAGGTCAAGCCTCTGGCTGAGGAGATCGATGAGGAAGAGCGCTTCCCCATGGAGACCGTCGAGAAGATGGCTAAGCTGGGCATGATGGGCATTTACTTCCCTAAGGAATACGGCGGCGCCGGCGGCGACGTCCTGTCCTATGCCATGTGCGTGGAAGAGCTGGCCAAGGTCTGCGGCACCACTGCTGTTATCGTTTCCGCTCACACCTCTCTGTGCTGCGCTCCCATTTATGAGAACGGCACCGAGGAGCAGAAGCGGAAGTACCTGCCCGACCTGCTGAGCGGCCGTAAGATCGGCGCTTTCGGTCTGACCGAGCCCAACGCCGGTACCGACGCTTCCGGCCAGCAGACCACCGCTGTCAAGAACGAGAACGGCGACTACGTCCTCAACGGCAGCAAGTGCTTCATCACCAACGGCAACGTGGCCGATACCTTCGTGGTGTTCGCCATGACCGACAAGTCCAAGGGCAACCACGGCATCTCCGCCTTCATCGTTGAGAAGAGCTTCCCCGGTTTCTCCACCGGTAAGCACGAGAAGAAGATGGGTATCCGCGGCAGCTCCACCTGCGACCTGATCTTTGAGGATTGCATCGTGCCCAAGGAGAACCTGCTGGGCAAGGAAGGCAAGGGCTTCAAGATCGCTATGCAGACTCTGGACGGCGGCCGTATCGGTATCGCTTCTCAGGCTCTGGGTCTGGGCGAGGGCGCTGTCAACGAGGCTGTCAAGTACACCCAGGAGCGCGTCCAGTTCGGCCGCCGCCTGAGCCAGTTCCAGAACACTCAGTTCCAGCTGGCTGATATGCACACCCGTATGCAGGCCGCTCAGTACCTGGTGTACGCTGCCGCTATGAAGAAGCAGCTCCATGAGGATTACTCCATGGACGCTTCCATGGCTAAGCTGTTCGCTGCTGAGGCCGCTTCCGACGTGACCCGCCGCGCTGTTCAGCTCTTCGGCGGTTACGGCTACACCCGTGAGTATCCCGTGGAGCGCATGATGCGCGACGCCAAGATCACCGAGATCTATGAGGGTACTTCTGAGGTCCAGCGTATGGTCATTTCCAGCCACCTGGGCGTGAAATAAGGATAGGAGGTAAAGGTTAAAATGAAAATCATTGTTTCTATTAAGCAGGTACCCGATACCTCCGGCAAGGTGGCTGTCAATCCCGATGGTACTCTGAACCGCGCTTCCATGCAGACCATCACCAACCCCGACGACATGAACGCTCTGGAGGCTGCCCTGAAGATCAAGGACGCCACCGGCTGCAAGGTCACTGTTGTTACCATGGGTCCTCCTCCCGCTGCCGGTATGCTGCGTGAGGCTCTGGCCATGGGCGCTGACGAGGCTTATCTGGTTTCCGCCCGTGAGTTCGGCGGTTCCGATACCTATGCTACTTCCCAGATCCTGGCCGCTGCCATCAACAAGATCGGCGTGGAGAAGGACGATATCGTGCTGTGCGGCCGTCAGGCTATCGACGGCGATACCGCTCAGGTCGGTCCCCAGATCGCTGAGAAGCTGCACCTGCCCCAG
>ENA-UEYG01002830-UEYG01002830.1-human-gut-metagenome-genome-assembly--contig:-NODE-2830-length-10505-cov-4.249233_pt1 | contig 10505 bp, 4 predicted proteins | sample MGYA00242933_ERZ507934 | MGnify/ENA primary metagenome ERZ507934 (study PRJEB26167, sample SAMN06115527) | human gut metagenome | host: Homo sapiens | place: China:Zejiang | collected 2015-11-10... | reverse complement strand
AAAAGTTACTGGAGAAGTATGATAATCTCGATCTTTCCATTGATAAGGAGGTTTTTGCTGCCATGCTCAAAGAGTATCAGTCGAAAGTGGATAAAAAGTTTCTGCCTGCTATGTATGAGAAGATAGATACGCTCTACAACGGGAATATTCAGACCTATGTAGACTCTTTGTATGCAACTTCCAATATAACGTCTCCTAAAGGCTTAAAACGCTTTCTGGAGCGAGATACTACTTATAATCTCATAGAGGATCCGGCTGTTTCCTTGAGTCTGGATTTGATTGTGAAGTATTATGAGATGAATCAAAGCATTTCCGAGGCTTCCGAGCAGATAGAGGAGGGGGAGCGTTTGTTCAATGCAGCCATGCGCCGGATGTATGCTGATCGTAATTTTTATCCGGATGCCAACTCTACCATGCGGCTTAGTTTCGGAACGGTTGGAGGATATACTCCTTTTGATGGAGCCACTTATGATTACTACACAACCGTGAAAGGCATTTTTGAGAAAGTGAAGGAACATGCGGGTGATATTGACTTTGCCGTTCAGCCGGAGTTGTTGAGTTTGCTTTCTTCCGGTGATTTCGGAAGATATGCCAATGCGCAGGGAGATATGAATGTTTGTTTTATCTCCAACAATGACATTACAGGCGGTAATTCCGGCAGTGCCATGTTTAATGCCAAAGGAGAATTACTAGGCTTGGCTTTTGATGGCAACTGGGAAGCGATGAGCAGTGATATCGTATTCGAACCAGATTTGCAGCGTTGCATCGGGGTAGATGTGCGGTATATGCTCTTTATCATAGAGAAATACGGTAAGGCAGCCCATCTTATTCAGGAATTAAAAATGGGTCGATGAAGTAAATATTCCGATGAAACCGCATTTTTTATCGTTTTAATATAATAACGATTACGGCAGCGATAATCAGTGCAATACCTACACCAATGCTTGTGGTGAAGGCTTCCCCGAAAAGAAAGATACCTACACATACAGCAGTTACCGGCTCCATAGCTCCCAACACAGAGGTGAGTGTGGAGCCGATGCTTTTTACGGCTCTTACTAGAGCAAGATTAGAAACTACGGTAGGGATTAAAGCTAATAGAATCAAGTTGCCGGCAGTATGCCATTTGCTGATGGGTTGAAGCTGGCTGATGGTTTCCGTTCCGATAAAAAGGAGAATACCTCCGAAAAGGAATACGTAGAAAGTAAGCAGTAGCCCCTTCATCTGTCCAATTTTTAGTTGGCTCATTGTGACGAGATAAAGCGCATATCCGAGTGCCGACAGAAGAACAATGAAAAGTCCCAGGAAAGAAAAGCTTCCCGTTTTTGTATCTCCGCCGGATAAGAAATAAACTCCTGCCACTGCGGATGCAATGGCAGCGATCCGCCAGCCGGACTTCTTTTCTTTAAAGAAGAGCATCATGATTAACGTGGTAAGCACCGGATACATGAAATGAATAGTGGTGGCAACTCCGCTAGCCATAAACTTATATCCCCAGAACAGGAATACGGCAGACATTAAATAAAGAAGCGCAAGAAGAAACAGGGAAGGAATGTCCTGCCTCTTGATGCGAAATGATTGACCATTCACCAATAAGATTCCGCCTAACGCCAGACAGGCAAACAGGAAACGATAGAAAAGTATCAAGTCAATTATATTACTCTCTGCCATTCTTATGGCAGGAATGGTAAATAGAGGGATAAGTCCAAAAGAAGCCGATGAAAGCAGCCCATATAGTAAACCATTAACTTTATTCATAGTCAAGTATATATTCGGGCCGCAAAGATATAGCTTTTTTGAGGCAAGTAGATAAAGCGTCCATACAATATTTTTCGTAAATTAGCACGCGATGTAAATATGGCATCCGATTGAAAGAAAATACAAACTAATTTTTGGATAAAATGAAACGATTGACACTATTACCGGGATTACTATTTTTAATGCTGCAAGCAGCATTTTCACAAGAGTCAGGCAGCTGTAAACCAGTGAATCTGGTTTGTGATTATTTGGTGAATCCCTTGGGAATAGATAATCCTGCTCCCCGGTTATCATGGATGCTGAATGATGCTCGAAAAGGAGCACGGCAAACAGCCTGTCAAGTCATCGTAGACAAAGACTCTCTTGAATTGATTGCAGGGAAGGGAACTATCTGGGATTCGGGCAAAAAGGACTCCGAACAGATTCTGATTACCTATTCCGGACAGGAACTTCGTCCTTTTACCAAGTATTATTGGAGAGTGAATGTATGGGATAAGGATGGAGTGAAATCTTCTTCGGCTATTAATAGTTTCGAAACGGGCATGATGGGGATGGAACACTGGCAAGGGGCTTGGATTAGCGATAACAAAGATATTAATTACCGTCCTGCTCCCTATTTCCGGAAAGTGTTTGATGCACGAAAGAAGATATGGTCGGCAAGGGCATATATTGCCGTAGCAGGTTTGTATGAACTGTATATCAATGGTGAGAAGATTGGAAACCACCGGCTGGACCCGTTATATACCCGGTTTGACAGGCGTAATTTCTACGTTACTTATGATATTACTTCCCAAATACAGAAAGGGAAAAATGCGATTGGTGTGTTGCTGGGCAATGGATGGTATAATCATCAGTCAATGGCCGTGTGGGACTTTCATCGTGCACCTTGGCGTAACCGTCCTGCTTTCTGTATGGATGTGCGGATTACTTATGAGGATGGTTCTGTTGAAGTCGTTTCTACGGAGCGGGACTGGAAAACTTCATCCGGCGCATTGATCTTTAATAGCATTTATACAGCCGAGCATTACGACGCCCGTTTGGAACAGAAAGGCTGGAATACCGTGAACTTTGACGATTCTAAATGGAATGGAGTAGGATATAGGGCTGTTCCTTCACAGAATGTGGTGTCACAACAAGTGCAGCCGATTCGTGCAGTAGAAACAATCCCCGTAAAAATCTGGAAGAAACTTAATGATACAACGTATGTATTCGATTTTGCCCGCAATATGGCAGGAGTCACCCGCATTAAAGTGTCCGGGGAAGAGGGAACTGTAGTGAGACTGAAACATGGTGAGCGGTTGTATGACAACGGACGAGTGAATACGTCAAATATTGATGTGTATCACCGCCCGGTAGACAACTCCGATCCTTTTCAAACGGACATCCTCGTTTTGAGTGGAAAGGGAGAGGATGAATTTATGGCACGATTCAATTATAAAGGTTTCAGATACGTGGAAGTAACAAGCACTAACCCCCTTGTATTGAATGAGAATAATCTGACAGCTTACTTTGTGCATAGTGATGTTCCGCAGAAAGGGATGATTCATACTTCGAACGCACTTATCAACCGTCTTTGGTGGGCTACAAATAATGCCTATTTGTCCAACTTGATGGGGTATCCCACCGACTGTCCCCAGCGTGAGAAGAACGGATGGACAGGCGACGGTCATTTTGCTATTGAAACGGCATTATACAATTATGACGGTATCACTGTTTATGAGAAATGGCTTGCCGACCATAGAGATGAGCAACAGCCTAATGGTGTACTTCCCGATATTATCCCTACAGGAGGCTGGGGATATGGTACGGATAATGGACTGGATTGGACAAGCACTATTGCCCTTATTCCATGGAATATTTATATGTTTTATGGCGATCATAAACTGTTGGCAGACTGTTATGAAAATATAAAGCGATATGTAGACTATGTGGATCGCACCAGTCCGACCGGATTGACCTCATGGGGAAGAGGAGACTGGGTGCCTGTTAAATCACATTCTTCCAAGGAACTGACCTCTTCTGTCTATTTCTATGTGGACACCAAAATACTTGCCAATGCCGCAAAGATGTTTAATAAAACGGAAGACTATAAATATTATTCTGCTCTTGCCAATAAGATAAAGAACGCGATTAATGACAAGTTTCTGAATAGAGAAACGGGCATTTATGGTAGCGGCGTTCAGACGGAACAGAGCGTTCCTTTGCAATGGGGCATTGTTCCCGAAGAGTTGAAGAGAAAAGTAGCCCGGAATCTGGCAAAACAGGTGGAAGCAGCCGGCTTTCATTTGGATGTAGGTGTGTTGGGAGCAAAAGCTATATTGAATGCGTTAAGTGAGAACGGTGAAGCCGAAACGGCTTATAAATTAGCTGCACAAGACACTTATCCATCATGGGGTTGCTGGATTGCCAATGGTGCTACCACATTACTGGAGAACTGGGATTTGAATGCCACACGTGACATATCAGACAATCACATGATGTTCGGAGAAATTGGAGGGTGGTTTTATAAAGGATTGGGTGGAATCTTCCCTGACCCCGAAAATCCCGGATTCAAACATATTCTCCTTCGGCCTAATTTCCCCAGTGGATTAAATGAGCTCGAAGCCAGATATCAATCACCTTATGGGGAAATCTGCTCTAAATGGGAACGTAAAAAGAACCGTATTGTCTATCATGTAACTGTTCCGGCAAATAGCACTGCTACCTTTTATGCACCCGACAATGTGAAAGGAGAGCGTGCAGTAAATTTGGAAGCAGGAAAACATATCTTGGAATTACCTATAAAGAGAGCTGTTTATTGAATGTCTTTCGATTGGTAATCCTGGTTGCTGTTTACCCAGATGTAAAAAACTGCTTCTACACCATTGAAACGGATGAATATATCTCTCCCCTTCCATGAATCGGGCAGAGTGAAATCCTTCCGATAGCTACCTACCGGATTGGGCATGGAAGCGAAAGTATAATCTGCCGGACGAGGCTGGATGACATTGGGCCACTGCACTCCTTTGCTATAATCGCAGAATGGATAGATCACGTTACAATAGAGAGGTTTGTCCCAATTTCGTGCTTTTGTATAGCTGCTTTATAACTAATAGATGGAGTGTTTTGAAATAAGAACTTGACAAACGACTTTTTATTTTGTATCTTTGTGATCAGAAAAGAAACTTATTGATTGGAAATTATGTGTATGAATAGTATAATATTAGAACAGAGTTGCCGACGATTTACCTCTCTTTAGAAGAAGAGGAAATTTATTATATACTAAAGGTTGCAGACTTTTGATGAGTTTGCAACCTTTTTTGTTGTATAAAATTGAATTGTTTGCAGTAGATATACTTCTTATCGTTTTTAATAAATAGGAATACCGTTTATTAAAAACGATAAGAAAGTTTATTAGAAACACAAAAGTAGATTCTGTATGAACAGTTGTCTTTTTTCAATAAGATAGAATAGGGATAATGTTGTTCCTTCTCATTAGAATGTCAAGATGGTAATTAGTTGTAACATAAAGACCTCTGACTAATAATGTACAAATCTACGGATTATGCTTGCTTCATATTTATTTCTTCTTAGGTTTTCTACGTGCCCATCCTTCTTCGCTGAAGTCAGGTTCTTTATCTTTAAAAAACTCTTGCCAGTCATCTTTCTTTTTCGGACCGCGAGCATCAGAGTATCCTCGCTCAGCACGACTAGGCTTATCTTTTTTTGTTGACTTTGAGTCTTTTGCAGAAGCATCTTTCGGTTTTCTATCCTTATTTTCATAGCGCGGTGCACGTTCGTCGCTTTTGCCGCCGAATCGTTTACCTCCCTTGCGCTCATTTGAACCGTTTTCACGTCCTTTTCCGTTTTCTTCACCGGCACCGGCAATCTCAACAACTACCTTGCGTCCGTTCCATTTAGCCCTATTCAGCGCCTTGATTACATTTGTCGCTTCCTTTTCCGGCACTTCAAAGAAAGAATAGTTCTGCATTAGGTCAATACGTCCCAACTCGATACGTCCTCTTGTGTTACTATTTAGTAGTCCGATAAGATCGCTAGGGAAGAAACTGTCTGTTTTACCCAAATTGATAAACAGGCGGTTAAAGCCCGGTGCAGCTTGGCGGCTTCTTTTTTCGAAACCACCTTCTTTGCGGTCACCCCGTCCGGTACGTTCTCCTCTGATGTCAGTCGGTACTTCTATTTCTGCACGGTTGCGATAATACTCGGCGAAACGGTTGAATTCGTGAGAAACCATTCGTTTAATCAGGTCCTCTTTGCTCAACCATTCCAGTTTACGATAGATTTCCGGCATAAAGTCAGCAATCTCTTCCTCGTTTACTTTTACTTTTTCGAGATCATCAATAACCTTAATCAGCTGCTTCTGACAGATTCCTGCTGCTGTTGGCATTTTTCCGACAATGAATTTTTTGCTGATAATCCGTTCAATTTCTCTCATCTTTCCTTTTTCACGGAGGTTGATGATGGCAATGGAAGTTCCTGTTTTTCCGGCACGTCCTGTACGTCCGCTGCGATGTGTATAACTCTCTGTATCGTCTGGTAATCCGTAATTGATAACATGCGTCAGATCGTCTACATCAAGTCCGCGGGCAGCCACGTCAGTTGCCACGAGCAGTTGCAAGTTGCGGATGCGGAATTTCTGCATAACAGCATCCCGTTGTGCTTGAGAAAGCTCACCATGCAAAGAATCGGCATTGTAGCCTTCTTGCATTAATTTGTCTGCAATTTCCTGAGTCTCTTTACGGGTACGGCAGAAAATGATACCGTATATTTGTGGGTAGTAATCGACGATACGCTTTAAAGCTTCGTATTTGTCTTTAGCCTGTACGGTATAAACAACGTGTTTAACGTTGTTGGTACTTTCATTCTTACGGCCAATAGTGATTTCTTTCGCATTGCGCAGGTAATTTTTGGAAATGCGTGCGATTTCCGGACTCATTGTTGCGGAAAACAATAGAGTGTTGCGTTCCTGCGGTACATCAGCCAGAATGGCGTTGATGCTTTCTGTGAACCCCATATTAAGCATTTCGTCCGCTTCATCCATTACTACATTGTGGATGGTAGACAAGGAAACGGTTTTGCGTTCCATCAGGTCCAACAGGCGTCCGGGTGTAGCTACAATGATGTGTACTCCTCGTTTGAGGCTGCGTATCTGGCTGTCAATAGAAGAACCACCATATACAGGTAATACTTTTAGTCCGTCAATATATTTGGAATAGTCATTCAAATCTCCTGCTATCTGGAGACAAAGCTCGCGGGTAGGGCAGAGGATAAGCGATTGTGGAATTCTGTTTTTTACGTCAATCTGTTGGAGCAAGGGCAAACCGAATGCGGCTGTTTTACCTGTTCCTGTCTGTGCAAGAGCTACTACATCATTATTTTCTCCTAAAAGGTACGGAATCACTTCCTCTTGTACCGGCATGGGATTCTCGTATCCCATTTCTTCAATTGCTCTACGTATCTCCGGAGAAACGCCAAGCTCTTCAAATGTCTTCATTAAATCTCTGTATATCTTTTATTTCGGCTGCAAAGATAGTTAATTTAGTTGATAATGAATGATTGATAGTAGATAATTATTATAGACGCCACCCTATTTTATCACTTATCAACTATTAATTATCAGTTAATAAGATGCTGCGTAACTGTTCAATTTCTTCTGCAGAAAGTCCGATTCCCTTTTTCAGATAGGTCTGTACGCTCCCGTATTCAGCCTCAATCTGTTCTTTGGCAGCGTTCAGGAAATCTTCTTTTGCAGAGTAGATGGTTGTAATGGCTTCTTGCGAATTGACCGATAACTTATATGCATATTGAGAAGCTTTGGGAATATTAAAATAGTCATTACTCAAACGATAGTCTTCCATAATGACGTCTTCGTTGACTCCAAGAGCGGCAAGCAATAAGGCGGAAACGACCCCTGTACGCCCTTTCCCGGATGTACAATGAATCACAACCGGATAATGAGTACGGTCGAGAAGGACGGTGAACAGCTTTTTGAATTCCTTTTGGTAGTTTATAACTAATTCCCGATTCATTTGTTCTACCAAACGATAAATAGTGTCACTTTTTATCTTCTCTTCCTGAATTCCTTGCAGAATTTCTTCCATGTTCCCTGTGAGAATAGGGATATGTATGATATTAAATTCATCATCATGCAATTGCGGGTAGTTGTGGCGTTCATTTTCAGAACGTAAGTCTATGATTGTCCGTATCCCCATATTCTTAAGTTCCTGGCGTGAGCAGGGAGGAATGCTGTCTATTTGTGCGGAACGGTATATCATTCCCCAGCGAAGAGATTTGCCAGTACCGGCAGATTCATATCCTCCTAAATCACGGAAATTCTGTATGCCGGGGATATTAATGTTGCGGGTAGCCACTTTGATTCGGTATTTGTTATTAAATACCATCAAGTAGTAATAGCGTTGGGACGGATCATTGGTTACGATGGTCATTTTACCACTGGAAATGTTGGTTATTGCAATGGGAGAATTTTCCGGAATAGTTTCAGGAGAAGTGGAAGTGTATACTTTTACCTGCCCTTTTAATATTGGTGCTGTTTCCCATTTGATAATACAGTTTCCTACGTTGTTTTCTTCACATACCACAGATATAGCAGGTGATGTGCCGGAACATGATGGGAGCACTAATAAAACAGTAAGCCAGCTTAACAGGTTTTTATACATAGTTTCTTTGCCTTGAATCGTATACTGCAAAGATAAGAATTACCCGAAGATGTGGTAATTCCTTTGCGATAATTAGCCAAAGTTAATAGTAATTTACGTGTTAAAAAAGGGCACATCTTCTGATGGAAGAGTGCCCTGAATGAAAAATTGTATAAATCAGCTTTATTAGATGCTGTTCAATAAATCAGTTTTTCCTTCATTTATTAACTTTAAAATTAGTTCGCCGAACAAGGTATTTTGCCATGCAAACCAAGCACGGGTGAAGTTATTGGGATCATCTTTGTGAAAAGATTCATGCATAAAGCCTGTCCCTGCGTCTGTGTTGATTAGCATTTTTACACACTCCTTGATCTCCTGGTCGTCCTGACTGGTAAATGCTTTCATCATGATACTCATAGGCCATACCATGTCATAGCCGATGTGAGGACCACCAATTCCTTCTCCTGCTTTTCCTTTGAAGAAATAAGGATTATCCTTGCTCCATACAAAACGGCGTGTATTCTGATAGATAGGATCGTTAATATCTACATCGCCAAGATAAGGCATTGCCAATAAACTTGGTACATTAGCATCATCCATTAAGAAATGATTTCCGAAGCCATCTACCTCAAAGGCATAAATTGTACCATATTTAGGGTGATTGTAAGTTGCATATTTTTTTAGTGCAGTCTCTACTTCTTTTGCCAGATCTGTACATTGTTTTGCCATTTCTGCATTTTGATTTACAGTATTCAGAATTTCAGCAGCTTTCTTTAACGAAGAAACAGCAAAGAAATTAGACGGCACGAGAAATTGCAAGGTTGTAGCATCGTCAGATGGACGGAAGGCTGAAACAATTAGTCCGACAGGATTCACAGGAGCACCTAAACCGTTGTTGTTTAATGTATCGAGTGCACGTTCCGTTTTGCGTTGAAATTTATAAGGTCCTACTCCCTCCTTACGTTGTTGCTCCTTAAAAGTAGACAGGATGTTGGTGATGGCTTGTATCCATTCACTATCAAAAATACTGGCATCACCGGTCTCTTTCCAATATTGGTAGGCCAGACGTAGTGGGTAACATAGAGAATCTATTTCCCATTTTCTTTCATGTAATTCAGGTTTCATGTCGGTCAGGTCGGACATCCATTCTCCTCCCACAGCTCCGTCATTGAAAGCATTGGCGTACGGATCAATATTAATACATTTAAATTGTCTGCGTATCACTCCTTCGAGCATTTTCTTCAATTCCGGATCTTTACTGGCCAGTTGTATATAAGGCCAAACCTGTGCTCCGGAGTCACGTAGCCACATGGCATGAATATCACCTGTATAAACAAAAGTATCAGGTTTGCCATTTGTTGTGCGATAATGGACTGTCGTTTCGAGGGTATTTGGAAAACAATTCTCGAACATCCATGCCAATTTTTGATTAGTAAGTAACTTTTTCACCCTGATGATTTCTGCTTCCACGGCTTTTGATGTAAAAAGACGCTTGTTTACGGGTGGACGATTACTTTTATAAGCGGCAATTTCAGCTGCTTGATTAACCACATTGGTATGATCCTTAGCTAGGATAAGTTCTGTAGCTTTAGCATGGCCTCCCATTAATAGGGTAGTTGTGATAATGCATATTCCGATGTTTCTTTTCTTCATATCTCTATTGTTTTAATAGGGTTATTAAAAGTGATTATTGCAAATCGATTCCGCCTAGTCTTCCATACATTTCTATGAAAGCAGCTTGTGTCAAGAGCCATTTTTTCTCGTTTTTATCCGTGCCACTCCAATCTGTATGGAACAGTCCCCGTTCATCTCTGGCATGATGCCATGCGTAATCAAGACTTTTCTGGAAATCGGTTAGATAGGTCTTGTTATGGTCTATTTGATAAAGTTCAATAAAGCCTCTAAGCATAACTGCTGTGAACCAGATATTTCCTTTTTTCAGTAATTGAAATGTTTGCCCGTTTGGAGAGGTAAAATGAGTGAAAAAGTGTTTATGACATGCTTCTGCTATATTTTGAGCATCTTCCAGATAATTTCTCTGTTTTGTAATTTGGTAGAGTAGGGCAGCTGCTTGCATCATTTGCCCGCTGTTGT
>ENA-UEYG01002823-UEYG01002823.1-human-gut-metagenome-genome-assembly--contig:-NODE-2823-length-10518-cov-4.017240_pt1 | contig 10518 bp, 8 predicted proteins | sample MGYA00242933_ERZ507934 | MGnify/ENA primary metagenome ERZ507934 (study PRJEB26167, sample SAMN06115527) | human gut metagenome | host: Homo sapiens | place: China:Zejiang | collected 2015-11-10... | reverse complement strand
TGTGGAACGAAATGCGCGAGAGCGGCGTGCTGCAAAAGACCGCCCTGGTCTTTGGCCAGATGAACGAGCCGCCCGGCGCCCGTATGCGTGTGGCAGAAACCGGGCTGACCATGGCGGAGTACTTCCGTGATGTGGAGCACCAGGATGTGCTGCTGTTTATTGATAACATCTTTCGTTTTGTACAGGCAGGTTCTGAGGTTTCCTCTCTGCTGGGTCGTATGCCCTCCGCAGTAGGTTACCAGCCCACGCTGGCAACGGATGTTGGCGAGGTGCAGGAGCGTATCGCTTCCACCAAGAACGGGTCTATCACCTCCGTACAGGCTGTGTATGTGCCTGCGGATGACCTGACCGACCCGGCACCGGCCACCACCTTTGCCCACTTGGACGCCACTACCGTACTGTCCAGAAAGATCGTGGAGCAGGGTATTTACCCGGCTGTGGACCCGCTGGAGTCCAGCTCTCGTATTCTGGAGGCCGATGTAGTGGGAGAGGAGCACTATGAGGTGGCTCGTAAGGTACAGGAGTACCTGCAAAAATACAAAGAACTGCAAGATATTATTGCGATTCTGGGTATGGAGGAGCTGTCCGACGAGGATAAGGTCACTGTTTACCGTGCAAGAAAGATCCAGAAGTTCCTGTCCCAGCCTTTCCATGTGGCCGAGCAGTTCTCCGGTATTCCCGGTGTGTTTGTACCGCTGAAGGAGTCTATTCGCGGCTTTAAGGCCATCATCAACGGCGAGGTAGACGATGTGCCGGAGATGGCATTCTTCAATGTAGGCACCCTGGACGATGTGCTGGAGAAAGCCAAGCAAATGCAAAAGTGATCCTTGTAGCAAGGAGGTGCCCGTATGGGTGCAGACAATACATTCAAATTGAAAATTGTGGCGTCCAACCGTGTGTTCTATGACGGCCGGGCGCAGACCTTGGTGATCCCGGCTATCGACGGCGGCGAGGTGGGCTTCCTGGCCCAGCACGAGAACTGCGTAACCCCGGTGGAAGTGGGCGAAATGCGCATTAAGGATACCCAGGGCAAGATCATTCACGCCTTTGTTGGCAGCGGCTTTTTGGAGTTTGTCAACAATGAGGCCACCTTGGTGTGCGTGTCTGCGGAGTTGCCCAATGAGATCGACGCCCGCCGTGCTAAGGAAGCCAAGGAGCGAGCAGAGGAAGAAATGCGCCAGCACCACAGCCAAATGGAGTACCACCATTCCCAGGCCAACCTGGCTCGCGCCATGGAGCGCCTGCGTGTCGTCAAGCGCTATCCCAGATAATTTTTCCAAATATAAAAGCAAAGGACCTGTTCACACGAACAGGTCCTTTTTTTAGCTTTATGGCAAAGAATGGGGCGGGAGCAAGCTCCCGCCATGCGAATTGTCTATTTGATTTTATGGATGCTGGGGTAGTAGCAAAAGACGACTTTGCCCACGATCTTCTTTTTCTTTACAAACTTGTGGTCCCAAAAGCGGGAGTCCTCGCTGTCGTTGCGGTTGTCACCCATCATAAAGTAGCTGTCCTCTGGCACCTTGTAGGGGCCATAATCGCCCACCGGGGTGCAGTAGGTGACAAAGTCGTCGCGCAGCTGAATGGTTTTGCCGTTTGTTTGGGTCACATAGACGGTGCCGTCCTTGATCTCCACCGTTTCGCCCGGCAGCCCGATAATGCGCTTTACATAATTTTGGCGCTCATCGTCCGGGTATTTGAAGATCACCACATCGTACCGCTGGGGGTCGTTGGTGATATAGGCCAGTCGGCTGGCCACGATCCGATCGCCGATCTCTATGGTGCTGAGCATGGAGCCGGAGGGCACTACCGCATTGGCAAACACAAGTGTTTTCAGCAGCAGGGCCAGGATCACGGCAATCACAATGGGCAGCATAAAGTCCACAATATCCTTGACCGGGTTCTTTTCCTCCGCCTTGTCCGCGGCAGCCTTGGCTTTGCGGCGGGACTTGCGCTTTTTCTCCGGGCGGGTGTGGCGTTGAGATGGCGCTTCTTCCTGTACCGCAGCGGCTTCCATCTGCTCCAGCAGCTTGGTGGGGCTGATCTCTGCCGCCGTCTCTTCCGGGCGGCGGGTGTCAAACATCACATTGCCGCAGTTTAGACAGGTGAGCCAGTCGCCGTCTTTCATTACGGCATCGCTGCCGCATTTGGTGCACTTCATTGCATTCTTTCCTTATCAGTCAATGGTGGAGAACTTGGGATAGTAGCGGAACTCCACCTTGCCAACGATCTTATTCTTCTTGACAAATTTATTTTGCCAAAAGCGGGAGTCCTCGCTGTGATTGCGGTTGTCGCCCATCATAAAGTAGCTGTCTGCCGGTACGGTGTAGGGGCCGTAGTTGCCGGTTGGCGTCTCTTTGGTCACAAAGCTGTCGTCCAGCTGAACGGTCTTGCCATCCGTCTTGGTCACATAGACTACGCCGTTGACCACCTCCACCGTCTCGCCGGGCAGGCCGACAATGCGCTTTACATAATACTGCTTCTCATCGTCCGGGTACTTGAAAATGACAATATCGTACCGCTGGGGGTCGTCCTTTACATAGGCCAGGCGGCTGGCAATCACCCGGTCGCCCTCTTGAATGGTGTTCAGCATAGAGCCGGTGGGCACCACGGCATTGGCAATGACGCAATATTTTAACACCAGTGCCACCGCTACCGCAATGAGAATGGGCAGCAGAAAGTCTATGACCTCCCGCAGCTTGCTTTTTTGCTTTTTATTTTCTTCGTTTGCCATGGTTATTTACGCTTTCGTTTGAATTTGCGGGAACCGGACAGTACCGCCTTTAAGTCCATCAGCTCCTCAAAGGGGGTGGAGCCGTCAGCCACGCTAAAGTTCGCTGCGCTGGAGGCTAGGTCGTCGGTGGCAATCTGTGGGGCTGCCTCCGGTGCGTACGCGCTGTCCACCAACTGCCGGTCCATGAAGAGTCTGACCATTTTGTTTTTGTACCGTACAAAGGTGATGTGGTGGGCACCGTCCTCAAGGGGCGCTTGGATTTTACAGCCGCCGAATGTGCCGTGTAGGACGCCGTTTGCGATCCAAATTGCCGCGTCCTTGCCCCTGCAGATATTGGTGTCTGCGTTATTGCTCACCGTAAAGGATAAAGTGAAGTCGTTTGTATTCTCCGGTGCCAGGCAGCGGTTGTCCCGGTCGCCGAACTGGAAGATCTTCATTTCAAAGGGCGCCAGGGTGATCTGCATTTTATCCCCATAAGAGAACAGATCCAGACTGTCCGCCCCGGTGGTGTTGTACACATTGTAGCACTTTACCGCCCGCAGATTCTCCGGGCAGCCCATCAGCTTGTTCAGGGTCAGGGTCAGATCCGTTTTTTCGTCTGTGGGATTGCGCAGGGCAATGATTCCTTCGCCCGCCTTTGTCCAGGCGGCATAGGCATAAATGTTGTTCTCTGCCGGGTCGCCGCCCAGCAGCATGGCATTCTTTAAGATGTGATGGTTGGCCTTTTGCCAGCGGAGCATACGGGCGAGAATGCGCCACTTGGCGCTGTTCATCTTATTGTAGCTCAGGTACAGCTCGTTAAAGGCCTGGCCCCGACAAGCATTCCAAAACAGGAACTTTTCAAATTCTTCGTCGGTATAATCTACCTTGGCAGTGTTGCCGTAGATCGGTTCGTGATTGTAAATATTCTTGGCCGGGAATTGCAGTGCGCGGGTGCACATAAAGTCGTAGTACATGGAGTCCCGGTATGTGATCTCCGCATCCACCTGTGCCTGTTGCTCCAGGTTCTTGGCAAAGCCAATGTCCATGGAGTTTTGCAGCCACACGCTGTTCACATATTGCAGCCACCAGGGAGAGGGGTTCACATAGCAGGTCATATTGATCCACAGGGGCTTGTTGTCCTTGGCTCTGCTCTCCCGCAGGCGGGTGAACAAGTCGATCCACCGCTGCCACATTTCCGTAACAAAATACATATCGTTCTCGCCGCCGGTGATGTGGTCATGCTTTGGGTTGGTGCAGGGCTTTAGGCAAAAGCCGTCCAGCTTCAGGTACTGAATGTCAAATTCCGTGCAGGTATCCGTGAGAAATTTTTCCAGATTTTGCAGGTATTTCTCCGAGCCGACGCAAATGTCCATACTGTTACTGTTCAGGTAGCCGTTGCCGCCTTTTTCAATCTTTTTGGCAAAGCGGGGAGTGGCTGCCGTGTAGCCGCCGCGAGGACCCAGCCAAAGGCCAAAGGTGGAGCCCAGCTTGTGGCACTGGTCGGTGGCGTCCGTCAGCTTGTTGGGGAACTTTTTGTTAAAGCTCCAAAACGGCGCTTTGTAGTTGTTCCAGCCGTCGTCAATCACATAGGCGTCCAGCGGGGGCACGCCGTGATTGCTAAGCCCCTGCTCGATCTCATAAAAAGAGCGCTCAATATTGTCCGCGTCAATGTCCAGCATGTGGTCGTACCAGCTGTTGTACTGCACGCGGAAGTCGCTTTTTGTGCTGATGTATTCAATGTAGTCAAAGAACGCGCCCTGCACCTCTGCCATGGTGTTGCCGGTGGCGCCGCCCATGACAGTAGCAGGGCAGGTAAAGCGGCCGTGTACCGGGTGACCTACATAGTATTTGACTTGACCGATGCCGTACTGAATACGGTTGTCCGTGGCCGGAAACTCACAGCCGAAGAACAGGCTGTCAATGTAAAAGGGCTGACCCAGGATCGCCATGGCGTCCGGGATCTGCATGCTGGTCTCCACGTCGTCCGGAATAGAGAAGTGGGTCTGTGAGTTGATCACACCGATGTGTTCCAGGGCAATGTAGTCGATCACCTTGTCCTCGGTGGCTTGGATAAATTGCAGTTGCTTTTTCAGCGTGTTGCCGTCCCGGCCCACCCAGTAGCGCATGGTTACGGTGATGCCCTCAAATTCTTCAAAGGTAAACACCAGCTTACCGTCCCGCTCGGCGGAGTCCGTCACCTTCAGTCCCTTGGAGGAGAACTCGGTGCCGTCCGTAAAGTGAAAGGTGAATTCCGTGCTGTTGCCGTCCGGCACCAGGTCCATACCGGAGCGGGTGTTGCGAATGCGGGAGGCGTACAGATACCCCTCGTTGACCTTAAATTCCCGTTGCAGGGCGTTGCTCTTCAATCTGAACATATACTTGCTCCTTTTGCAGGATTTTACAGAATTTCGTCAATGGCTTTTGCCAGCTGATCCGGGCAGGAGGTGCCGTTGCCGTTGCAGTTGATGCCACGCAGCTTTTCGACAAAGCCTGCGCGCTGATTACCGACGGCCGCTTCTCGGGCGGAACGTCGGGGTTGTCGACCAAGGAATTTTACATTGCGTACCTTGCCCTCCTCGTCCAAATCAAAGGTGATCTGCCGGGAGCAGGTACCGTGGGTATTATAAGTGTAGCTCATTTGGTTTCTCCTGTATTTTAAGATATTATTTTGCTTTATTATATCTGCGCTCTCTATTATACATACTCTTGCTCGGGATTGCAATATAGGGTCTGTGACATTTCTGTAAATCCCGCCGGAGGCACAGGACAGTTTTGCCCCGAATGTCCAATAATCGGCACATTGCCTAAAAACATGCCCTTATCTTTGTCAGTTTTGTTCTATTGCATAAAAATCAGCCCTGTGTTAAACTAAAATTTGATATAGGGTACGCTCGTGCGGGCGCCCGGAATTGCTTTTAAGAGAGGTACTGTTTATGCAAAAACTGCGCGTTGGCATCATCGGCGCCGGTCGGATCGGCCAGGTGCACGCCAAATCCATTACTTACCACATTCCCCAGGCGGAGATCGTGGCCATTAGCGACCTGTTCCCGGAGAACGCCCAAAAGGTGGCGGACGACCTGGGTATTCCCAAAGCGGTGCAGGATTATCACGAAATTCTCAATGATCCTACGGTGGATGCAGTGCTGATCTGCTCCTCTACCGATACCCACGCGGATATTGCTGTGGAGGCGGCCAAGGCCGGCAAGCATATCTTTTGCGAAAAGCCGGTGGATTTGACCGTTGCCAAGATCAAGGCAGTGGAAGCGGCTGTAAAAGAGGCGGGGGTAAAGCTGCAGATCGGCTTTAACCGTCGGTACGACCACAACTTTGCCGCCATTAAAGATTTGGCAAACGCCGGCAAGATCGGCCAGCTCCAGACCATTAAGATCACTTCACGCGACCCGGAGCCGCCCCCGGTTTCTTATGTAAAGGTCAGCGGCGGCATCTTCCTGGATATGACCGTCCATGACTTTGACATGGCCCGCTTTATCGGCGGCGAGGTGGAGGAAGTGTTCGTCAACGCTGCCGTGCTGGTAGACCCGGCCATCGGTGAGGCAGGAGATGTGGACACGGCGCTGGTCAGCCTGAAATTCAAGAACGGCGCCATTGGTGTTATTGACAACTGCCGCAAGGCCTCTTACGGCTACGACCAGCGGCTGGAGGTGTTTGGCTCCAAGGCCCAGGCTTCCGCTGCCAACGACACCCCCACCCATGTGGCGTTTATTGATGAGAACGGCAAGGTGACGGATAAGCCGTTGTACTTCTTCCTGGAGCGGTATATGCAGTCCTTTACCGACGAGATGACCGAATTTATCGACTGTGTGCTTCACGATAAACCCACCAAGACCACGGTGGAGGACGGCTTGCAGGCGCTGCGTATGGGCCTGGCTGCCAAAAAGTCGCTGGCCGAGCACCGCCCGGTAAAGCTCAGCGAGATCGAAGCATAATTCTATTTCAAAGGACTATGAGTATATGAAGCGAGTTAGACTGACCATGTCCCAGGCGCTGGTACAGTTCCTGGACAATCAATATATCGAATGTGACGGCGTAGAAAGCAAGTTCGTCAGCGGCATCTTTGGCATTTTTGGCCACGGGTGCGTGGTGGGCGTGGGTCAGGCGCTGGAGCAGGGGGGCCATAACCTGAAATTTTATCAGGGCAAGAATGAGCAGAATATGGCGCTGGCTGCTGTGGCTTATGCCAAGCAGATGGATCGCAAGGCCATTATTCCCTGCGTGTCCTCCATCGGCCCGGGCGCGACCAATATGGTTACCGCTTGCGGCTGCGCCACCGCCAACCGTATTCCGCTGTTGGTGCTGCCCGGCGACACCTTTGCCTGCCGCCAGCCGGACCCGGTGCTCCAGCAGGCCGAATTTTTTGACAACTACGGCCGCACGGTAACAGATGCTTTTAAGGGCGTGTGCCATTATTTTGACCGGATCAATCGGCCGGAGCAGTTGATGACCGCCTGCCTAAATGCCATGCGGGTGCTGACAGACCCGGCGGATACCGGCGCCGTTTGTCTGGCCATGCCACAGGATGTGGAGGGCGAGGCCTACGACTATCCGGTGCACTTCCTGCAAAAGCGGGTGTGGCACCTGGATCGCCGCCCGGTGGCGGAGAGCCAGCTGCAGCGGGCAGTGGCTGCGATCAAGCAGGCCAAAAAGCCTATTCTTATTTGCGGCGGCGGTGTGCGTTACAGCGGGGCAGAGGTTGCCCTGCAAAAGTTGGCGGAGACCTATAATATTCCCATTGCGGAGACCCAGGCCGGGCGCAGCTTGGTGCCTTGGCAGCACCCGCTGAACCTGGGCGGTATCGGCGTCACCGGCGGCAAGGCTGCCAATGTGATCGGCCGGGACGCTGATCTGATCATCGGCGTGGGCACGCGGTTCTCCGATTTTACCACTTCTTCCAAGTGGCTGTTTAACGAGGATCGCAAGGTGCTGGGGATCAATATTTGCCCCTTTGACGCGTATAAAATGGATGCCGAGGCCATTGTGGCAGATGCGAAGATGACCTTAGAGGCACTGCTGCCTGCTTTGACCGGGTACAAGACTGCCTATACCGGTGAGATTGCAGCCGCCAAGGCCGAGTGGGAAGCTATTGTAGACGATTACTATACCAAAGAGCTGCCCGGTGGGCTGAACCAAACTTTGGCTCTGGGCATTATCAACGAGTTTATGCCCAACGACGCCATTGCTCTTGGCTCTGCCGGTTCTCTGCCCGGGGATATGCAGCGTCTGTTCCGTCCCAAGGATCGGGGCACCTACCACATGGAGTACGGCTACTCCAATATGGGCTATGAGGTCAACGGCGCTCTGGGCGCTAAGCTGGCTTGCCCGGACAAAGAAGTGTACACCTTCTGCGGGGACGGCTCTTTCCTGATGGGTCACAGCGAGTTGTATACCGCTTTGCAAGAGGGATTGAAGATCAATGTGTGCCTGTTTGACAATATGGGTTGGGGCTGCATTGAGAATTTGCAAAACAATCAGGGCACCGATACCTTTGGCACCGTGTTCCGCGCCCGCAACCCTAAGACGGGTATGCTGGACGGGGCGGAGATCGCTGTGGACTTTGCCAAGATCGCAGAGGGCTACGGTGCAAAGGGCTACACCTGCCGCACCTCGGAGGAGCTGCGCGCCGCACTGGCAGACGCAGCTACCCAGGACCGGGCGTGCCTGTTTGACATTAAGGTGCTGCCCAAGACCATGACCCCCGGCTTTGAGAGCTGGTGGCGCGTGGGCGTGGCGGAGGTGTCGAAGAGCGAGACCGTGGCCGCCGCCTATGCGGATATGCAGGCGAATATCGCCAAGACTTTTGATTATTAAGGAGCACAGCCTATGCTAAACCCGGATAAAGTAAAATTGGCCATTGCCCCCATCGGCTGGACCAATGACGATATGCCCGACCTGGGCGCAGAAAACACCTTTGAGCAGTGCATCAGCGAGATGGCGTTGGCCGGTTTCTCCGGCTCGGAGATCGGCAACAAATACCCGTCCGATCCGGCGGTGCTCAAGCCGTATTTGGACATTCGCGGGCTGCAAATTTGCAACGCCTGGTTCTCGTCTTACCTGACTTCCAAGCCTTATGAGGAGACCATTGCCGCCTTTAAGCAGCACTGCGACAAGCTGCACGCCTTGGGTGCCAAGGTGATCGGTGCTTCCGAGCAGGGCAATTCCATTCAAGGTTGCCTGGACAAATCCATTTTGGACGAAAAGCCGGTGTACACCGAGGCACAGTGGCAAACGGTGGCTCGGGGCTTTAACGAGATGGGCGCTTACGCCCGCTCCAAGGGCATGTACTTTACCGTGCATCACCACATGGGTACCGGCGTGCAGACGGCGGAGGAGATCGACCGCTTGATGGAATTGACGGATCCGGAACTGGTGTTCCTGCTGTTTGACAGCGGTCACCTGACCTTTGCCGGGATCGACCCGGTACCGGTACTGGAGAAGTACGCCCGTCGGGTCAAGCATGTGCACCTGAAGGATGTGCGCCTGGATGTGTACAATAACCGGGTGGTGCCGGAGCACATGAGCTTTTTGGATGCCGTGCGTGCCGGTGTGTTTACCGTGCCCGGCGACGGCGATGTGGACTTTAAGCCCATCTTTGATATTTTGGACCGTACCGGCTACGAGGGCTGGGTGGTGGTCGAGGCCGAGCAGGACCCGGCCAAGGCCAATCCTTTTGCCTATGCGGTCAAGGCCCGCAAGTACATTAAAGAGGTTGCCGGTCTGTAAAATAACGACAATGGGGGAGTGGTTCATCGCCACCCCCCCTATTTTTGTCTATTATCTTTTTCCGTTGTGGATTTTATTGCTTTTCGCAGTGAAATTTGATATAGTTAAGTTAAAGTTAGGGAAAGAATTTTGAAAGGAGTTCTTCTTATGAAAAAGATTTTATCCACCACCTTGGCCCTGCTGTTGGTGCTTACCACCGTGTTCAGCGTCAGCCTGTCCGCCCAGGCGGCTACGGCTACCGACCAAGTTTATGAGCTGCATTATGGCGACAAGTTGACTGTGACTTTTCAGCCCGGCGAAGATCATCGGCTGATGTTCGCAACCATGACCGCTACGGAGACAAAATTCTATGAATTCCGTATGACCAACTGCGTTGACGGTGGAATTTTGATTGCAGACAATCCGAATTATAAAAACGGCTATGAGCAGGACAAGGAGAGCGGTACGGCTGTATTGGGCGCATATATGGAAAAAGGCAAGACCTACTATTTGGCCTTTATGAGCTGCCCGGTCAAGGATACGGACTGCGTGATCACCGTGAAGGATCATACCCATAGCTATAAGTATTACCTGAAAAAGGCCACGACGAAGGCCAACGGTTATGAAGCAACCGGCTGCATTGCTTGCGGCTACTTAAAAGCCGGTACCAAGGAGACCGTTCTTTATGCGGCAAAGAGCATGACCTTGTCTGCTACCTCTTATACCTATGACGGAAAGGTAAAAAAACCTACGGTAACAGTAAAAGACAGCAAAGGCAAGAAAATCAGTGCATCGAATTACAACATTTCTTATTCCGGCGGTCGTAAGAATGTGGGGCAGTATACAGTGACCGGGAAGTTTAAGAACCGATACAGTGGCTCTATGCGCAAGACCTTTACCATCAAGCCCAAGGGCACCGGCGTGTCTAAAGTGAAAGCTGCCAAGAAAGGCTTTAAGGTCACTTGGAAAAAGCAGGCTACCCAAACCTCCGGGTATCAGGTGCAGTACAGTACCAGCAGCAAGTTTAAGAAAGCCAAGACGGTGACGATCAGCAAGAATAAGACGACTTCTAAGAGTGTCGGTAA
>ENA-UEYG01002812-UEYG01002812.1-human-gut-metagenome-genome-assembly--contig:-NODE-2812-length-10545-cov-29.004776_pt1 | contig 10545 bp, 9 predicted proteins | sample MGYA00242933_ERZ507934 | MGnify/ENA primary metagenome ERZ507934 (study PRJEB26167, sample SAMN06115527) | human gut metagenome | host: Homo sapiens | place: China:Zejiang | collected 2015-11-10... | reverse complement strand
GGAAAGATCTAAAACCTCTTGTCCTGTTTCGCGGCAGCGGCGGTTAGGCCAATGATGATATCTTTGAGCAATAAGATAACGGTTTGGTCTTCCGCTTTAAGAAACCCCGCCGTTTTCATCCGGCGGGGTTTTGTTTTCAATTTATATCTCTTTACCTTTGTGATAGCTGAATGTTTTTCTGTTTCTTTTATTGTTGCGTTTGGACGGGTCACGATTGCCGCGTTCCGGATTTTGGTCATATTCGGCGGTTGAAGGGGAATTGACCCGTTTTTCCTGCTGCCGCATAAATCTTTCGGTTTTGGCGAGTTTTTCTTCCATCTGCGTTGATTCGATGAAGACTTTTTCGGTATGTGTCCGTTCTTCTGCTTTGGGCCCTTGGCCGAATTTGGTTCCTTTTTCGGGGACTATTTCCCGGCCCATTTTTTGCAGCGCCTTTTTGGCCGCTTCGTTATGTTTGGTCAGGTATTGGCGGCAGCCGGGCGGTATGCTTTGCAGATGTTCGGCTTCCAAATTGATGACGCCGGGCGGGTTCTTTAATTTCATTTTAAATTGCAGAGCGGCGGCCAGCAGTTTGTCACGGAATTCCGGCGTACGAATATTGTTGAATTCAATGGTGTCGGCTCCGTTGTCGCGGGCGGCTTTGACCAAGGCGTAAAAGTAGTCGTAGCTGAGCGGTTTGCCGGCTTCGGGGTTTTTGACGGTGACGTCGATTTTATCCGGCTGCGGCGCTTTTTTCACCATATAGACGGCGCCGGCATCGCCGCGTTTGCGGGCAATCGGGCTCAGCGGGCGAACTTCGATTTCCACGGACGCAGGTTCCCGGTTTTCATCGGTTTGTACCCGAACTTCTTTAATTTCGCGTTTGGGTTCTCCGGTTTTTTTATCAACGGCGGTTTCGCACCATTTTTTCAGTGAAGCGGGATATCCCTTAATCCATGAGGGTTCTTCGGAGTGATCGGAAGCTTCGGGTTTTTCTTTCTTTTCGGGAGCGGTTTCTTTTGCCGGGGCCGGCGGTGTGTCTTCCTTTGGGGCCGTTTTGTTTGTTTGCTCGCGACGGGCAAGCAGCTCATCTATTCTGCGGGCGGTGTCGTTTTCCTGCCGCGTATTGGATTCGTTTGATTCGGCAGTCCGGGAGGCAGGCGTTTGTCTTTCTCTGGATTGCGGAAGTTCGGGCAATTCTTCGCTGATGCTGAAGATTTTGATTTTGGGAGCAGGGCGCAGTTCCTCGGTTTGGGACAGGGGCGGCTGTCCGGAAGCGAAAGAATCCGTGTATGCTTCTTCAAAAGTCGGATTATGCTTGTCAAAAGAAAATTCAATCTGCGGCGTTTCGGCTTCCAGTTCTTTTTCGTTGAGCGAAATGATACCTCTTTCGCTCAGAATGCCGATTTTATCCAGGTTCAGTTTATTGTCATCGCCGATGATTTCTTCCAAAGCTTTTTCGTCGTTAATGATGTAGTTCAGCTGTTGCAGCCGTTCCTTTATTTTCCGGAGGGTTGCCTGCCGCTTGTCCGTGTTCGGCGAGGCAGCTTTGCGGGTGGCCGCGTCGGCTTGTTTGCGATATTGGTTTTCCCTTTCGGCTTTGGATAGAACTTTCATGTGCCAATCGTCCTGATGGTTAGATATGAGATAATACTATCATAAAAAAATAATTTTGTCTAATTTTTTCTACATGCTGCAGAGTTTGTTCAGACTGGCAGGGGTGACGGCCTGAAGATAAGGATTGCAGTGTTTTTCCAGACCGAGGGTTACCGGTGCGACCGGTTTTCCCTGTTTGATTTTGCCCATGGCCTCTTCCACATATTGTTTAAGCAGCTGGCTGTTGGGGTTGAAGTATTGGGCGAAGCCGATGCCGTGAATGGTATATTCATGACCGGGATAGAATTTGACGTCGTTCGGGAGTTCTTTGATTTTATTCAGTGTGGCAAACATTTGTTCGGCGCTGCCTTCAAACAGACCGCCGATGCAAAGGTTAAACAGCGTGTCGCCGGTGAAGAGGGCTTTAGCTTCAGGAAAATACCACAGAATATGGCCGATGGTGTGGCCGTCAGCGCGGATAATTTCGGCGCGGGAGCTGCCGAGGCTGAACGTATCTCCGTCATTCAGGCCGATGTCTATGCCCGGAATACGGTTGAGGTCGGCCGCTCCGCCGACAACCTGTGCGCCGTAAAGCGCTTTCAGTTCCAGGTTGGCGTCGGTATGGTCGTAATGGTGATGGGTGTTGAAGATATATTGCGGTTTGATACCCAATTCTTTGCATTTGGCAATAATCGGCGCCGCTTCGGAGGGGTCAACCACGGCGCTTTGTCCCGTTTCTTCATCGGTGAGCAGCCAGGCGTAATTGTCCATGGTGCCGGCTCGGCACAGAACTGGTTCAATTCTTAAGTTACTCATGCTTGTTTCTCCGTCAGTGTCTTATTTATAAATAGTCATCGGGGTTGATTTCATCAATCTGTTCCGGTGAAATATATTGCTCGGCGTAGTCCAAGTAAACTTTGCTGGTGATGAAAACCTTGTAAAGGTCGGGATCGATATGTCCGTTGTTTTTCATGTCGCGCATAATAGCCAGAACTTCCGAGAGTTTTTTCGGTTCTTTATACGGGCGGTCGTTGGCGGTAAGCGCTTCAAAAATGTCGGCAATGGCCATAATTTTGGCAGGAATGGACATTTGGTCGCCGGTTAGGCCGTTGGGATAGCCTTTGCCGTCTATGCGCTCGTGGTGGGCGCCGGCATATTCAACGACTTTTGAGAGTTCTTTAGGGAAAGGCAGAGCCTTGAGCATATCGATGGTGACAATAATGTGTTCGTTGATCTTTTCCCGTTCCTCTTTGTTGATGGTTCCGTGCGGGATTTTCAGGTTATAGAGTTCGCCGCGGTTATATTGGTCAAAGAGCAGGTCGCCCCGGTCCTGAAGAAGATTTTCAACACCCGGCTGTTCGTAAATTTCAGGGTTTTTGATGTGGTCGCGTTCTGCCCAGGAGAGCCCTTTCATACGGTTGAAGTAACGGGTGAAGGTGATGCGGGAAATCCTGTCCAGTTCGGCAAAGTCGCGTTCGGTCATGTCTTTATCGCCGATGTTGCACTGGGCGATAAAATCGTAATCTTTTTCCAGCTGTCTGACTTTGGCGACAAATTCGGCCTGCAGGTTCTCCGGCGTGTCCGTATCGGCCAGGCGCTTTTTCAGGTAGTCGATATGTGCGTCGCGGCGCAGAATCTCAAAGCGGCTGCGTATTTCATGAATGCGGTTGTAGATGGTTTCCAGCTTGGTGGCTTTGTCAACGATATATTCCGGTGTTGTGACTTTGCCGCAATCATGCAGCCAGGAGGCAATATGCAGCGTGTACCAGTCGTCGCCGCTCATTTCAAAGTCACGCAGCGGGCCGCTGTCTTCCTGAACGGCGGCGGTAGCCAGCAGGCGGGCAATAACGGGCACGCGCTGGCAGTGGGCTCCGGTATAAGGCGATTTGGCGTCAATGGCCCGGGCCAGAACTTCAATGAAAGATTCCAGCAGCTGTCCGTAGGCCTCATTAAGCATTTTGTTTTCCAGCAGAAGACCGATGAGCTTGCAGATTGAAATGGTGTTTTTCTGGGTGTCCAGCGTAAAGGTCAGGGTGCGTCCGCTTTCGTCCCGCGGATTGACAAACTGTGCAATGCCGACAACGTAGCCGCGGCGGGTGGTTACCGGAATGCTGAGAACGGAGACGGTGGCATAATTGTTGTCTTCGTCAAACTCGGCGAAAAAACTGTTGTCAAATTTATTGTCGGCGTAGATGTTATTGGAATTAATGACGCCTTTGCTGAAAAAACAGGCGGCGGCAATGGATTTCTGCGGCTGGTTTTTGATTTCGGGCAGAAAAACGGTCGGAGCATAGACCAGATTGTCTGAGCCGCGGCGGGTGATTTTCAGGCTTTTGTTGACGCTGTATGAAAGGGTCAGAAACTTATCATCATTGACATTGTAGAAAAACCAGCCGTCCGCGTCACACATGTCGGCGGCGGTATCCATTATTTTTTCGACGATTTCGGCATGGTTGGCCTCTGCCAGCATTAAATCGCTCAGCTCAAGAATGGAACTTAAATTTCGCGTATTCGTCGACACCAAAGGCCGCCTCCTTCCCTTTACAAGGGTATAGTCTATACGCATTTAGTTAAAAAATAATCAATTAACTGATTTTTGAAATGAGGTAATTGACATCATCTTCGCTTAATTCCTCGCTGGTGGAGCTTATCGAAAGAATGCGTTCAATCACTTTGTGAATGAAAGAAGCACGATCGCTCTTCTGGCAGCCGAAGCGAATGTCGCGGATGACGTTCAGGGCGCTGAAAACCGCGGGGAACATACTCTTGGGGATAAATGCCTTGCGGAGCAGATTGCGAATCATAAAGTCAACCTGCAGGTTAAACAATATTTTGCGGACTTCCAGCAGCGGAGTGTTGGAAAGGTAAACCAGCGCATATTCAAAAAATTTCAAATCGCCCATGCAGATTGAACGCACAACCAGTGACGGCGTCAGGTGATTGGAGGCGTAAAGCTGGTGAACCAGTTCTTCAATCTGTTTATCGGAGCTGTATTCTTCCGAAATGCGCAGCGTGGTTTTTTCCTTAACCTGTTCAACAATGTCGGTGGCAATGTTATTGGGCAGATTATGGGTGGTAATCAAACGTTTCTGCAGTTCGTCGGAAAGAGAACTGACAATCTTTTCAATGACCGAAACCGGCAGGTCGGAACGATAAACCAGGTGTTTTTTGATATTGTCGCTGTCGGAATATTTATCAATAATCGAATCGTAGGTCTTTTCAACGATATTGGCGCTTTCATTGGAGATGAGAACGCCGACGACATCTTCCGAGCATTTGTCAACAATATACTGCGAGACGTCTTCCGGCAGATTTTTACGCTGGGCGACCGCTTTCTGTTTGTTGCTGCTCTGCGCTTCGATAATGCTGATCAGGTCTTCTTTGGTGAGGTTGGCGTAATATTTGATGAAAGGAACGGCAACGCTGTCCTGATCGTTAATCAGTTTGACGGTGATATCGCGGGGAATTGACTTGCAGTTTTTCAAACTTTCGGAAAGGACTTCCCTGACTTTGACCTGAACGTCTTCAACCATAATGCGGAAAATGTCTTCCGCCAGTTTGCGCCCGCGCTCGCTGATGTCGGTTCCGTCATAATAGGCGGAGATTTTTTGGGCCGCAGCTGCTTTGTTCTCAACAGACAAGTCGTGAGACAGGCGGTTAACATCTTGCATTGTCAGGCCGAGTTTTGTCATTTTTTTTCTGCACTCGCTTTAATTAACTATCTATTTCTTATCATAAAATAAATTAAATGAAAAGTGTAATTAATCTTTTGTTACAAAATTTTGTCGAGCAACCATTATTTTTCCGCGTCCGGAATTTTTGCGTCCAGCCAGTCAATGTCCCCCAGCGTTGCCTCATCAAAATTCGTCAGTTCGTAAAAAGTCATGGTATATTCAAGCAAACCGGCGAAATTCCGGAGATTGGTGTCGAAAATCATGGCATTGGCAAGCGCTTTGCCGGTGACGGGTTTGTCACGGTTTTCAATTTCGGCGCGCAGAAAACGCAGCTGTTCATAATTTACGCCGGAGTTGATTTTATGGGTGTATGAGCGCATGGAGGCCAGCAACGAAGGGAAAATTTTGTATTTGTAGCTGTTGTCTTCGGTTTCGTCTTCGGGAATCAGTCCGGGTTCGTTTGAGTACCACAACAGTTCGCGGTAAAGCGAATTGCCTTCGTTGGCCGGGCGGTTGGTGCCCCAGTTGCTTTCAATGGCAGCGGCGCCCATCAGCAGAGAAGGCGGCAGTTTGTTGACGCGGAGCAGCAGTTCTTTGAAAATGTAAGCATAACGCCGTTCTCCCGTGAGGCGGGTGAAAATGTCATATTTTTCCGCCTGCTGTTCAAGAAATTTTTCTTCTTCCGCAGTGAGGTCGTGCTGTTTTTGGAAGCGGTCTTCCAGCAGGCGGATATGCAGCCGCTCTTCACTGAGTTCTTCGCCAAGTTTCAGAGCCAGAGGGCCGACGATTTGCAAGAAGAGCTTGTTGCGTTTTTGCGGGTCTTTAATTGAGCGGAAGTCGCGGGGGAGACGGGTGAGAAAAATCGGCGGATAAATCCAGTCCCGCATATAAATGTAGTCTTTATAGCCGTATATCCGGTAAAAGTCTTCCAGTTCGGCAACCGTGATGTCATGGATATAAATGCCGTCAACCTTGTATTCATAAACGGGAGTATCCGGCGCTTTGGCGCCGCAGATAAAAAGGACGCTCAGAATCAGGGCTGTGACGGCGGTTAATGTTTTCATGCTTCGCTGTTTTCAAAATTTCTGACTTCTTTGACTTCAGGGATATAGGATTTGAGAACCCTTTCGACTCCTTCTTTAAGGGTAATCATAGCGTAAGGACAGCCGGCGCAGTTGCCGCGCATTTCGACATAGACAATTCCGTCTGCGAAGTTTTTGAAAACGATGTCGCCTCCGTCCTGTTTGACAGCCGGGCGGATGCGCGCATTAATCAGCCCGATGATGCGGTTGACGACGTCTGTTTCATCGGCAGCCGTTTCCGGCGTTTCGATGACGGCTTCGTCGCCAAGAGCGGCGCAGTCCATAATTTCGGCGAGAATCTGCGGTTTGAGTTCTTCCCAGTCGGCTTCGTCTTCTTTGGTGACGGAGATCATTTCTGCCGTCATAAACAATGATTTTATGCCGCCGAGGTCAAAAATCTGCTCGGCCAGCGGTGACTTGCGCAGGGATTTGGCATCAACGAATTCGGCGGTTCCGCTTTTCAGAATCCGAACCGGCGGAAAAAAGTTTAAGACATTGCGGTCAGGGGTTTCTTGTGTTTCAATCAGCATTTTATTTCCTTGCAGGTGCTTGTTCGTTTAAAGCTTCGGCAATCAGGGCAAGCAGATTGCGGGCTTTCACGATGTACATGTTTAAATAACTCAGGTGGTTGGGTGCGGTCAGGCTGTTCAGCTCGCCGTTGCGGACAATGGTCGGTTGGATGGACGAGGCGTCTTCCAGAGCTTTGATCAGGCTTATCCAGTTTTGATATTGTCCGGCGGAAACGATGATGTTTTTATAATCATTGCCGAGCGCTTTGAAAAGCAGGTAATAAGCATAGGCTTTGCCCTGCTGATAATAGAAAATGTTATCGGCTTTGGTGTCCCACCAGGAAGAACTTTCCTCCCGGATTCGGGTTTCAAGAGCGGCGCTGCTTTTGCCAAGGTTTATTTTGGATTTGCGGAGCAGGTAAGCGAGGTCTGCCGGGCTTTTGTAAAAGACTTCGCGGCCGGCACTGAGGCTTTTGTTGTAATTAATCAGGTGGCGGCGAGCCTTGCGGTACTGGTTGTTGGCCGACGGTGCCAGCAACAGTTTGTTTTCGGCGGAAAACATCCAGACGGTTCCGGGGTAACGCAGCAATTCCGCCGCGGCCTGCAGGTCGGAAGGTTCATCTTCCACGGTAATCTTTTTATCAATTCTTTTGGCAAAAGAAGAAGTAAATTTATTTAGGGCGTCAAAAATGCCGAGCTGAAAATTAGGCATATTGTCAAGGAAATAAGAGGGGTAGAAAAACGGCAGGTTCGGCGTCCAGATTTTTTCGTTTACTTCACGGTTGACCAGAAAAGAAATCATTTCCACGCTGCTGGATTGTTCAGGGTGTTTTTCATCAATTTCATAATCGGTGGTGCGGTCAATGTTGCTGATGAGCAGTCCGCCGATAGGATAATAAAGAAAAACCAGCGCGGCAAGCAGAAGAACCAGTGTGTTCCACCAGGTCGCAAGAAAGTTCATTCCCCGGTCAACCATGGCATCAAAAGAAAATTTCGGCAGGCGGATTTGCCGCAGTTTGCCGTATTGTTGCAAAAGCCAGTTTTTAAGCTTGTTTTTGAGCATTTTTCTTTCCCCGTGACGAAAGCATTTTAAGAATGTCGGTTAAACAAAGCACACCGGTTAGTTTAGCCATTACGCAGAAAGTTGCAACACCCAAAATGCATAATCCGGCGAAAAGCGGAATTTTTATGCCGTAAGACAGCAGCAGCCAATTGTCAAACTTCCAGGTTATGCCGAGTTCTCCCAAATAAATAACTCCGCCCATTACCAGCGAGCAGAGCGTGATTTTGAGAATTTTGCGGTTCAGCTCGGCGGAATAGCTCCAATAACCGCGTTTTTTCAGGCCGCGAAGATATTGGTAGAGCGAGACGAAAGAGGCGACGGAAGTTGCCGAAGCCACGCCGACGTGGCCGAAAGGAATCATCAAAGCTATGCTGAGCGACAGGTTGGCAATCATGACAACAATGCTGTATTTGACCGGGGTTTTGGTATCGCCGCGGGCAAAAAAGTTCGGAGCAAGGGCTTTAACCATAACGTAAGAGGGCAGACCGACGGAGTAGGCGATAACTGCCCGGGCGGTCATAACCGAATCTTCGGCGGTGAAACGTCCGTGGCGGAAAAGAATATCTATAATCGGATAAGCCAGAACAATCAGGGCAACCGTTGCCGGAATGGAAAGCAGGGCGCCGTATTCAACCGCTTTGTTTTGGCTGTGACGGGCTGCTTCGATTTCTCCGGCTTTGAGGTGGTGGGAGAGTATCGGCAGCAAGGCAACGCTGATAGCCGCGCCAACCACGCCGAGCGGCAGCTGCTGAATGCGGTTGGCATAGTAGAGCCAGGAGATGGCTCCGGTTCCGACCAGCGAAACAACAATGGTGTCAACCACCATGTTAATCTGATAGACGCCGGCTCCGAGAACGCCGGGAGCAATACGTTTGAACAGGGTTTTGATTTCAGCATTATGCAGCAGGCGGCGGATGTTGAACTGCGGTTTGACGCTGACGTCAATCCGCCGGAGAAAAAAGTGCAGCCAGAGAATTTCAAGCAGACCGGCAATGGTTACGCCCCAGGAAATGCCGTGGGCAGGGGTTTCGCCAAAGGGAACAAAAGCAAAAACGGCAACAATCATTGTCAGATTGAGGATAACCGGTGCAGCGGCCGGCCCGGCAAATTTGCCGAAAGAGTTTAAAATGCCGGACTGAAAAGAAACAATCGAAATAAACAGCAAAAACGGAAAAGTGATGCGGGAGAGTTCGACCGACAAAGCCATTTTTTGCGGATCGGAAGCAAAGCCCGGGGCCATCAGTTCAACCACCCAGGGCATGCAGAATTCCATCAGAATAACAAAAAGGGTAAGAAAGAAAGTGAGGACGGAAATGGCCTGGGAGGCAAAACGAATGGATTCTTCGCGTCCGTCGGTTACCAGTTTGTGGGACAACATGGGGACAAAAGCGGTGGTGAAAGCGCCTTCGGCAAACAGGCTGCGAAACAGATTTGGCAGTTTGAAAGCAACGAAAAAGGCGTCGGATACGGCACCGGCACCGAGGAAATTGGCAAGAATCATATCCCGGGCAAATCCGGTAATGCGGCTGACGAGCGTGAATCCTCCGAAAGTGGCAATTGACTTAAATAAAGACATTTTTTTCCCATTAAACTGTTATTTGTTAAGGATATTTTATTGATTTGTATGCAGTATATTGTATAAAGATTAAAATTACGAACAGAAAAATCGTTTTATCGCCTTATATTTTGAGAAAAAGCCAGTTTAAATATTGACAAAAGACAATTATATTGCGATAATAGACAAAAGAGATAAGCAAGAATAATAAAAATCTTAGGAGAAGTTTTATGGTTAACATGGCTAATTTGCCGCAGGGAAAAGAGTTTTCTTTGAAAGGCGGCGTTGAAAGCATAGCACGGGGAAAGGCAAAATCTTCGGATGCGGCTCTTTCTCTGGCAGCACAGATTTTGATTTCGCGAGGATATAACGGTTTGGGATCGTCCGTATCTCATGAAGCCGATGCTCATAAAAATATGTTGTCAAATAAAATTTTGGCAAACAATGGTTTGGAATTGCAGGCTGACGGTTCTTATCGTCAGGTTTCTGCTGAGAAAGCCCGGGCGGCCGTAAATGCTGCCGAAACGGGTGCACAGATTATTTCTAAGGGTTTGACACGCTAACTTTTGATTAGAAATAAAACTTCTCGCAATAATCGTTAAAAAGTCCTCCGGTAACGGAGGACTTTTTTTTATGATTATTCACAAAAGACGATTGCTGCCGAATTTCCAGGAGAGTTTTGACAATAGGATAGTCTGATTGATGAACCGCCTAATGTTTTGCAGGTTTCTTCAATGTTGTCGCAACTCCAACCGGCATTACATTCTGAACCGCAGCCCATTCCGCAACAAGCGGTCATATAACCGCTAAAAACACATTCATATCCATTCCAAGATTCATAGTAACTACAGCAGCTTTTGCATGAGCTGTATTTTTTTACAGTTCCTGAGTAACAAACCGTTGCTCCGCTTTCACCGCCGCAGGTGCATTCCTTGAAGCCGTCGCAGGCATTGGCGCTGCGTTTGTATTTCATCGTTCCGCACGAATTGCACACTTCGCCCGGCGTGTAACCCTGCGCATTCGCTTCCGAGGCCGTATAGCCATATCCCCCGCAGGGATTGCACACGCATTTCTTATAGCTCTCGTT
>ENA-UEYG01002807-UEYG01002807.1-human-gut-metagenome-genome-assembly--contig:-NODE-2807-length-10559-cov-17.893341_pt1 | contig 10559 bp, 6 predicted proteins | sample MGYA00242933_ERZ507934 | MGnify/ENA primary metagenome ERZ507934 (study PRJEB26167, sample SAMN06115527) | human gut metagenome | host: Homo sapiens | place: China:Zejiang | collected 2015-11-10... | reverse complement strand
ACCCTGGAAAACCCAGAAGTATGCGTCGGAGGTGATGCGTGAGTTGTATAAGAATACGCCCGCCGGTTTGTGCGGTAATGAGGATTGCGGGCAAATGTCTGCCTGGTATGTATTCAGCGCCATGGGATTCTATCCTGTAAATCCGGTCGGCGGTGAGTATGAAATAGGTACGCCGCTGTATCCGGAGGTAAGGATGCGGTTGTCCAATGGCAAAACCTTTACGGTTCTTGCTCATGGGGTGAGCGGGAAGAATAGGTATATCCGGTCGGTGAAGCTCGACGGAAAGCCTTATGACAAAAGTTATATTACGCATGAGCAGATAATGAACGGCAGTATTCTGGAGTTCGAAATGGGAAGTGAACCCGGAAAAGCATGGTATTGAGCTTACCTTGAAATAATATATGGAAGATGAGTTTGACATAGTGTACAGGCAACTGTTCCGGAAATACTATGCGAATCTGTTGTTTTATGCAACGCGCATGGTAGGGGAGGAAGATGCCGAAGATGTGGTGCAGGAAGTGTTTGTGGAGCTCTGGCACAGAAGAGACAGTGTGACAGTGGGCGAGCAGATACAGGCTTTTCTGTACCGGGCGGTTTATACCCGTGCACTGAATGTGTTGAAACATCGCGACATCAAGAACAGCTATGAGGCAGCCATGCAGGAAGTGTACAATAAGCGTGCCCTGTTTTACCAGCCGGATGACAACGATGTGCTGAAACGGATAGAAGACCGGGAATTAAGGAAGCATATCGTCAGCGCCATCGACGAATTGCCGGAAAAATGCAAGCTGGTATTTAAGCTCAGCTACTTGCACAATATGAAGAATAAGGATATTGCCGAAGCGATGGATGTATCGCTCCGTACGGTAGAGGCTCATATGTATAAGGCATTGAAATTTTTGCGCAGCCGGCTGGAAGGTTATATCCGGAACAAATAGTTGTAAGGTTTTGATTGTAAGATAAATATTTTTTGTTGAAAAAAAGTGTTTGTTCGCGTAAGTGTTTTCCATAGGTGTGGTTGTTATATTATCGTAGTGAAAAAATCTAATATAAAGTAATTAGTTTAATCTTAAAAGAGACAAGTATGAAAAACAAGTATTTGTGCAATTTTCAGAAATTGCTCCGTGCATTTCTTATTTTTGCCATGTTTGCAACCTCTTCTCAGATTGCGGCAGCTCAGCTGAATGTTGCTTTGTCAAATGCCCGTTTAGGGACTATGATAAAGCAGATCAAGGCGCAGTCCAAGTACCAATTTTTTTATGATGACAATCTGGCTTCCATTCCTGTACATGCAGTGAATTTGAAGAATGCTTCGTTGGAAACCGTTTTGGACAAGGCGCTCGAGGGAAAGGGTGTCAGCTATCGTATCGAAGACGGCGTGGTGTATCTTTCTAAAAAAGAAACGAGGACGGCAGTTGCCCAGGTAGCCCAGCAGGCAACTCACAAAGTTACGGGAACCGTTAAAGATACTACAGGCGAACCGCTGATTGGCGTAAGTATTCAGGAAGTGGGGACTTCCAACGGTACGATTACGGATATTGACGGTAATTATACGTTGAATGTTTCGGTTCCGTCGGCCAAATTGCGTTTCTCTTACATTGGCTATGAGGCGGTAGACATTGATGTAAACGGACAAGCCGCCATTAATGTAACGATGAAAGACGACTCGCAGTTATTGCAGGAGGTTGTGGTTACTGCCTTCGGTATCAAGCGCGAGAAGAAGATGCTGGGTTATGCGGTTCAGGAACTGAAGAGCGATGAACTGAATAAAACAGGCGACCCGTCGGTAACCAGCGCACTGCAAGGTAAGGTGGCAGGTCTTCAGATGAACGCCTCGGCAACCGGTTTGGGCGGTTCTACCAAAATCACCATTCGCGGTAACTCTTCCTTGAGCGACAACAACCAGCCGTTGTGGATTGTAGACGGTGTGCCGTTCAGCGATAACAACAACAGCGATGCTTCTTTCTATGAAGGTGTAGACCGTGGTGGCACAGCACTCGACATTAATCCGGACGACATTGAAAGTATTTCCGTGTTGAAAGGGCCTAATGCGGCTGCTCTTTACGGATCGCGTGCCGGTAACGGTGTTATCCTTGTAACAACCAAGAAAGGTTCAAAAAAAGCAGGTTTCGGTGTGCGTTATAGCGGTAATTTCACCTGGAGCAGTGTAGCGGAAACGCTGGAACAGCAAACCCGTTACGGTCAGGGACAAATTGGCGCGAATGGCGGTGCTGAATATACTACATCGGCATCGGGCAGCTGGGGACCTGTTCTTGACGGCAGCCAGCAAAAGGCTTGGAACGGTGAGACATACGCTTACTCCAAGTATGGCAATAAACTGGAGGATTACTTTGATACCGGTTTCTCTCAAAATCACAACGTATCTGTGAGCAACGGTACGGAAACTTCTCATTATCGTGCTTCTGTCGGTATTTCGGATAGCAAGGGCGTATTCCCCAATGAAAAACTGAACCGTGTGAATATCGACCTTAATGCCGGTACGGAACTGAATAAGTGGATGTCTATGGATGGTAAAATCTCTTTGAGCCGCACGAAGGCAACAGACCGTCCGCAATATGGTAACTACGGTGCAATCAATCAGTTGATGGGTATTCCTCATAATGTCCGCCTGGACGATTTGAAACAATATTCTACGGAGGACCGTGTACACAGCAACTGGTATGGCCCTACAGCCGGCATCCGTAACCCTTATTATGTACTGAACCAACGTCACAACAGCGATGAGCGCTGGCGTGCCTTCGGTTACTATGGAGCTAAAATCAACTTTACCGATTGGTTGCATCTTTCAGCCAAATATGCGTTCGACTACTATCGTACCCGTGTGGAGAATACCAATGGCGGTGACGGTATCAGCGGAGAATCTTTCCCCAGCCAGATTAAGGATGACAAGATGGATCGCGGTGAAGAGAACTTCTTTGAAAGCAATGCCGAAGTTGTATTGATGGGCGATCGCCAGTTGACTGATAACTTCCGTCTGGGCTTTACTGCCGGCGCCAACTTCATGTATCAGAAATTCGAGAACCTTACTGCCGGTGTGGGTAATATGCACACTAAAGGATTGTGGATGTTCAATGCTTCCAATCTGCTTCGTTCCGCTGCTAATGAAAAGCGTGAACGTGCCATGAATTCCGTGTTCGGTTCGGTACAGATGTCATGGAAGGAATATCTGTCACTCGATGTTACGGCCCGTAACGACTGGTCGTCTACTTTGCCAAAGGCAAACAACTCGTTCTTCTATCCCAGTGCCAACTTGAGTTTTGTTATCTCCGACTTTATGAAGAGCATCGACAAGCCGTTGCCGTCGTGGGTTACTTTTGCCAAGTTGCGTCTTTCCGCAGCTCAGGTGGGTAAGGATACGGAACCCTATCAGTTGATAAATACCTATGGTTATAAGTTCGACAACGGTATTCTGGTTCCGGATAAGAGCAATGTAAAGATGAATGACAATCTGAAACCGGAAATCGCTACCTCTTACGAGGCTGGTCTTGATATGAAATTCTTTAATAACCGTTTGGGCTTTGACTTCACTTACTATTATAGCAAGACTAAGAACCAGATTATGAAAGTGCCCGCAGCGGCTCCCTGGAGTGGCGGACAATGGGTAAATGCCGGTTTGATTACCAATCAGGGTGTGGAGTTGATGCTTTATTCTACAATTGTGGATACCAAAGACTTTACGTTCGATTTGAATGTGAACATTGCTCATAACGTATCTAAGGTGAAAGAATTGGCACCGGATGCTAATGTGAACTACCTGTTCTTTAACGGTGACAACAACTTCCCCGTTAACGTAGGTGCACGTGCCGGAGAAAAACTGGGTGAAATCTATGCTCAGAAACTGTACAAACGCGATGACAGCGGTAATATCATTATCGGTGAGAACGGTTTGCCCCAGACAATCAACGATGAGAAGGAACGCGTAAACAATCCTATCGGCAATATTCAGCCTGATTTGACTATGTCCGTATCGCCTACCTTTACTTATAAGGGAATTACCTTGTCGGCAATGTTCGATATGAAATTCGGTGGCGACATCCTTTCTTATTCCGAGATGGTGGCAGCAGGTAACGGTTTGGCAAAGCGTACCGAGAATCGCGGTGAGAAGGATAATTATATGATGGTGTTCCCCGGTGTAACCGAAAGCGGGCAACCCAATACTACCAAGATTACGGCAAGCCAGTATTATGGCGCGTTGCTGGCGGAAGATTTCTTGTACGATGCTTCGTTCATCAAATTGAAAGAGTTGTCAATCGGTTACAATTTCCCGACTAAACTGTTGAAAAAGACTCCGATTCAGTCGCTCAGCGTATCATTCGTGGCACGTAACCTTTGTTACCTGCTGAAACATACACCGGGTACAAGTCCGGAGGGCGGTTATGATACAACCATGTTCTCACAGGCCATCGACTATGCGGCGCTGCCTTATACCCGTACATTCGGTCTGTCTGTCAGCTTAGGTTTTTAAACTTGATAATGCAGTAGGAAACTTAAAAACTCAAATATTAAAATTATATGAAACTTAATTTATATAAATCCGTTGCTCTCTGCTCATTGCTGGCATTGGCCGGATGCCATGATTTTGAAGAAATGAATACCAATCCGAATGCACCTATCTATGACCCGTCGGTTATGGATTGCGGTCCGGAGGGTATTGATATTGATTATACCATTTCGGAGAGCGCTTTGGAAAGTTTGAAGGCTACGGAAAGTGCATTAGGCTCTATTTTCTTCAACTTTACTTATGAAGGTCTGTATAACGATTACCAGACTGCTACCAATCTGACTCATGATGTCTATGCGGCATATAATGGCTCGAACGGTTTCTTGAACAATTCACCGGCGTATGCTTATAATGACGGCTGGTCTGCTGCCCGTTGGAAGCATTTTTATGACGACCGTACGATTGCCGAGTACAGCCAGCTTATCAAGACTTTCTGGTTCTGCAACAAGGAGTATTATCACAATGCGTTCTATATAACCCGTATCTATTACGCTTTCCTGCTTTCGGCACAAACCGATACGTATGGTGATATTCCTATCCAGTATTATGTGAAAGGTGCGATGCCGCCTACGGAAAATGTTACTTATACTCCGCAGAAAGAAGTGTATGACATTATCTTTAAATTGCTTGACCAAGCCATTACGGAATTGCATAATCCACCTACTGTAGAGCAGTACTCTTTCAGTGCCGAGGATGACCGCATCTATGGAGGTAAGGTAGAGCCGTGGATTCGCTTCGCCAATACCTTGCGCTTACGTCTGGCTTTACGTGTAAGCAATGTTGCTCCGGAAGTCGCTCGGGAACAAGGAGAAAAAGCTTTGTCAGATCCTTCGGGCTTGATGAAAGGCCAGGAAGATAATATGAAACTGATTCCTAAACGTCAGTGGATAACCGGTGGCAATGAGAATATCTTTGCATTGATGTTCAGCTGGGGGGCAAGTTGCGTTTTACCGAAAGAGATGGAGTGGGCTTATAAAAATCAGGCTCTTAAAGAGGGTGTAGATACCAATGGCAGTGGCTTTGTTGAAAAGGTTGCCCGAAATGCAGATGAGGAAGGTACTATCTTTGGATTGGACGCTACCAAGTATAATGAAAAAGAAGCGAATTGCTATTTGGATCCCCGTTGCAAGGTACTGTTCTTCCGTCCTTCACCCTATGATCCGGGAATCAAGGACGATTATAAAGCAGAGGACCCCAATGCTGAATACGGCGGATACAGAAATGGGGCAAAAGAAGTCGGTTCTAAGTACACAGTGAAGTATTCACCTATGAAGACTAATCTGAAGAGCGATGAAATGCTTCCCGATTGTTGGTGGAATCAGGCTCGTGAAATTGTTTGGCTCGGTTACTCTGAATCTCTTTTCCTGAAAGCTGAGGCTGCATTGCGTGGTTGGGGCAATGAAACAGGAGCTGCGGTTGCCGGAAGATTGTATGAAGAAGGTGTACGTGCTTCTATGGACTATTATGGTATTGCTTCAGATAAAGCAGACGAATATATCAACCATTTGAAAGGTAAAGAGGCTTTCGGAGCAGGTGGTTCAAGAGAAGAACAACTGGAACAAATCATTACACAAAAGTGGCTGGCTGTCTATCCTAATGGTAACGAAGGTTGGGCTGAGGTTCGCCGCACAGATTATCCCCGTTATTTGTTGCTGCCGCGTTATGGCAACAACTCAAGCGGTGAGGTGGAGAATACCAAACTGATTAAGCGTGTAAGCTATCCGAACAGTGAATCCAGAAATCCGAACAAGCCTGCTTATACGCAAGGAACTAAAGTATGGTGGGATGTGGCAGATACGATGGATGAAACCGGTAAATGGAAAACACCGGATAACTTCAGATAATCCGTTTTAAGTTATGATAGGAAAACGGTGCATTGCCGTTTTCCTATATGGAAAACTAACCTAAGTATGATTGCGGATATCTCTCTTAGGTTAGTTTTTGTTTTTAATCTAAATGAATAATAATATATGAGATATATGAAAATAGGAACGCTTATATCGGCAGGTGTTTTAATGCTGTCATCAATGATATTGAATTCCGGTTGCTCCGAAGCAGGTAATGGCAGAAAACAGACTACGGAAAATCCCGGAGCGATTTTCGGGGAAGTGAAGTCTGCCGCCGGTGCCAAAATGTTGACTCCCATTGCGCTCAGAGGAGATAAAAAAGCTACGGGACATTTGTTTTTTGAATTGAGTGAACCGGCAGAACAGGAGGTTGCCGTTACTTTCAAACTGGATTCCAGGATATTGGATGCTTATAACCAGCTGAATGGTACGGGGTATACGATGTATCCGGCAGACAAGCTGCTACTGGAAAACAATGGCAACGTGGTTGTTGAAGCCGGTAAAAGTAAGTCTGCCACACTTGCACTGGATATACTGCCGGGTGGAACGGAAGGGGCTACCTATGCTGTGGCTGTATCGGCGGTAGCTACTGCGGGAACGGAAAAACATACGGACAACAAGGCCTTTATTTATTTGGTAAAACCGCTTGCAGCCATGCCGGAAGTCAATGCGGGACGCAAGGTAAAGAATTTATGTTATGTGGAAGTCAATCGTGAAAGTATGTTGAATGCGGGTGAGTACACGATGAAGAGCGATAAGTCTCCTTTCTTTGACATAGCCAGTGTATTTGCAGCCAATATTCGTTTGAGCGCGGATGATGTTCCTTATGTTTCTTGTAACGAGCAAACCAGATTTGTACTTGATAATATCGAGCAGACTGTACGCCCGTTACAGGCAAAAGGCATAAGAGTTCATCTCTCCATCTTGGGAGACCACACTGCTGCCGGTATGCGTAGTCTTTCGAAAGATGCCGCCCGGCGCCCTGGTCGCGATCCCTATGAAATGGCCGAGTACATCGCGCTGCTGATCCGCCAGGATGATGCACGCGTGCGCGGGCGTATAAAATCGATCAGCAGAAAACGTTGCGGTAAGTGCGGCGAGAGAGTTCCTGTGAATTCATGCCCGTGTAATGGTGACTCACAATGCTGGGTGACTAAAGGCTGGCATGAAACGAAATTAATAGTGTGACATGTCACGAGTAGATTATGCATGATGAATTTGATGGGTTTTGAATACTGCCGCCAACTATGGCGGCTTTATTTTGCATGGTACTATTACCACAACGGTAACTATTACCACGGTGGTTATGATGCCTGCTGAACCTAAAACCTATAAACGCAAATCAACGCAATTTAAGCCACTAACAGCAATGCAGGAGGCTTATTGCCAGTCATACATCAAAACGCCTGAAAACCAAACTCAGGCAGCGATTAACGCAGGATTCTCCCCAAATACAGCGGCAGTTAAAGCCAGTGTCATGATGCGCGATGAACGCATTCAAAAACGGATTGCCGAGTTGATGGAGGAGCGCAACAAACGAATGCGCGTCAGTGCTGATTACGTTCTCATGCGCCTGGTGGAGATCGACCAGATGGACGTGATCGACATCCTCAACGACGATGGGAGCCTTAAACCAATCCGTGAGTGGCCGAAAATCTGGCGCACTACGCTTAGTGGCTTTGATCTGTCATCGACCATCATGAACATGAACGAGGATTCGATAGAGACAATCCTCAAAAAAATTAAATGGCCTGACAAGGTGAAGAACCTTGAGCTGATTGGTAAGCATGTTGATGTCAACGCGTTCAAAGAACGCCTGGATGTTAATGTGAATGTGACAATTGCTGATCGCATAGCGGCAGCCAGGAAGCGACTCAAAGAACGTCAGGATGGTAATCAGTGACAGATACAGCGTTATCTCCTGAAGAGCAGTTGATCGAGGATATTGCAGGGTTCACTCACGATCCGCTTGGCTATGCCCTCTATGCGTTCCCTTGGGGGGAAGAGGGGACTGAACTGGCACATGCTACCGGTCCACGTCAGTGGCAGGCCGATGCGTTCCGAGAGATACGTGATCACCTGCAGAATCCAGAGACGCGTTATCAGCCGCTTATGCTGGCACGTGCTTCTGGTCACGGTATTGGTAAATCCGCATTCATCTCAATGCTCATCAACTGGGGCATGTCCACTTGCGAGGATTGTAAGGTCGTGGTGACCGCCAACACCGACAACCAGCTACGAACGAAGACCTGGCCGGAAATTATCAAGTGGTCGAACCTTGCTATCACGAAAGACTGGTTTACCTGTACCGCTACCGCGATGTACAGCAATGACCCTGGGCACGACAAGCGGTGGCGGGCTGACGCAATACCCTGGTCTGAGCACAACACCGAGGCATTCGCCGGACTACACAACGAGCGCAAACGCATCATCGTGGTATTTGATGAAGCGTCGAACATTGCGGATCTGGTGTGGGAAGTTGCTGAGGGTGCTCTTACGGACGAAGACACTGAGATTATCTGGGTGGCGTTCGGAAACCCTACACGTAACACCGGGCGTTTTCGCGAATGTTTCCGCAAATACAAACACCGCTGGAAAACTGCGCAGATTGACAGCCGGACGGTGGAAGGCACTAACAAACAGCAGTTGCAGAAATGGGTTGATGACTACGGGGAAGACAGCGACTTCGTTAAAATCCGTGTGCGCGGCATATTCCCGGATGCATCTGAATTGCAGTTTATCCCTACCGGCCTTACTGACGAGGCAATGAAACGGGTGGTAACCGCTGCGCAGGTTGCACATGCTCCGGTGATAATCGGCGTTGACCCGGCATACTCCGGCGTTGATGACGCTGTGATATACCTGCGGCAGGGGCTGCACAGTAAGGTGCTGTGGACTGGCAACAAGACCACTGACGATCTGATTATGGCGAAGCGTATCGCTGACTTTGAAGACCAGTACCAGGCTGACGCAGTGTTCATCGACTTCGGTTACGGAACTGGTCTGAAGTCAATCGGTGATGGCTGGGGACGTACATGGCAACTTGTTCCGTTCAGCGGTGCGTCCACTGACCCGCAGATGCTTAACAAGCGTGGGGAGATGTTCAACACATGTAAGACATGGCTGAGGCTGGGCGGCATGCTGGATGACCAGGAAACAGCGGACGACCTGTCGGCGGCAGAGTACAAAGTTCGAGTGGACGGTAAAATCGTTATCGAACCGAAGGAAGATATCAAGGAGCGGCTTGGGCGTTCGCCGGGTAAAGGCGATGCGCTACTGCTGACGTTTGCGTTCCCTGTGTCTAAGCGTCTGCGAATTCCCGGGCTGCAGAACCAGCAAGGCAAGGCCATTACAGATTACGATCCCTATGCTTAATCCGTTAGCGGGGATAATGACGGAGATATCCTCTGGTGAGGATAAAACAAAGCCAGCTCATCGGCTGGCTGTTTGTGACATGTCACGGTGTTATTGCTCGCTTAACTTCTGCTTCAGCAAGTAACCTTCAAGCATCCAGATTTTGTTTACAGCATTCTGCCGGGCAATCTTCCGACCAATTTCCGCATCAAAGTTTTCCGGGCTTGCACAGGCGCTCTCTCCGGTGACGGTGAAGCCGTTGCGCAGCACCAGGACGCAGAACGTCAGCAGAGAAAGTGATTCGTGCGGCTGGTAGTTTACCTCTCCGCCAGTATGTTTCGCTTTTATGGCTACGCCAAAGACACCATCTTCTGCTGTGAAATATGCCTCCTGAGCAATAATGCTCTCGATATGGTCTGGCGTAACGCGCGGCGCGGCTAAACCTTTAGCCTGAATTTCAGATTCAATGTCTTTGTCACTAAGTGTAGTTTGCTTTCATCGCTCTCATCATGCTGTACGAAACGCGCTTGCGTGGTCAGTAAGAAGTGCCAGACTTTATATTCCACTTTTATTCCTTTTTATTCTTATCGATAGCGTTTCGTTTTTTAAACCGCAGCGACCTTACCGCTATAGTCAGGTAATCATTAATAAAAGGATAAAAAAATGAAACTGACAACACATCATCTACGGACAGGGGCCGCATTATTGCTGGCCGGAATTCTGCTGGCAGGTTGCGACCAGAGTAGCAGAGATGCAAAACACATTAAAGTTGGCGTTATAAATGGCGCAGAACAAGATGTCGCGGAAGTCGCTAAAAAGGTGGCAAAAGAGAAATA
>ENA-UEYG01002806-UEYG01002806.1-human-gut-metagenome-genome-assembly--contig:-NODE-2806-length-10562-cov-5.613829_pt1 | contig 10562 bp, 7 predicted proteins | sample MGYA00242933_ERZ507934 | MGnify/ENA primary metagenome ERZ507934 (study PRJEB26167, sample SAMN06115527) | human gut metagenome | host: Homo sapiens | place: China:Zejiang | collected 2015-11-10... | reverse complement strand
ATTCGTAATCTCGACGGATTAAAGGAAACTATTGTCCGTGGAGATAAGATGGATTCCATTATACCGATGGAACCTGCCGATTTCATGATTATGCGTAATCAACAGGAAATGTTGACCAGCCCTCAGCTTAGTGCATATATAGATAAGCAGAAACAAAGGGGTATTGCCAATATCAAAGAGTTTGAAATAGAGTATCATAAACGAATCGCCATGTCATTTGCATCATTCATCCTGACTGTGATCGGAGTATCTCTTTCTTCAAGAAAAACAAAGGGGGGAATGGGATTGCATTTGGGAATAGGACTTGGACTGAGCTTTTCATATATCCTGTTCCAGACCGTGGCATCTACTTTTGCGGTAAATGGAAATATGCCTCCGATGATCGCCATGTGGATTCCTAATTTACTGTATGCGCTGATTGCATTTTACCTATATAGAAAGGCTCCCAAATAATGGATAGCATTTGAATTCAAAGGGTCTAAAAATAAGAATTTCCGCCTGCTCCTGTGAAATCCACAAGTGCGGGCGGAATTTTTTGTTGTATTCATTTCCTCTTTTGTCTCGTTCCCGGGATCGAAATCCTGTTGGGAACCCCCACTCTCTTCTTACGCTTTAAAATCAACCTTTGATTTTGTTTGCATAAGCAGAAAGTTCTGCAGCAGAGATGTTTTTGGCTATAATCACACCATTTCCATCCAATAAATAGTTAGTGAAACCCCGGTTTAAACGGTATTTCTTAAACAAGCCGGAGCTTTCGCCTTTAGTTTCCGCGAAACAGGTGGGCGTAACTATTTGGTCCTTACGAATGGTTTCCTGAAATACCGACTGGTATTCGTCAAATGAAACGGAAACCATTTCCACATCTTGAGAAGTTGATCGAAGCGCATTGCTCAAACTTGCGTTTTGCATCCGGTACTGTGCATCGTAACTTGCCCAAAAACTAAGCAGCACATATTTGCCTTTTAAGTCGGTCAAATCAAAATTGTGCTGTGCATCTGACGTAGATTCGATTGTGAAATCAGGGGCTACGTCACCCACATTCAAACCTCCGGTGGGTTTGTCTTTTTCTACGAAAGAAGTCAAGGAACTAATTAGTAATACAACAAAAATCCATTTTACATGCTTCATGTAAGGCGGTTTTGGTTAATACTAGTTGATTTATAAGTGTTTGTCGGACGATGAAATAACGTCTTAACAAACAAATATACGATCAACGTTTACTAAGATTATAGAACCATTTGTTCCAAATCGGGGGCAAAGGTACAATATTATTATAGAAAATCAAGTAAACGATTGACTTTTTCATGTTATATAACATGTTTTGCATCTCAGGATATCCCCCAACATGATATATATGATGCATTTGATGAATAGATTATGATGTGTTTTCTCATTAGCATTAGAAATTTTGCCTACTTTTGCATCGTGTTATTCATTAATTTAGATAAACAACTTTTATGCAACCATTGAGTACAGAACTTATACTTATCCGGGTCACGGGCGAAGATCGTCCGGGATTGACTGCATCTGTTACAGAAATTTTAGCTAAATACGACGCTACTATTCTTGACATTGGTCAGGCCGACATCCATAATACACTGTCATTAGGTATCTTATGCAAGACAGAGGAACAACATTCAGGATTCATTATGAAAGAGTTGCTTTTCAAAGCGTCTTCTTTGGGAGTGACGATTCGCTTCTATCCTATTTCAGTAAAGGAATATGAAGATTGGGTGAATATGCAGGGAAAGAACCGCTATATCCTTACTCTGCTGGGGCGTAAATTATCTGCCCGCCAGATCTCTGCCGTTACCCGTATTCTTGCTGAACAGGGGATGAATATCGATGCCATCAAACGCCTGACGGGGCGTATTCCATTGGATGAATGTGATTCGCGTACACGTGCCTGCATAGAGTTTTCTGTCCGGGGAACTCCGAAAGACCGTATTGCTATGCAGGAAGAGTTAATGAAGCTGGCGAGCGAACTGGAAATGGATTTCTCTTTCCAGCTTGATAATATGTATCGCCGGATGCGCCGACTGATCTGTTTCGATATGGATTCGACTCTGATTGAAACGGAAGTAATTGACGAATTGGCTATACGCGCTGGTGTGGGCAATGAGGTGAAAGCCATCACTGAGCGTGCTATGCGTGGTGAGATAGATTTTACTGAAAGTTTCCGTGAGCGTGTAGCTCTGTTGAAAGGCCTGGATGAATCTGTCATGCAGGAAATAGCAGAGAATCTGCCCATTACGGAAGGTGTAGACCGCCTGATGTATGTATTGAAAAAGTATGGTTACAAGATAGCCATTCTTTCCGGTGGTTTCACTTATTTCGGGCAATATCTTCAAAAGAAATATGGCATTGATTATGTATATGCCAATGAATTGGAAATAGTGGACGGCAAGTTGACCGGCCGTTATCTGGGAGATGTGGTGGACGGTAAGCGAAAAGCCGAACTGTTGCGCCTCATTGCACAGGTAGAGAAGGTAGACATTGCACAGACCATTGCTGTGGGTGACGGAGCGAATGATCTTCCGATGCTGGGCGTTGCCGGATTGGGCATTGCTTTCCATGCCAAACCGAAAGTGGTTGCCAATGCAAAGCAATCTATTAACACGATTGGTTTGGATGGGGTACTCTATTTCTTAGGCTTCAAAGACTCATATATCGATTTGCCGAAATGAGTTGAACTATTCCGCAAATATATTTGTTTCATATAGTGACATATATATTTGCGGAACCTCTTAAATTTGAATACTATGAAGAGAATAAGGAACCTATTCTGTCTCTCTTTACTTTTAGTTGCAGTCGGCTTACCTGCTGTCGCACAAACAAAACTTCATGTTCCCCTCCCTGATTCGATAACCACTGTTGGATATGCCACCGGACTTCGTAAGAATCTTTCTGGCCTGGTGGAAAGAATTACTGAAAATCAGATGAATAAAGACCAGATTACCAATCCGCTGGATGCCATCCGTGGACGGGTACCTGGATTGACGATTCTGAAAGGTTCGAATGGACCTGCTGCGCTGGACGCTGTCCGTCTGCGTGGCACTACCTCCCTGACTACTGGAAATGACCCGTTAATTATTGTAGACGGAGTTTTTGGTGACCTGAGTATGCTTACATCTATTTATCCGGCGGATATTGAAAGCTTTGTTATCCTGAAGGATGCTTCGGAAACTGCACAATACGGTTCGCGCGGAGCATCGGGTGTGATTGAGATTACTACAAAAAAAGGTGTCAGCGGACGTACAAGCGTTAACTATAATGGAAGTTTCGGCATTGCCTCAAGCTATAAAACAGTGAGGATGCTCAATGGAAATGAATTCCGGACATTGGCTCAGGAGCGTGGCATCTCAATTTTGGATATGGGAAACAATACAGATTTCCAGAAAGAGATCGAGCAAACGGGATTACAGCATAATCATCATATCGCGTTTTCGGGAGGAACGAATACTTCCAATTATCGTGTTTCACTCGCTCTAATGAATCGTGAAGGAGTGATTGTCAATGAAAAGTTGCAGAACTTCACATCGAATATGAATATGACACAGTATGTATTAGATAATTTTCTTAAATGTGATCTTGGTATGTTTGGTTCCGTACAGAAGGAACGTAATCTGGTGAATCTGCACAAAGTATTCTATTCTGCTGCTTCGTATAATCCTACTTTCCCGAATCACAAGAATCCGGAGACCGGTAGCTGGGATGGATATGCTTATGCCAGCCAGTTATCACATCCGTTGGCATGGATGGATGTGAAAGACAAGAATGCTACATCGCATATCAGTACGCATGCCCGGTTGACATTCAATCTGGCCGAAGCATGGAAACTGACTTTTTTCGGTTCCTATACATATAATGTAGTAGAAAATGCGCAGTATCTGCCTGTTGCTGTCTGGGCACAAGGGCAGGCATACAGAGGAGACAAGAAAATGGAATCATTGCTGGGTAACCTGATGCTGTCTTATAAAAAAGAATGGAGGAAACACTTCTTTGACGTTTTAGGACTAGCAGAGATACAGAAAGACAAATATTCCGGATTTTATACTACAGTTACAAATTTCAGTAATGACAAATTAGGTTATGATAATCTTCAGGGAGGTGCCATTCGTCCGTGGGATGGAACTAATTCCTACTACGAAGACCCTCGTTTGGTTTCTTTTATGGGGCGCGTGAATTATACGTATGATGATCGATATATCCTTACGGTGAATGCCCGTGGGGATGCATCTTCCAAGTTTGGCAGTAATCATAAATGGGGATTTTTCCCGGCTGTATCTGTTGCATGGGTAGTTAGTAAAGAGAAGTTTATGGAAAAGCTTTCTTTTATCGATAATCTGAAAATCCGTGCAGGATATGGTTTGGCAGGCAATCAAAACGGCATTGATTCATATACTACGTTGAATTTGATGCGACCTAATGGTATTGCACCGGTAGGTTCTACACCTGTAGTCACAATGGATAAGTTGCGGAATACGAATCCGGATTTGAAGTGGGAAGTGAAGCAGACATTCAATGCCGGTATAGAAGTAGCTTTGCTGGGTAACCGATTGCTGCTGACTGCCAATTATTACAATTCCAAGACGAAGGACATGCTTTATCTTTATAACGTGAGTGTACCACCTTTTACTTATAATACTTTACTGGCAAACATTGGTTCTATGCGTAATTATGGAACAGAGCTATCTATCGGCATTACGCCGCTGAAGACCAAAGACATGGAACTGAATATCAATGCCAATCTGACTTTCCAGCAAAACAAATTACTTTCTCTTGACGGAAACTACCAGGGCGAACATATTTCAGCTACAGAATACAAGAGTCTTGCCGGACTGGATGGTGCTGGATTCCACGGTGGATACAATCATATTGTTTACCAGATTGTGGGTCAGCCTCTGGGTGTATTCTATCTGCCCCATTGCACAGGGCTGGTATCCGATGGAAATGGTGGGTATACCTATCAGATTGCCGATCTGAATAGCGGTGGTGTCAGTCTGGAAGATGGTGAAGACCGTTATGTGGCAGGACAGGCTGTGCCAAAGACGATACTTGGTTCCAATATCAGTTTCCGTTATAAAGATTTTGATATATCGCTACAGATAAACGGTGCATTCGGCCATAAAGTGTACAATGGTACTTCATTAACTTATATGAATATGAACAGTTTCCCCGATTATAACGTCATGAAAAAAGCGCCTGCACAGAACATTAAAGACCAGACAGCTACGGATTACTGGTTGGAAGATGGTGATTACATTAACTTTGATTATGTTACGTTAGGCTGGAATGTTCCGTTAAAGAATACCCGTTACTTTCAGTCGCTCCGCCTGTCCCTGACTGTTAACAATCTGGCGACAATTTCAGGTTACTCGGGCTTAACGCCTATGATAAACAGTTCGTCTGTAAATGCTACTTTGGGAATAGATGATAAACGCAATTATCCTCTATACCGTATATATACTATCGGACTTAGTGTAAACTTCTAAACCTTAAAGCCATGAAAAGTAATTCTATATTTTATTCGTTTTGTATTTTAGTTACCCTTTGCTGGGGAATAACTTCGTGCGACGGTTTTCTGAAAGAAAAGTCTCGTGATGCACTGCCTGAAGAGGAAGGTTATAGTAATATCTCTGAACTCTATCTCAATGCAGTGGCATCCCTCTACAATTACATAGGTGGAAATGCTGATAGCCAGGGATTGCAAGGAACCGGCCGTGGTATCTACGACCTGAATACTTTTACCACTGATGAAGCCATTATGCCTACCCGAGGTGGCGACTGGTATGATGGTGGTTTCTGGCAAGGGTTATTTCTGCATAAATGGGGTGTAAACAATGATGCAATACAGGCCACCTGGGAATATCTTTATAAGGTAATTATGCTTAGTAACAACTCTCTGGAACATATAGAAACCTATGCTCTAACCCACTCTGATGCGGAGCTTCCCGGTTATCGCGCCGAGGTACGTGCTTTTCGTGCAATGTACTATTATTATCTGATGGATCTGTTTGGACGCATACCACTGGTTTTGCACTCTAATGTTGCTTCAAAAGATATTGTGTTGAGCGAGCGTAAGAATGTATTCGACTTTGTAGTCAGGGAATTACAAGAGACCGCTCCACTCCTGCCCGCCCAGTTCAGCAACCGTTCCGGCAATTATTACGGACGTTTGACACGTCCTGTTGCATACTTTTTGTTGGCAAAGTTGGCACTGAATGCCGAAATTTATACAGACAATAACTGGACAGATGGTGTTCGTCCTGATGGAAAGAATATCTTTTTCGAAGTAGATGGCACTACAATAAATGCCTGGCAGACTGCAGAAGCTTATTGCGATAAAATCACAGCATTTGGTTATCGCCTCGAACCGGATTATACAGCTAATTTTGCTGTATACAATGAAAGTTCCGTTGAGAATATCTTTACCGTACCTATGAGCAAAACGCTGTACACCAATCAGATGCAATATCTTTTCCGTTCACGCCATTATAATCATGCCAAAGCATTAGGGTTATCCGGTGAAAACGGATCGAGTGCTACCATTGAAGCCCTGCAGACCTTTGGATATGATACCGATCTACAAGACCCTCGTTTTGATTTCTGCTATTATGCAGGTACAGTCTACGATTTGAAAGGTAACGTTGTAAAATTGGATGATGGAACTGTTTTGGTTTACGAGCCGTGGAAAGTAAAGTTAGATATATCCGATGAACCTTACGAAAAGACTGCCGGCGCCCGAATGAAGAAATATGAGATTGATGATAAAGCAATGAAAGATGGTAAACTGATGGAAAATGATATTGTCTTATTCCGTTATGCAGATGTGTTATTGATGAAGAGTGAGGCTAAGGTTCGTGACGGACGCGATGGAGATGAAGAACTGAACCAAGTGCGTGCCCGCGTAAGAGCACCGGAACGTGTTGCTACTTTAGAGAATCTTCTTGCTGAACGTCAGTTGGAATTTGCATGGGAAGGTTGGAGACGCCAGGACCTAATTCGTTTCGGACAATTTACCCGTGCTTACAGCAGTCGTCCGCAACTGCCTGACGAGGAAAACGGATATACTACCGTCTTCCCTATTCCAGAGAAAATCAGACAGATGAATCCGGGATGGGAGCAGCATCCGGGCTATTAAAGGAATGGATTGCAAAGTCGCTTCATTCTTTTGTGTTAATCACTTTATTTCCTATCTTTGCGGCTAAATAAAAAGAAACATGAAGTTTTCCGAACTACAACTGAATGATCAGGTGCTCGATGCACTGGAAGCTATGCGCTTCGACGAGTGCACACCTATACAAGAGAAATCCATCCCCGTTATACTTGAAGGCAGAGATTTGATAGCCGTAGCACAGACCGGAACTGGTAAGACAGCCGCTTATCTGTTGCCTGTATTGAATAAACTATCGGAGGGTAACCATCCGGAAGATGCTATCAACTGTATTGTTATGTCGCCTACGCGTGAGTTGGCACAGCAGATAGACCAGCAGATGGAAGGTTTTTCTTATTTTATGCCTGTCAGTAGTGTAGCTGTCTATGGTGGTAATGACGGAGTACTTTTTGAACAACAGAAAAAAGGGTTGATGCTGGGAGCTGATGTTGTAATCGCTACTCCGGGACGCTTGATTGCTCATCTTAGCTTGGGCTATGTTGATCTTTCGCGTGTTTCCTATTTCATTCTTGATGAAGCCGACCGTATGCTCGATATGGGATTCTATGACGACATTATGCAGATAGTGAAATACTTGCCCAAGGAACGGCAAACAATCATGTTTTCTGCCACCATGCCTGCCAAGATCCAGCAACTCGCTAACACTATCCTCAACAATCCTGCCGAAGTTAAGCTTGCCGTTTCCCGTCCTGCTGAAAAGATCGTACAGGCAGCGTATGTTTGTTACGAGAATCAGAAATTGGGTATCATTCGTAGCCTTTTTGCTGAGCAGACACCGGAACGCGTTATTATATTTGCTTCATCCAAACTGAAGGTAAAAGAGGTGACGAAAGCTCTAAAAATGATGAAGTTGAATGTGGGTGAAATGCATTCAGATCTGGAACAGGCTCAACGTGAGGAGGTGATGTATGAATTTAAAGCCGGACGTGTAAACATTCTGGTCGCTACAGACATTGTGGCACGTGGTATTGATATTGATGATATCCGTCTTGTGATCAACTACGATGTTCCCCATGATAGCGAAGATTACGTTCACCGTATTGGCCGTACAGCACGTGCTAATAATGATGGTGTTGCTTTGACTTTCATCAACGAAAAGGAGCAAAGCAATTTCAAGCAAATAGAGAATTTCCTGGAGAAAGAGATTTATAAGATAGCTGTACCCGAGGAGTTAGGCGAAGCACCTGAATACAAACCACGTAGTTATGATGGCAGAGGGAAGAGAAACTTCCGCTCGTCCAAGGGAGGCAGAAATACAAATAAAGGTGCTGGGAATAAGAAGAAATGCGGAACTCCAAAAGGAAGAAATGGTGGAGCTTCTGAAAAGAAATAATGGTAAAGTTTTATTTACTCCACCATTTTTATATGTAGCTCTTTATCAGCGTCAATAGTCAGGTCCACAAGGTGGTAAACGGAGCTTTCCGGAATACGGAGCGTTGCTTCATAGTGATAGCCTTTTCCATTCACTCCCATGAAATCCATATCAGTAAGGATCATTTGGCTGAGTACCTCTTCCGGGAAGACAGTATGGAACATTTTCTTGGTTATATCTTGACCGTACAGTAAATTCTTCCCTTCATAGACACAGATATGAATCACATTGTCGTAGTATATATTGTCGATGCCAATTCCTTCATCTGAATAGATAGTCCTGATGACCTTCATTTTGGAAGGATTAATATAGACGTATCCCCGATAACGTGTTCCTTTATACATTACCACACTATCCTTTTGCACCACTTCAGAGATAGTGGGAATGGCTTCCGCTTTCTGACTGGAGAATGACAGTGTATCTTCCGGGTTTTCTGACTTATGCAATTTCACGATTTCATCAGAAAGCGAATGGAACCAGAAACTGTATTCTGTCTGCCGGTCTATTTTATAAGCTATAGGGGTATTACCTCGTACATATATTGTGTCGCGAAGTACCTTGAAATAAACTGGAATATTTTGAGGGTCGACATAATAAATCGTATCACCGCTAATACGCATTAACGGCATATCCGTCTCGTCATCTATCCAGATACCTTGCAACATTTCCTTTGCGGTCAGATCTTCCTTGCTGGAAGTCTCTCCACTTTTGACGTTATTGCAAGATGTCAGCACAATAACGAGCACTATAGAAATAGTACTCCACTTCATCATAACTCCCTCCGTTTTAATATTCTTAATGTCCGATGCAATAATAAATAAACCCTTGCTCTTCCATTTCTTTTTTATCATAGATGTTGCGTCCGTCCAGTACTACAGCTCGTTCCATGGTCTTCTTGATAACTGCCCAAGACGGTAACCGGAACTCCTTCCATTCAGTAACCAGCATCAAAGCATCAGCATCAAGTACGGCATCATACATGTCTCTTGCATAGTAAATGCTCTCTCCTATCCGGCGGCGGCATTCGTCCATTGCAGCGGAGTCATAGGCGCGTACTTTACATCCGGCTTTCAGCAATTTATCTATCAGAACCAGTGAAGGGGCCTCACGCATATCATCAGTTTCCGGTTTAAAAGCCAGCCCCCACAAAGCAATTGTTTTACCTTTCAGGTCATTGTTGAAATGCTTGCAAAGCTTATCAAAAAGGATACTTTTTTGCAGTTCGTTTACTTCTTCTACTGCATGCAACACACGCATTTGGTAGCCATTTTGTTCAGCGGTCTTAATGAGTGCTTTCACATCTTTTGGGAAGCAAGAACCTCCATAACCAATACCGGGATAGAGAAACTTACGACCAATGCGGGTATCCGAACCAATACCGCTACGCACCATGTTCACATCCGCACCTACCAGTTCGCAAAGATTAGCTATGTCATTCATAAAACTGATGCGGGTGGCGAGCATTGAATTAGCTGCATATTTAGTCATCTCGGCAGATGGAATATCCATAAATATAACACGGAAATTATTCAGCAAAAACGGCTTATAGAGTTTGCTCATCAGCTTCTTTGCCCGTTCGGACTCTACTCCTACTACTACGCGGTCGGGACTCATAAAGTCATTAATGGCGTTACCTTCTTTTAGAAATTCCGGATTAGAAGCTACATCGAATTGAATGTTAATGCTTCGTTTATCCAATTCTTCCTGAATAGCAGCGCGTACTTTTTTAGCTGTACCAACGGGAACTGTACTTTTGGTAACTACCAATATGTATTTCTGCATATTCCGGCCAATAGTACGGGCGACTTCAAGTACATAACTAAGGTCAGCGCTTCCATCTTCATCAGGAGGAGTACCAACGGCACTGAAAATGACGTCCACTTCATTCAGGCAACTTTCCAGCGAAGTGGTGAAGTGTAGGCGTCCGGCTTTCATATTCCGGTTTACCATTTCTTCCAGACCACTCTCATTAATAGGAATGATCCCTTTCTTCAGTGCTTCGATTTTCTCACT
>ENA-UEYG01002804-UEYG01002804.1-human-gut-metagenome-genome-assembly--contig:-NODE-2804-length-10565-cov-5.115942_pt1 | contig 10565 bp, 10 predicted proteins | sample MGYA00242933_ERZ507934 | MGnify/ENA primary metagenome ERZ507934 (study PRJEB26167, sample SAMN06115527) | human gut metagenome | host: Homo sapiens | place: China:Zejiang | collected 2015-11-10... | reverse complement strand
AACACAGTACTACCTCCTATTATCTGGCAAATAAAGGCTTCCAGACCAAACAGATCACATATCCAATAGGCCAATCCACCGTATGCAGAAACAACTTCTGCCGAACACCAACGACAGGGACAAAGCAAAAAATCATCTACTTGGAAACAAAGCTATGTAGTAACTGAAATGAAAAAAGAAGTCAAAGGAACAGCGTCCAACGATTTAGGAAACGTTTTCATTTGGTCTGGTTTTAAATATTATTTGCGGCAACCAACAGATAGCTATATAGTGTATTCTCCTGTCAAGTATTGGAAAGCGCAACATTTAATTGACAGGAAATTTGTCAAAGGATTTGCATACAATCGCCGCCATTTTCACACTAATATTGACGCTTGCATTATGTGCGCATATTGGCAAAATATAGCTGACAGCAAAAAGGAAATTGAAATAGCGGCTTATGATATAGACGATAACACAGGCACGTTGGTTTCGTGTGGACTGCTCCCTGTAAAACAGGTCTTTACAACATACAGCAAAATATATTATGACAAACGCCCTATACCAGATGAGCAGCGGACGGGTATTCTTGCAGGGTTAAATGGTCTTGAAAAGGTAGGCGGCAAACAACGAAACAAGCCCGCAACCGCACCCGATATAATGGGATATATGGTCGCACACAGTTCGGGATTTGATAACCCAGACTTGGATTCTAGCCTTTTGATAGCGGCTCGCTATGATGGAAACGGTTTTTTCCTGCGTAAAGATAACTATCTTGAAAAACTTCCTATGTTTTGCGCTTCACGCTATATTACATATAACAGAGCATGGACGGAACGTGCTCGCATTATGAAGTCGGCGGATGGCGCGGACAGATACAATGCGGACGTTGCAAGTGGTAAACTTGCGCAATTCCTCTTGAAATGCCTGCTTTTCACCTGTACAGAAATGCAGAACCATATGCGCACATTCACGGGGAGCGATGGGCGGTTTTATCGCGATGAACTTTGCCTTGACGGTACAAACGGAAAAACAATCGCCCTGCGCGATATAAAGGGGCTTATCCCCGGTGATAGGGAAAAGGCTATTTTGAATCAATGGGAAACGGTTCTGCAATGGGCAAAGAAAGCAGAAAATTATAGCCCTTCTTTGACATATGGTGTATATCAGATTTACGCTGAACTGGATACATCGCACGTTGACGAAACGACGGGCAATACAATTTGGGATAACGTGGAATTGCATACTGCTCTTGCGGGCTTGAAAACGCTTGTCAAAGACTATTACAATTCTGAAATCGTCCCAGTGCTTTTTGAATATGAGTTTATAAAATAACAAAAACGGCGGCAGGCTTTTGGAGTTTGCCGCCATTTCATTTGTTTTTTCGCTTGCAATACAGCTTCAAGTCTGCCTTGTAGCCCTCGAACGGGTCGATGTGAACAATATCGTACTGCACGCCCCGGAACAGTATCATGTGGCTTGTGGTAAGGTTAGCCCGGTAGCCGATTTGAAACAGCGCAAACAAAAAGCAGGCAGTGTCGTGGAAAGGAGGAGGAAAGCGACACTGCCTGCTGTATAGGAACCCCTGAACATTGCGGCTTGATCAGGAGGGATTTGGTAGTCTGTCCGCCGTTCTGGCTATTGCCTCGCATAGAAACGGGAGACAGTTTTTTATGGGCCTGCTGTGCGCCGCTGCTGCGGCCGCACCCGCAGGGAAATGTGCCTGCATGGGCTTTTGCGGGGAGAACCTTTCGGAGGTTATGGGGGATGTCCGTTCCGTTCTCCCTGAGTGCACCCTTATTATGCCAGACAATCGTGGCAATTCTTTGTGGTAAATTTGAACAGTTTGCAAATATTGCAGTTTGCGTTTATAATGTCCGAGCAACATCCGCAAACTGCATATCGCAAATATGCCGTTTTGACAGGCACTGTTTTTGAAAATTGCGATAAACGCCCTGCCCATAAAAAAGACTGCTGAAAAGTCCGCGCTTCTCAGCAGTCTGAATCTGTAATTTTTTTGCGTTACACCCCAAAGAACTCCTTGGCGATGTCGGCGCTGCGCTTAGCGTCCTTGGCGTACCAGTCTGCGCCGATCTTCTCGGCGTATTCCGGGGTCAGCACGGCACCGCCCACCATGATCTTGCAGTCGAGCTTAGCGGCGTGCAGGGCGGCGATGGTCTCCTCCATGCTTTTCAGGGTGGTGGTCATCAGCGCCGAAAGGCCTACCAGATGCACGTCCTTTTCCCGCACGGTGTCCACCACCGTCTCCACCGGTACGTCCCGGCCAAGGTCCAGCACCTCAAAGCCGTAGTTTTCCAGAATGACCCGGACGATGTTCTTGCCAATGTCGTGCACATCGCCCTTGACGGTGGCAAGGACGATACGCCCCTTGCTGGCGCTGCCCTCGCCCTTTTGGGCAATGGCAGTTTTGATCTCCTCAAAGGCGCTCTGGGCGGCGCTGGCAGCCTGCAGCAGCTGCGGCAGGAACAGGGTGCCTTTTTCGTACTTGGCACCCACGATGTCCAAAGCGGGGATCAAGGCTTCGTCCACCACCTCCAGCGGCTGCTTTTCTGCCAGCAGGGCGCGGGTATGGGCGGCGGCGTCACCCTTCAAGCCCTTTTCCACCGCTTTCATCAGGGCGGCGTAGGGGCCGGTAAGTTCTGCTTCGGCGGCACTGGCGGCAGGCACGGTCTTTGCAGCCTGTGCCAGCGCAGTGCTGGCGGGCACGCGGTCGGCAAAGCGCTCGATGTACTTTGTGCTCTGCTTGTCCCGGTTGGTCAGCACGTTGTAGGCGTACACCGCCGCCATCATCTCCTCACTGGAGGGGTTCATGATGGCAAGGTCCAGCCCGGCGTACATGGCCATGGTCAAAAAGGTGGTGTTCAGGTAGGTGCGGCAGGGCAGACCAAAGCTGATGTTGGACACGCCCAGCACGGTGCGCACTCCCAGCTCCTTTTTGCAGGCTTCCAGCGCCTGTACCGTGGCCAGCACATCTTCCTGCTGGGCGCTGGCGGTCAGGGTAAGGCAGTCGATGTAGATATCCTCCCGGGGAATGCCTGCTGCCAGCGCCGCTTCGGTGATGCGGCGGGCAATGGCCACACGGTCTGCGGCTTTGGGCTGGATGCCTTTTTCATCGATGGCCAGACCCACGATGGCGGCACCGTACTTCTTGCACAGCGGCAGGATGGCGGCAAGCTTTTCCGGCTCGCCGTTGGTGGAGTTGACGATGGGCTTGCCGTTGTACACCCGCAGACCCCGCGCCAGCGCCTCCACGTTGGAGGAGTCCAGCTGCAGGGGCAAACTGGTCACGCTTTGCAGCGCCTTGACCACCTGCTCCATCAGCACCGGCTCGTCTACGCCGGGTGCGCCCACGTTCACGTCCAGGATCTGCGCACCGGCCTCTGCCTGACTGACGGCCTGCTCCAGCACATAGTTCATGTCGCCTTCCCGCAATGCCTGCTGGAAGCGCTTTTTGCCGGTGGGGTTGATGCGCTCGCCCACCACCGTGATGCCGTCCACCGTAACTGTGTCCACCGGGGTGCACAGCACCGAGGGCATCCGGTGCGCGGGACGCCCCGGGGTGCAGCCTGCAAAGGTGCCGTTGAGCAGCTTGATGAACTCCGGGGTGGTGCCGCAGCAGCCGCCGGCAGCAAACAGGTGCAGCTCCCGGTAGGGCTTCATCTGCAAGGCGAACAGCTGCGGGGTGATGTCGTAGCCGCTGCCGTCCGCCCGGGGCAGACCGGCGTTGGGCTTGACGAACACCGGGAAGTTGCCGGGCACAGCCTCGGCCAGCCGCTTTGCCATGGGGAAGATCTCTTTGGGTCCCAGCGAGCAGTTGATGCCCACGGCGTCTGCCCCCAAGCCCCGGGCGGTGGCGGCAAAGCTTTCCACTGTGCAGCCGGTAAAGGTGCGCCCGCCCGCTTCAAAGCTCATGCTGGCCAGAATGGGCAGATGAGTATTCTCCTTGGCAGCCAGCAGGGCGGCCTTCAACTCGTACAGGTCGGTATAGGTCTCAAAAAAGATCAGGTCTGCCCCGGCGGCTTCGCCTGCCTTGACGATGCGGGCATACTCGGCCACAGCATCCTCAAAGGCCAGCGTTCCGCTGGGCTCCAGCAGCTCGCCCAGCGGGCCTACGTCCAGCGCGGTCAGCGCACCGTAGGGCGCACAGGCGCGCTTGCAGTTTTCAATGCCTGCGGTGATGACCTGCTCCAGCGTGTAAGCACTGCCTGCCAGCTTGTGGGCAGAAGCGCCGAAGGTGTTGGCGTTGACGATGCGGCTGCCCGCCGCAGCGTACTGCCCATGGATGCCCTCGATGAGCGCCGGATCGGTGATGTTCAGCTCCTCCGGGCGTGCGCCCAGCTTGAGCCCGGCAGCTTGCAGCATGGTGCCCATGCCGCCGTCCAGCAGGATGGTATTGCTCTGTCTGAAAAGTTCATTCACTTGCACAGGTCTTTCCCCTCTTTCTGTATTCGCAGCGGGTGCGCAGCACACAATGGCCGCACCCGGCCAGTTGCCCCTTTACCGGGTGGTCGCTGACCCCCAGCAGGGCGGTCACGCTCTTGCGCGGGGTCATCAGGTTGGTGTCGGTGACGCACAGCCCGGCCTTGCGCACGGTGTCCAGCGCCGCTGCCACCAGCGGCTGCACCGCGATGTCCCAATCGCCGTAGCCGGGCGAAAAGCGCCCGGTCAGATACTTTCCCTCGGTCGCCGCCCACTGGCGCAGCTGCGCCTCGGCGGCATCGGCGGCCTGCTCGGCCAGTGCGCTGCCCAAGGCATCGGAGGCTACCCCGGCGGCAATGTCGCCCACGCCCGCCCGGCGGATCTGGGCATCCACCCCGGGGCCCAGCGTCACTGCCAGCAGAATGGCCTGCCCGCAGCCTGCCAGATGCTTGTGCACATCCTCGCCGGGCAGAAGCCCGGCCTCGGTCAGCGCGGGAGTGTCTGCCAACAGCCACACCGCCCGGGGCATCGCCGCCGCCAGCAGCGGCACGGCGCATTTTTGCAGCAGTGCCAGCGTGGCGGCGTCCGGCTCGCCGTGCGCGCCGAAATACCGCGCCGCCTGTACAAAATCTACGGCCTGCGGTTTTTCTATCGCCAGTGGGCGTGGTACACCGATCGCCATGGACTGCACCTCCTTACTTCGCTCGAATAAAGTACTATTCAGTATACCGCACTTGTGGGCTTTTATCAATCCCGCAAAAGGGGAGGAAATAGAAAAAGGCTGCTCTGTTTTTTGAAAGCGGCCTTGCAGTGTGCGCAGTTTTTGCACACTTTCAGATATCCTCCCGGCAATTTCAACAACAAAACAAAAACGCACGCTGATCCTTACCGAATCAACGTGCGTTTGCAGGATCGGAGTGGCGAGACTCGAACTCGCGGCCTCCTGCTCCCAAAGCAGGCGCGCTACCAACTGCGCAACACCCCGACATCTGGCGGCACAGCTGCACCGCCAGAATATAGTATATCGTTTTTTGCGCGGTTCGTCAATACAGAATCCGCAGTTAGGGGCATTGGTGCTTTTCGACTTTTTCAGCCAATAAAAGCAGCAGTGAGGAAGCGGGCGATGACAGGCATCTTTTGCAAAAAGGTGAGGTTTTGGTGCAACTGCCGAAAAGCGGATGCAAAAACTGGACAGAACACAAAATTTGTTGCGCTCTAGTTGCAAGCAAGCCGGAAAGGTGCTATCATAACACTATATCGCCGGGAAGTGCGGCGGTGGGAAATTAGACAGAGGCTGAAAAGAAAGGCACGGCGTAAGCGATGACGATACAGGAATGCTATAAAAAGATGGGCGCAGACTATCAGGAGGTGCTGGGGCGGCTGCACAACGAAGCCATGATCGGCAAATTTGTGCGGATGTTTTTGCAGGACGACAGCTTTCAGATCTTGGAGGAAGCGCTGCGCAGGGGAGACGTGAAGGAGGCGTTCCGCGGAGCACATACCCTCAAGGGCGTCTGCCAGAATCTGGGCTTTTCCAACCTGTATGCGCCCACCTATACCCTGACCGAGACCCTGCGCGCCGGGCAGCTGGAGGGCACACAGGAGCAGTTTGCAAAGGTGGAAGAGCAGTATCAATGCACGATGGACGCCATCCGTGCACTGGACTAAAATAGAATGCGGTGTTGGGCGGCTTTCGGGCTGCCCGACATTGTTCTTTTACGGGATGCGTCTGAAAGCACAGAACCGCCCCCTTGTGCCGCCGCACAGTTTGCGGTATGATAGACAAAAAAGAGGGAAGGAGACTCCATTATGTCCAAACATATCCTTGTCTGTCTGCCCATCAGCGCAGAGCAGAGGACCCGCATTGAGGCGGTGCAGGGCTTTGCATATCGCTTTACCACCCCGGATACTGCCACGGTGGAGGATGCCCTGTGGGCAGATGCCGTGCTGGGCAATCTGCCGGTGCCGTTGATCCGGCAGAACGGTCATCTGGAGTGGTTCCAGTCCAACGCAGCGGGCCCCAATAACTATCTGGAGCCGGGGGTACTGCCGGAGGGCTGCATCGTGACCAACGCCACCGGCGCTTACGGGCTTGCCATCAGTGAGTGTATGCTGGCAATGTGGCTCAGCCTGCTCAAGGAGCTGCCCACCTACCGGGACAACCAGCGGGAACACCGCTGGGCACCCACCGGCCACTCTGTGGGCAGCATTGCGGGCAGCCGGGTGCTTTGCGTGGGCATGGGCGATATCGGCTCGAACTTTGCCCGGCGGGCGCATGCGCTGGGTGCTGAGGTGGTGGGCGTGCGCCGCACCGTGCACCCGGACGCCCCCTGCCCGGACTACTGCACCCGTGTGGTGGCGCAGAGCGCACTGGACGCGGAGCTGCCGCAGGCCGACCTTGTGGCGCTGAGTTTGCCCGGCACGCCGGAGACACTGCATCTGTTCAGTGCAGAGCGGCTGGCGCTCTGCAAGCCCGGTGCCATTCTGCTCAATGTGGGGCGCGGCACTGCCGTGGACGGCGAGGCGCTGGCAGCCGCCGTGCACAGCGGGCAGCTTTCCGGTGCAGGGCTGGACGTGACCGACCCCGAGCCGCTGCCGCCGGAGCATCCTCTGTGGGCAGAGCCGAACGTGATCATCACGCCCCATGTCACCGGCGGCTTCAGCCTGCCCAAGACGCTGGACAACATCGTGGATATCTTTGCGCACAACCTCAAGCGCTATGCCGCCGGTCAGCCGCTGGATAACCAGATGGACCGCCGCACCCAGTACGCCAGCGGCGCACGGCTGCAAAGCACCCTGTAAAAAGCAAAAACTGCCGCACAACTGTGCGGCAGTTTTTGCTTTTATAGTTTACAGCATCACTGCGCCTGTGCAAGGCAGGCGTCCATGGCGGTAAAGATGGCCTCGCTGGTCATGGTGGAACCGGTGATGGCGTCCACACCGGCGGTGGAGCCGGTCTGTGTCAGCTGGGCAGCCAGCGTCTCGGCAGCTTTGCCGCCCAGCTCCGGGGTCTCGGCAGAGGCGTCCACCTGTACGGCGGTCACCTTGCCGCCGGTCACGGTGACCGTGACGGTCACCTCGCTCAGGCAACCCTGTGCAGAGGAGGTGTAGCTGCCATCGGTCAGTGGTGCGGCGTTGTCGGCGGCGGGTACGGTGCCGGTGTTGTGGATATACAGGTTCAGCACAATGCCCATCAGCACGGTGGCCACCAGCATGAGCAGGATATTACGGGTCATTTTTGCGGTCATGGTATGGTATCTTCTCCTTGGGGGTGATTATTTTGCGGGCTTGAAGCTGTCGCGCAGGGTGACTACCCGGTTGTACACGCCGGGGTTCTTGCTGTCCGGGGTAAAGAAGCCGGTGCGCACGAACTGGAACTTTTCGCCGGGCTTTGCGTCCTTCAGGCTCTCTTCCAGCTTGCAGCCGGTGCGCACGGTGACGCTTTCCGGGTTCAGGTAGTCCTTGTAGTCACTGCCCTCGGGAATGCCGTTCATGTTGGCTTCGGTGAACAGCTTGTCGTACAGACGCACCTCGGCGTCCACGCAGTGTGCGGCACTTACCCAGTGGATGGTGCCCTTGACCTTGCGGCCGTCGGCGGGGTTGCCGTTGCCGGTCTCGAGGTCGGCAGTGCAGTGGATGGCGGCGATGCTGCCGTCGGCGTTCTTGTCCACGCCGGTGCACTTGACGATATAAGCACCCATCAGGCGCACCTCGCCGTCCACGGTCAGGCGCTTGAACTTGGGAGGCGGCACCTCAGCAAAGTCCTCGGCGTCGATCCACAGCTCGCGGGTAAAGGCCACCTTGCGGGTGGTGGTATCGTTGGCTTCGCGGTTGGGGTTGTTGGCCACGTCAAAGTATTCGGTCTTGTCGGCAGGGTAGTTGTCCACCACCAGCTTGACCGGCTCCAGCACGGCAATGCGGCGCTGTGCGGTCAGGTCCAGCTCGCTGCGGATGCAGGCTTCCAGCTGGCGCATGTCGATCAGGTTGTCGGACTTGGAGATGCCGGCCTCCCGGACAAAGGTGAAGATGGAGGTGGGGGTGTAGCCGCGGCGGCGCAGGCCGCACAGGGTGGGCATCCGGGGATCGTCCCAGCCGTCCACGATGCCCATTTCCACCAGCTCGCGCAGGTAGCGCTTGCTCATCACGGTGTTGGTCATGTTCAGGCGGGCGAACTCGCGCTGCTTGGGGAACTCGGTGCCAAAGATATTCTCGATGACCCAGTTGTACAGGGGACGATGATTCTCGAACTCCAGGCTGCACATGCTGTGGGTGATACCCTCAATGGCATCCTGGATGGGATGCGCAAAATCGTACATGGGGTAGATGCACCACTTATTGCCCTGGCGGTGGTGTTCAGCATACTTGATGCGGTAGATGGCCGGGTCACGCATGTTCATGTTGGGGCTGGCCAGGTCGATCTTGGCACGCAGAGTCTTTTCACCCTCCTGGAACTCACCGGCACGCATCCGGCGGAACAGGTCCAGATTCTCCTCCGGGGTGCGGTCACGCCACGGAGAAGGACGGCTGGGCTTGCCGGCATCGGCACCACGGTACTCACGCATCTCGTCACGGGTCAGGTCGTCCACGTAGGCCTTGCCCTCCAGGATGAGCTTCTCGGCGTACTCGTAGCACTTGTCAAAGTAATCGCTGCCATAGAAGATGCCGCCGTTGGGGTCAGCGCCCAGCCAGTGCAGATCCTCAATGATGCTGTTGACATACTCCTCACCTTCGCGGGCGGGGTTGGTGTCGTCCAGGCGCAGGTTGAACTTGCCGCCATACTGGTTTGCGATGGACCAGTTGATGTAGATGGCCTTGGCGCTGCCGATGTGCAGGTAGCCGTTGGGCTCCGGCGGGAAGCGGGTATGGATCTCGCTGATCTTGCCCTCGGCCAGGTCAGCGTCGATGATCTCCGTCAAAAAGTTTTTATCTGCCATAGTGGTTTCCCCCTTGGTTTCAGGGCATCGCAGCCCGGAATTACACTTTCTTTCAATACACTTTATAATACACCATTTTTGGCTCTGCTTCAAGGCAAAAATACAAAGTAAGGGTGGTTTTTGGTGCCCCGGGCAGATTTCCGCATTCTGCGCACTTGACGAATGCACAAAAAAAGGGTATAGTATGGTAGTATTCATTTTTACGGGGTGTTGCGCAGTTGGTAGCGCGCCTGCTTTGGGAGCAGGAGGCCGCGAGTTCGAGTCTCGCCACTCCGACCACAAGAAAAGCCATGATACAGCGCCGGAAATGGCGACTGTATTGTGGCTTTATTTGTTGTATAAATGCTCTGAAAATGCTGGTTTGTGCGTCTTTTGTGCGCTATTGGCTCAAAAACTGCTGACAGAACAGACAGAGTTGAACCGTGAACTTTGTACAGCTTTACACTGTTCAACAAGGACAAAAAGTGCTATATTGTTTATGGGGCAGAATAGGCATTTTATAACAGCCCCGCCGGAAAAGAGGTTGAATATGCTGTCTGACGCGAAGAAAAAGGCAAATGCCAAGTGGGACAAGGCCCATATGATGATTTTGGGCTGTAAGGTCCGTAAGGATTTTGCGGCCCAGTTCCGGGAGGCCTGTACCGCAGCGGGGACCACCCCCAACGCTGTTCTGAAACAGGCAGCGGAACAGTTTTTGAAGGAACACGCGGTATCAGAGGGGAAAACCGCCGTGGAAGAATGCGCATAATATCCATACGAAAGGACAGGTGCAACATGAGTACAAGAGAATTGGCAAGAACCCTGATTCTGCCGGATGATGTATCATATTGCGCAACGCAAAGCGGCCGGCAGCGGTATCGTCAAAATCTTCCTCCGCGTAAAAGGTCCTTACGCCCCAGTCTTTCAGGCGGGCTTCATTGGTCATGGCCTGCAGCATATTGCGGCCCATACGGTTGGACTTCCACGCCAGCACGCAGTCAAAATAACCTTTTTCCGCATCCCTCAGCAGGCGCTGAAAGCTGGGGCGGCGGTCGGATTTGCCGCTGATGGCTTTATCCTCGTAAGTTTCCACCACATCCAGCCCCAGCCGCACGGCCAGTTCCCGGCAGGCTTTGACCTGCTGTTCAATGGATGCTTCCCGCTGGTTATGGGACAAATACGGTTATCGTATATTCGCCTGCCGCATTGCCGCTGTACTTGTCGAGAGTGACC
>ENA-UEYG01002785-UEYG01002785.1-human-gut-metagenome-genome-assembly--contig:-NODE-2785-length-10621-cov-22.804533_pt1 | contig 10621 bp, 9 predicted proteins | sample MGYA00242933_ERZ507934 | MGnify/ENA primary metagenome ERZ507934 (study PRJEB26167, sample SAMN06115527) | human gut metagenome | host: Homo sapiens | place: China:Zejiang | collected 2015-11-10... | reverse complement strand
CCTCCGGTGATACGGATGCCGTGCTTGCATTGTATCTCCTGCCATTCTCCTTTGGTAGAGTAGAAGTAGGGCTTTCCTCTTCTTGAGTCGCTTCTTTATATCCATTGGAAACTTTTTGGTTGGTTCCTTTGGTATATTGTGTGCTCCATGTATTGAAATCTTTTTCGGTAAGATTCACTAATCCTTCGCTCCATGTATCCAGAACAAGAGAAACGGGTTTTCCCTGAATGGATATCGGACATACGATTCCTAATCCTGTAATTAGCTCAAAGTTCTCCCGGTAGTTTAATTTCATGTAAGAAGGACGATAGGGCTGCGTAATTGTGAGTTTTTTCCGCTGCATATCAATAGTCAGAACGGAAGTGCGGAAAATAGCACCGCTTAATACACCCATCACTCCCAGCTTGCGCAGATATGGTTCGTCTTCCAGAGTGAAAGCAGGCAGATCGTTGTTAAACGTGTTGTTGCCAATAGCAACTGTTGCCATTTCATATACTTTTCCAACAGGTACTTGTTTGAATACAAAATCCTGATAAGCACTAAAAGTACCGTTCTTCCCCGTGTCGATGCGTAACTTCTTGAGAGCCTCAGGAAGCAGGGCGTTATGTCCTGACAGATCGAGGACGAAGTCTGCCACTTCGCCATTAATGGCGGCTTCTACGATAATCTTTCCATCAATGGTTTTGAATGGAATGACCTCTGTCATACTGTTCTGTGTCTGTGCACTGATTCCTCCGGCAATACAAAATGCAAGTAGACAGAGATACATCTTTGTTATTATTCGCTTCATATCTTTTTTCTGTTTAAAGTTCATTTCTCTTTCCTGATTTCAATCTTTTTCTCTTGATTGTCTTTCTTGACAATAATATAACCGGTATCACCGGGGATGGCGTTCATGATATCTTCCACAGCCATTTGGCTCATGGGACAATCGTCCAAAGAAGTACCGTTGATATTAATCACCTGGTCGCCGAAAGCAACTTTATCTTTCATGCTGTCCCAGATCGTTGTAATTTCGAATCTGTCATTGCGTGGCAGAATACTCACGTTCCAGAGAGCGGGAGCACCGCCCATGTCGGTTTTTCCTTCTTCAAACGGGAAAAAGTAGAATCGTCTGCGCATATAATCGATAATTACTTTACCGTATTCCAGTAAATCCACCCCGATGATGCTTCCATTCATCACTGTGGTCGTACTACCCACGTTCGTGAATTCTTTCCCCATGATGTTGATAGGAGGAACAGTCACCTTCTTTATATCCACCGGCTTGCCTAGACCTGTTATTCCGGCAGCTACGATACCATATCCATGGTTAGTAACTTTCGAAATGTCAGACAGCCTTTCATAATCTTCTGTAGAATAAAGCAGAAAGCCTCCCGCACCTGTATCGAACAGAACCTTGAAGTCATTGTCCCCTAAGCGGACATTGACAATGGAGTGATGATCCGTCTCATCCAACAGCGGAATCCCATCCGTTACTTTTAGTCCTTCGGGACGATACGGATAATTGATAACCATTATTTTAGAACGGGAATCGAATGTGACTACCGACTGTCCGAAAGCGTCTCCTCCAAGAATACCGACAACCCCTATTCCGGTGAATAATGGATTCTTAGGCAGTACCATCGTCTTCAACTGCTTGATTTTATAGTTTTCCCCGATAGAAACATTCTGTACGTGCGCTTCCTGATAATTGGAGCCTTGTGCATTCACATCGGAGATACGCATATATCCTGCGGCAGTAGCTTTCATTTCCGTTGCGGCATCATACATCGTTCCGGTTCTTCCTCCCGTATCGACGATATATTTCACTTTTATACCGTTAACAGTGACGGGGATAATGATTTTCTCTTGTATAAACTCATAAGGAATGGTGTCGCAAACCTTATTCCGGATTTGCGCTGCCATTCTTTGTCCGCAGTTTAGAAATAATAGCAGCCATAAGCCGGTCAGTATTCCTATACTTTTCATATTATTCTTTTTCATAGATAATATCCTTTACTCCGGAAGCTGTCTCAATCGTCAGTTTCGTCTTCTTTTTCTCTTTTAATTCCGGTATTCCGTTCAGAATACTTTCGCAGAAGTCATATTTCTTAGCAGGTTTGCCATTGATTTTAACTACCTTGTCTCCGACTGCTATCTTACCTTTCGTACTGCTCCATACGGTAGATACAAACAAATCTCCGTCTTTGACCGTTAAGTCAAAGTTGTTACCTTGATTGTTTATTTCATTGTCCGGTTGAAATGCTTCGAAATAGAATCTTCCGCGTGGATAGTCAATGGTCACTTTACCGTATTGCAACAGTTTGACGCCCAATAATGTGTAAGGGTGATTGTTGGTGCTGGTTGTTACGTTACGGAATTTGGTGGCTCCGACTGATAGCAATGGAATACGAACCCTGTAAGAAGAAGCTTTGTCCGCCTGGCCAGATACTCCGATACTCCCTTCTCCATACCCTTCGGAAACCACTTCCATAGAGGCTTCCAGTTTGATTTTTTCAAAATCACTTTCGATAAGTGATAACAGACTGGGACTACCTGTATCGAATAATACATTTATATTGCTAACCGGAGCTATTTGTATGCTGACGATCGGCATACCGCCCCCTTTGGTGAAATTCAACATCTTTCGTAAAGACACTGTCGATGGCTTTTCAGCAGAGGTAACTATAATATTTTTGGCTTGTGAATCAATAGTGACAATGGTGTTGGCGAATAAATCACTGCCGATGATGCCATCTACTCCAAAACATTCCCAGCCTTTTACTTCATCAATGACCAGTGACGGAGCATTTTTGAAATTAATAACATGGTCGGGGGTAGTCAGGTTCTCTATCCGGGTAGTCTTGTAATAGCTTTCCACGTTATTCACATCCGTTACTTTAGCCGAGTCGGTGGCTGCCATTTGCAGTGCCTGGCAGGCTTGAGTCGTGAGTGCCGTACGTCCTCCTGTATCAAAAATGAAAGGACGTGCCGTGCCGTTCACTTTCATTTCGATAATCATCTTTTCACCTACCATCCGGTAAGGTATAGTTGCCTTATATTGTTGGGCGAATACAGGAACCGCCATGCAAAAGGCGACAACGGTTCCTATCATACGAGTCGTATACTTCATAAGCTAATTTTATTTGCTGACTTTTTCTGCTTCCAAAATTGCCTGATAAGCGTTTACAATACCTCCGGAAATACACAAATCATCGAAAAGGAACAAGTCTTGTGAAGGACTGTCGTTTACGCGGATTCCTTTTTCCACTTCCACCCCTTTGCGTGAAGTGACGCTCTTCAGTAGTATGTCACGGATTTGCGAGCCGGTTAATTTAGGGAAATATGATTTCACTAAGGCAGCTACACCGGCTACAGTAGCCGAAGCCATTCCTTCACCTGTACCTTTTTGGTACGTATCACCCATATAGGATGAATAAATATCTGTTCCCGGTGCATAAAGATCGAGAGTAGTTGCACCGTAATTGGTGTTTAGTACCGGATTTCCATTCTTATCAGAAGAAGCAACCACCATAAAATTGGTAAGTTCTCCGTCTTTTCTCATCTTCCGGTTAGGGAAGAATTCATCTTTATCCATATCTACTGACAGATCCCAAACCGGAACTATTACCAATGCTCCTTTCTTTTCAGCTTCTTTCAGCGCATCTGCTACCCATTGTCTCTGTTCTTCCGGGTATAACGAATTTTGTTCCGGCAATAAAATAATATCCGCTCCGTGGTTTACTGCATACCGGATGGCCAGTGCCATATCTTTTAAATAAGGTTCTCCTTCTCCCGGATGAATACGTAAAGTCATAATTTCTGCATTATCGGCAATACCGTTACTTCCGACACCGTTGTCGCGTTTGGCTGCGATCACTCCCGCTTTCATAACTCCTGTTGCTGCGTCAGACGTCAACAGTACATTATTGCCATATTGTGTGTCGTTAATATCCAAGGGATTATCACCTACAATTTCTTTCCGGTTATCAGTTCCGTATTTCTTTAAAGCATCTTCATAGGACGTTTTGGCTGTTGCTACACTTTTCTTTCCCATATTTTGATATACGGGTTCCCATTTATCCGTATTATAGATACTGAAATAGTAGGCAGTAAACACAAAGGCAACTTCTGAAAGACTGTCTCTTTCTGCTTTGGGATCATAACAACTTTGGAAGTCCTCAACGGTTAACTCTTTTCCGGGGAAGCGTTTTTTCATGTCCTTATCGAACTTTTCAACATATTCTTCTATTACATAAGAAAGTTGGAGACCACCATAGGTTCCTCCGATTCTTGATTCCGGCATGACTTTATAGCGATAGTAGTTATATTCTTCCATATTTTCCGGTACGGGAACTTCTTGGCGTTTTCCATTGACAATCTTATAGTACTTTTTTCCATCGAAAATATAGTCAGCATATTTATCTTTTAGGCGGAAAAATTCACGTTCTCCTTCGCGCGTCAGAGCTTCCATTACTTGACCGTCTTTACCTCCGATGAAGTTCCAGCCATTGATATCGTCAACAAGCCCGTTTTTATCATCATCTTTTTGGTTTAGTTTTTCTTTCGGGTTCATCCAGATTGCATGTTTCAGGTCTTCGTGTTCTACGTCCATTCCTGTTCCGATCAATGCAACAACCGGTCTTTTTTTAGCTTTCTTTTTGTTAGCTTTCAGATACTCGTAAGCCTTGTTTACTTCGGCACCATATACACTGTCTTTGTCGAAAGAACAGTTAAACCAGTCCAGTTCGGATTGTTTCTTTTGTGTTTCTGCTTCTTGTTTGACTAACTGAGCCGATACTGTAATGCTGATAAAACAGCATACGATAGGAAATATAAGTTTCTTCATTGTTGATGAGTTATAATTTATACAATCTAGTTATTTTCTTATTTTTAAAATGGCTTCACGCACCTGTTCACCCCGGACATTACGTGCAGCGAGTTTGCCTTCTTTGTCAATGACAACGAGGAAAGGGATGGAGTAGAAACCGTAAGCAGCCTGAATAGCGCTTGGAGTCTTGCTGTTTTTGGGAAATCCTGTTTTATCCCACAACATCACCCACGGCAGTTTTTCTTCATCCAGCATTTTTCTCCATTTTGCTTCGCTGTCATCCAACGAAACACTGATGAATTCTAAATCATCCGCTTTCAGATCATTATATATTGTCAGCATACTGCGCATCTCTTTGCGGCAAGGACCACACCAGGAAGCACAGAAATCCAGTACGACAATTTTTCCACGGAAGTCTTTTAAACTTACACTCTTTCCATTGCTGTCAATGAACGTAAAACCAGGACATTCTGCACCGATGATCTGGTGGGAGAGAACTTCTACTTTGTTGATTAACCATTTGGCAGACAAAGAATTCCTATCTTGTTCCGGTATCATATCCAATAACATTTTGTTGGATGGGTAATCATTCACATCTGCCAGATAAGCTAATGCTGACGCCATGGCAGGCGTCAGTTTTTCTTTGGCAGAAGTCGAGATTGTTGCTTTATCCGGATCTCTTTCGGCCGGCATATAGTTTTGTAAAGTCAGAAACGGATCAATGCCGGTGAATGAAAGTGAGCTTTGTTCGGGATTCTTTTCATCGAAACAGCCATTGATACTAACAGAAGTATTTTCAAAGTAAATGTTTTGTTCCGTTTTCCCGATACATAGCGTATATACGTCGGGCTGGATCTCTTTCTTTTCTGTTTCGAATACTCCGTTCTGGCTGATGGAACAAGTCAAAACAAGGTTTCCATTCAAATCTTTTACTTGTAAGGTAGTAGGTCTAAGTATCCTTAACTTTCCCTTAAACTGCAGTCCGCCGTTGCTCCATAGGGAGGAGGTGGTGCATAAAAGCAATAGTATTAGTGAGAGTCTTTTTATTAATTCCATAATATTGAGTTTTATAATATATCGTAAAGCAACGAATAGCTTTGTCGTTATCCGTATCTATTTTAATAACTTGGTTACTACTGGATAAAGAAAAAAGTTCTACCAGTCTCCCCAAGGATCATCATCGTCATCTCCTGCATCAGCTTCTGGTAGTTCCGGATAAGGTTTGATATCCCATTCTTCCGGTCCTTGCTTATCAGATTCTTTAAGGAATTGCCCCTTACTGTTGTGACAATCTTGTATGTCTCAGTCTCATCATCATCCTCAAAATACACATCAACCGTATTGAACATACCCACCTCATCATCCTTTGACTCATCGGATATGACAACGGCAGTCTTAATCATCTTCTCAAGGTATCTGATACGGCTCTCGTTCTGGTTCTTAAACTGCTTGGCGGCCTTGTACTCGAAGTTCTCGCTCAAGTCACCCTGGGCTCTCGCCACCTTTACGTCATCAAGAGCCTTCTTTCTGACAACGAGCTTTCTGTACTCTATCTCGTCCTCCATTTTCTTTATATCATTTGCTGTCAATTCATCATGCATGTCTTAAACCCTCTTCCTGCAAAATTGCGTCAAAATGTATTTAGAGAAGCCCTGCGATACCACAAAGCAGCACAATCGCACCAAGAACTATACGGTACCATCCAAACACAATAAAGTTATGCTTCTTTATGTAGCCCATCAGGAATTTGATAACAATAAGTGAAACGACAAATGCCACAATCATGCCGATAATCAGAATAGCAGCCTCTTCCCCTGTAAAATGAAATCCAAATTTAACAAGCTTCAGAAGACTCGCACCAAACATAACCGGAATAGCAAGGAAAAATGTATACTCAGCGGCAACAGTCCTTGAAACACCAATTAAGAGAGCTCCGACAATAGTAGCGCCTGAACGTGATGTACCCGGAAAAACAGCTGCAATAAGCTGGAAAAATCCAATCATAAGCGCAGTCGTGTAGCTTATGTCGACAAGTGAATTAATCTTGGCAGACTTGCCATTATGTCTGGTCTCAATCACAATAAAAGCGATACCAAAGAGTATAAGCATGATAGCTACTGTCTGGAAATTGTAAAACAGTCTCTCGAATACATCATCAAAAAGAATTCCGATAATAGCTGCCGGAACAGTTGAAACAAGAATATGAAACCACGAACAACAGGCGGGCAGATAGGTTCACGAATGTGATATATTTCATTTTCTCAATCCCCTGAAAGAACCAGATAGGTAACAGAAGCTCGTTGAATGTCAAAAGGAAAGAGAGGACATACACCCAATAATGATCCTCAAAGAACGGAACCATACTGATGACCGATAAATACAGGACTAGGCAAACAAGCCATAAAATGAACTTACACCAATAAATGGATGTGACGATCCGGGATAATCTTGCCCTATCCTGCTTGTAAATCGCCACGTTCCTCGCTCCGGACATATTGAACCCGAAGTTGATCACCAGCGATACATAGTTTATTATAGATTGAGCGAATATGATCACGCCATACAATTCCAAGCCTATAACCCGAAGCAAGTAAGGATAGGTAAGCAATGGAAATAGAATAGCGAATACCTGCAGCAAACTCAGATAGGAAAAATTAGCCAGTATGGTCTTATTCCTTCCCAGCCTCTCTTGTAAAGCCATCATCTAAAGATTCAATCCCTACCGAAGATATCCCTCGTATAGACCTTTCCCAACACATCGTCCAGACAATCATCATAACGATTGGCTATGATGGCGTGGCTCATCTCCTTGAAACGGGCGAAATCATTCACCACGGCACTGCCGAAGAAAGAACTCCCGTCTTCCAATGCAGGCTCATAGACGATCACCTTGGCCCCTTTCGCCTTGATACGTTTCATCACGCCTTGAATAGAGGACTGGCGAAAATTGTCACTGTTCGATTTCATCGTCAAACGGTATACACCCACGACGCATTCTCGCTCTTCGGAGCACCGGAAACTGTTCCTCTCGCTATAATCGTAGTAGCCGGCCTTGCGCAACACCTGGTCCGCAATGAAATCCTTACGGGTATGATTGCTCTCCACGATCGCGGTCATCATATTCTGGGGAACATCCTGATAATTGGCGAGCAACTGCTTGGTGTCCTTCGGCAGACAGTAGCCCCCATAACCAAAGCTGGGGTTGTTATAATGCGTGCCAATACGAGGATCCAGCCCCACGCCCTTGATGATGGCACTCGAATCCAAACCTTTCACTTCTGCATAGGTGTCCAACTCGTTAAAATAACTTACACGCAAAGCCAGATAGGTATTAGCAAACAACTTCACGGCCTCGGCCTCCTTCATTCCCATGAATAGCGCCGGAATATCCTGTTTAATGGCACCTTCTTGAAGCAGGGCGGCGAACGTGTGGGCAGCCTTCTCCAAACCCGGAATATCCGCAATCCTCTCGATCGCCTCATTCTCCGCATTGAATTGCTCATCGCTTAGCAATTTGGGATAACCAACGATTATACGGCTGGGATAAAGATTGTCATAAAGCGCCTTGCTCTCACGCAAAAACTCCGGAGAAAACAGCAGATTGAGTCGCTCAATACCCTTTTGGGCGTATCTCAGATAAAGACTCCGGCAATATCCGACCGGAATGGTCGACTTGATCACCATCACCGCCCTTGGATTAACACTCAATACCAGATCGATCACATCCTCAATATGGTGCGTATCAAAATAGTTCTTCACCGGATCATAATTGGTAGGAGCCGCAATAACGATGAAATCGGCATCACGATAAGCGGACGCTCCATCAAGCGTAGCCGTCAAGTTCAACTCCTTCTCCTTTAGGTATTTTTCGATATACTCATCCTGAATAGGAGATTGCTTCCGGTTTAGCGTCTCCACCTTCTCCGGTATAACGTCAACCGCAGTGACCGGATGATGCTGTGCCAACAGCGTAGCAATACTCAACCCGACATAACCGGTTCCAGCTACAGCAATTTTGATTTCCTCTGACATAATGATTATTGTATATAAGTAGTCACTTCAGATCCGTAACAGACCCAAAGCATTTGTTTTGACTAAAAAAATATCCTAGGTTCATCCACCATGTATCTTAGGTACGTTGGTAAAATATCTTAGGTTAGTGGCGCAAGTCACCTAAGATTGCTCATGGGTGTCTATCGCCCCATTGCCCATCTCATCGGACGGCATTTCCTTATGAGTGCCTTTCAGATGGAAATCAAGATCACCTTACGTAAGGTCTCTTTTATCGAATTTAGCACGTCCGCTTTCATTAATTTATGACAATTATTTTTCCTCTAGAGTAAATATACGAAATTTCATGCTAATTGCCAACCATCAATCAAAATCATTATACCATAATTGAGTTTATTACTTTTCCAGCGCTTCATATTTGGAGTTCATGTCAGCTGGGGCAAGCCTTCCACCTCGCCAGCGTGCCATACATGGTAATCCGCCATGGGAAGCCCGGGGACGGTCAATAGCTTGTAATCCGTCTCGTCCCTCCTCAAGATATGTTTACGGGCGTACAAACGGAGTGAGCGATCCGTAACGGACACCATCACGATCGGGAACGGATAAGCGAACAGGCGCAGCGGCGTAGTCTCGCTATCCGGAAACACACGACGCAACTGATAGGCAGAACGCTCGAACGACACCCAGTAAGATCCCGTACAATACAGGTGTATTGAGTTCAGGTTCGCACGCTCACGATCCATGATCTCTGTCAAATGGTCACGCAACAGGTTCATCAAACGGATGCCCGAAGGAAGGGAAGACATGTCTTGAATTATGATTTATGATGTATGAATTTTGAATTATTCATTATTCATTATGTTTCAGCCAACCGTCGTAATCACGTAGACGACGTATCAACACAGACTTACTTTTCTTGGGAGAAGGCTCGTCCAGCCACGGGTCAACCACCTCGTGCGCCATGCGTTGGTAGAGGCTGCTGTCCGTACAGCCGTACAGCGTGACCAGCAACAAGGCACGGGATTGCCCCGCTTTTATCACCGGGAGCATGCTGCGCATCGTGGAGAGCAAACGATCGAACTCATCCGACTCGCCCAAAAGCAGATAGGCAGGAAGGAGCAAAGAGTAAAGCTTGCAACGGATCACGTCGGTCTCACCACGGAGAGAGGCGTAGCCACGCAGGACCTCACGGGCCAGACGGGCATCCTCATCCACTACCACGCCAGAGGCATGGTAACGGCCCAAGGCATCGTGCAAGCCCTCCGACAGACGGTCGTTGTCCAAATGGGTATACACGTGCTTGCCCCCCGTGTTCAGCTCGATCAACTCGTACTCCCCCGCTCTCACCTCGAACAAGGGGACCCACAGACAGTCGAGGATACGCACCATCACGTCCTTATGCCCACCGCCCGGCTGCACCACCACCTCCGCCTCCATGTCGGTAAAAGGGCCGGAGGTGATACGCACACGGTCGCCTTTCAACAAGCGGCCGCTATCTGGCACGTACACCGGAAGCTCGTTGGAGTAAGAAGCCGCGACCCAACGCAAGGTATCCATCTCACGATCCGAGAGGTACGGGAAATAAGACCGCCCGCCGGAGGAAACCCGGGGGAGGAAATTATACAGGGGAAGCGTACGCTTCAGGCGGAAGATCTCGTCCTCCGAGGCGTGGACGAACACGTAGTTGTACAGCAGGGGCCGTTTCGTGTTGACCATCTTACCGCCCACCTTCCTCGCCTCGACATACGAGGGGGAGAAATACTCGAACAAGGCCTCCCCACGACGCTCACGGCGGGA
>ENA-UEYG01002782-UEYG01002782.1-human-gut-metagenome-genome-assembly--contig:-NODE-2782-length-10624-cov-4.495686_pt1 | contig 10624 bp, 6 predicted proteins | sample MGYA00242933_ERZ507934 | MGnify/ENA primary metagenome ERZ507934 (study PRJEB26167, sample SAMN06115527) | human gut metagenome | host: Homo sapiens | place: China:Zejiang | collected 2015-11-10... | reverse complement strand
GATTACCTTCTCCCGAACCTGACCCTGAACCAGCCCCGGAAGCCGCTGGGCAAGTACGGCAGGCTGCGCCGGACGTACCTGATGAACCATCGCCCGGTGCTGTACAACTCGATGCTCCTGAACGGGAGCCTGTACCCGCATCTGATGGAGGTGGAGCAGACGGCAGAGAGCCGGATTCAGCAGACCATGGCGCAGTTGCTGAAACAGACCCCGGCCCCGGACAAGGAGCAGAATCAGATGGCGTGGGTGCAGCACATGAACAGCCTGAAAGCACAGGCCGAGGAACTGGTGCTGACGGAACTGATCTACAGCTAAGTTTTCTGGATGCGAACATCCCTACGGAAGCCCAGCAAATCGAGAAGATCGACCAAGCGGAGAGCGAAAAAACGCCCTCCGCTTTTGTTTTGTCGCAGGCTGAAATTGAGAATGAACTGCGCAAGCATGGTTCCGGTTTTCAGGATGGCAAGCAGCGGATCATCGAACTGTACCAGACACAGCCCGACCGCAAACTCCGCGCTAAAGCATTGGCGAAAGAGTACGGCATCGGCGGACATTCGCAGGATTTTCTGGATGGCAGCAGCGGTTTTGTAAATCATGATGGAAAAGGACTTGAATTTGACCACTACCCGGATCATCAAAAGGTTACGTTAAGCTGGACACAGGTCGAGAAATACATCGACCTGATGATTCAGTCTGACCGCTACCTGACCGATAAGGAAAAAGAGCATCGTGCCGCCGTGCAGGAAGCGGAACGACAGCTCCCAATGCTGGATGGTGATGCCGCTGCCGAATACAATGCTCTGAAAGAGCAGTACCCCAATACCCTGATTGGCTTTGAACTGGGCGGATACTTTCTGTTCTATGACAAAGATGCAATCACTGTAAAGGAAGTTTTTCGTTCTAATTTGCTGTCACAGGAAAATGCGCTGGGAAAAGTCAAAGTGACCGGCTTTTTGCGCAGAGAGTGGGTAGCAAAATCGCAGAAGCTGTGGGCCGAGGGCAACAGCATCTATCTAGCCGGACAGGGCGGAGATGGTACCCACCATCAGACAAAATATCTGCGAGAGGAAGATTATCTGCCGATCGGCATCATCATCAAGCTAGATGGCCGGGATTTCCGTGTGGATCACGTCAACTTCATGTTCAAATCCGTCAGCTTGCAGGACATGGACTTGACCAACAGCGGACAGCCCGTCTTCCGGGTTGAACGGTTGCCCAATATCCGGGAACTGTATGAACAGCAGCAGGATGAAATTATTGACGTTTCTCCTGAAAAGGCTGTTGATTACAAGGTCGGTGACGAAGTTGTTGTTGACCTTCCCACCCGAACCATCGAAGGCAAAATCGGCTATGTTGGCGAAACCGATGTGCGCATCGACACCAGCGCGCATGGGCAGTCGTGGGATAACGAGGTACTCAACAAGCAGCAATTCGAGGACGGTCTGCGGCGGGATGAACCTACACCTGATGAGGAACTGGACAAGTTGCCTATCTCTGTGGAGGTCAATGGCGAGTGGCAGACCTTTCCGGATGCTGCTGCCGCAGACGAAGCCCTGAACGCTGAACCGATGCCGGAAGCCGCAGGAAATTTTCACATCACGGATGATAATTTGGGTGTCGGAGGCCCCAAGCAGAAATTCGCCCGCAATATTGAAGCCATCCAGACCTTGCGCACTTTGGAGCAGGAGCATCGCGGTGCCACCGCCGAGGAGCAGCAGGTGCTTTCGCAGTATGTAGGCTGGGGCGGTCTTGCAGATGTCTTTGACCCCAACAAGGAAAACTGGTCTGCCGAGTACACCCAACTGAAAGGGTTGCTCACCGAAGAGGAGTATGCCGCCGCCCGCGCTTCCACTCTGAATGCCCACTATACCTCTCCGGTGGTAATTCGCGCCATCTATGATGCTGTGGAAAAGATGGGCTTCCAGTCTGGAAATATCTTGGAGCCTTCCTTGGGTATTGGCAACTTTTTCGGTATGCTGCCCTCTGGCATGGCTGACAGCCGTCTGTATGGTGTGGAACTGGATTCCATCACCGGACGCATCGCCCAAAAACTATATCCACAGGCCGACATTACGGTTGCTGGCTTTGAAACCACCGACCGCCGAGATTTTTACGACCTTGCCGTAGGTAATGTCCCTTTCGGTCAGTACAAAGTCAACGACAAGGCGTACAACAAACTGGGTTTTTCTATCCACAACTACTTTTTCGCCAAGCCTATCGACCAGATCCGACCGGGCGGCGTGATTGCTTTCGTGACCAGCCGTTTCACGATGGACAGCAAAGACAGCAGTGCCCGCAAGTACATGGCGGAACGTGCTGATTTGCTGGGAGCCATCCGCTTACCCAACAACGCTTTTAAGGCAAATGCAAGCACCGAGGTTGTTTCGGATATCCTCTTTTTGCAGAAGCGTGACCGCCCTGCAGACATCGAACCTGCATGGGTGCAGCTGGGGCAGACCGAAGATGGCTTCAATATCAATCAGTATTTTGTAGACCATCCGGAAATGGTGCTGGGAAATTTGGAACTAGAAAGCACCCAGTACGGCCATGACCTGACCGTTGCACCAATCGAAGATGCAAACCTTGCAGACCAGCTTACCGAAGCGGTGCAGCACATCGAGGGCCAGTACACTGCGGTGGAGATTGCCGCTCCGGACGTTGCCGATGCGGAAGTGCAGCGCAAAACTCTGCCCGCAGACCCTACCGTGAAGAATTTCAGCTATACTGTGGTGGATGGTGAAATCTACTACCGCGAGAACTCCATCATGACACAGATTGAACTGTCCGACAACGCCAAAGGCCGTGTGGCTGGCATGGTGGAACTGCGGCAGATCGTCAACGAGTTGATCGACCAGCAGTTGAATGACTTCCCGGACGAGGATATCAAGGCATCGCAGGCAAAGCTGAATTACGCCTATGATGCGTTTACTGCAAAATACGGTCTGATCAACGACAAGAAAAATGCCCGCCTGTTCGATAATGACAGCTCCTATTATCTGCTCTGCTCGCTGGAGAATCTGGACGAGAATAAAAATCTCAAATCTAAGGCAGATATGTTCACCAAGCGGACGATTCGCCCAGAACGTATTGTCACCAGCGTGGATACCCCCAGCGAAGCACTGGCGGTATCCATTGGCGAGCATGGCAAGGTTGACCTGCCCTACATGGCCGACCTGCTGGGTACTCCCGGCAACTACGAGCGCATCACCACTGAACTCTCCGGCGTGATCTTCAAAGAGCCTGCCGCTGATGCAGACGACCCGGAAGCTGGTTGGCAGACTGCGGACGAATACCTTTCCGGCAATGTGCGCGATAAGCTTCGCATGGCACAGCTTGCTGCAGAAAGCCACCCGGAGTTCAGGGTCAATGTTGAAGCTCTGGAAAAAGCCCAGCCCAAAGATCTGGAAGCCTCTGAAATTGATGTGCGTTTGGGTGCCACATGGCTTGACCCCTCCATCGTGCAGCAGTTCATGATGGAAACTTTTCAGCCACCCTATCGCATCCGCTACAACAACGCCATCATCGTCCGTTACTCTCCTTATACTTCCGAATGGCGGATCAGCAATAAATCTGCTACTGGCTACGGTGACATAATGGCCACCGAAACCTACGGCACCCGCCGGGCCAATGCCTATAAAATCTTGGAGGACACACTGAACTTGCGCGACAGCCGCGTCTATGATACCATCGAGGAGGATGGCAAGGAAAAACGTGTGCTGAACCAGAACGAAACCACTCTCGCCCAGCAGAAACAGCAGGCCATCAAGGACGCTTTTGCTGGATGGGTCTGGAAAGACCCGCAGCGGCGCACTCTGCTGGTGAAAAAGTACAATGAGCTTTTTAACAGCACCCGGCCCCGCGAGTATGACGGTTCCCACATTCATTTCGTGGGCATGAACCCGGAGATCAGTCTGCGGGAACACCAGCGCAATGCCATTGCTCACGTTTTGTACGGCCACAACACTCTGCTGGCACACGAAGTTGGTGCCGGCAAGACTTTTGAAATGGCCGCTGCTGCGATGGAATCCAAACGCCTGGGTTTGTGCCAGAAAAGTCTTTTTGTTGTGCCCAACCACTTGACGGAACAATGGGCCTCGGAGTTTCTGCATCTCTATCCCAATGCAAAGCTGCTGGTCACCAGCAGGAAAGATTTTGAACCCGGCAACCGCAAGACTTTTTGCAGCCGCATCGCAACCGGCGACTATGATGCAATCATTATCGGTCACTCCCAGTTTGAGAAAATTCCATTGTCTGCAGAGCGGCAGGAACGTCTGATTCAGGAACAAATGGATGAAATCGAGGAAGCCATCGAGGAAGCAAAAGAGCAGGCCGGTGAGCATTTCACCGTAAAGCAGCTGGAAAAACTGCGCAAGACCCTGAAACAAAAATTGGAGAAGCTGCAGGCCGCCGAGCGCAAAGATGACGTGGTCACGTTTGAGCAATTGGGCGTAGACAGACTGTTTGTAGATGAGAGCCAAGCGTTCAAAAATCTCTACTTATACACAAAAATGCGTAATGTCGCTGGTTTGAGTACGAGCGAGGCTCAGAAGTCCAGCGATATGTTTGGTAAATGCCGCTACCTCGATGAAATCACCGGAGGCCGTGGCGTGATTTTTGCAACAGGTACACCCCTGAGCAACAGCATGACCGAGATGTACACCCTCATGCGCTATCTCCAGTACAACACCTTGCAACAGAAAGGATTGACCCATTTTGATGCGTGGGCTTCTACTTTTGGTGAAACTACTACTGCCATCGAACTTGCGCCCGAAGGCACCGGATACCGTGCACGCACTCGTTTTGCGAAGTTCTTCAACTTACCTGAACTGATGGCGATGTTCAAAGAAGCGGCGGATATCAAGACCAGCGATCAGCTTCATCTCCCGGTGCCTGATGCAAAATTTGAGACGGTGGTGGTCAAACCTTCGGAAATCCAACAGGACATGGTGCAGGCGTTGAGCGAACGTGCAGCCGAAGTCCACAGCGGTTCTGTTGACCCCTCTGTGGATAATATGTTGAAAATCACGTCGGATGGCCGCAAAATCGGTCTTGACCAGCGGTTGATGAATTCCGCTCTGCCCGATGACCCCAACAGCAAGTTAAACGCCTGCGTCAACAACGTCCTGCGCATCTGGAACGACACCAAGGAGCAGAAGCTGACCCAGTTGATTTTCTGCGATATGTCTACTCCCAAGGGGGACGGTTCGTTCAACGTCTATGATGATATTCGCACCAAGCTGCTCAACGCCGGTGTGCCCGAACAGGAGATCGAGTTCATCCACAACGCAGATACGGAGAACAAGAAAGCCGAACTTTTCTCCAAGGTCCGCAGCGGACAGGTGCGTGTGCTGCTGGGCAGCACTGCCAAAATGGGAGCAGGGACCAACGTCCAGACGCTGCTCGTAGCGGTGCATCATCTGGATGTAGGCTGGCGTCCGTCTGATATGACCCAGCGCAACGGCAGAATCATCCGCCAAGGCAACCAAAACAAACAAGTCTACGTCTATCTTCGGCTGCGGCATCTACACTGCTTACCGTCAGACTTGGAACCAGTTCTTCATCCTGCTGGTGGCCGAGTTCATCTGCTTCATCCTCTTTTTCGGTGCAACTGCCATCACCGAGGGCATCGGGCGTTTCAGTGAGTGGCTTGCAGAACTGTGAGGGATGCTATGAGCAAACAGAGGATAGAGGATTGTTATTTTGAACACAACAGCACGATTTTTTCTGAGATGCTGGGTGAGGATGAAGAGTATCTGCGACTGAAAAAAGCCAAAAGAGCAGCTGAGGAAGCCTTGCAGAGCGTTATCAGCAAAGAAGCGTGGAATCAATATCTCGCCTTAGATGAAATCTGCAATGAGTTGGAATGCGCCAGATACAAGGCAATGTATCTGGCGGGTGCTGCCGATTACGAAAAAATATCCAAATAATCTCAATGCCGCCTCCGGGCGGCATTTTTTCTTTGCAATAGGGGGTGATGATGCTGGCAGCAACACGGCTGATTGCGCTGCACAAAAACAAGGGCATGACCGTTGCGGCCTGCCTGAAAAATCGCACGGACTATATTGAAAACCCAGACAAGACCGAGCAGGGGCAGTATGTCAGCAGCTATGCTTGTAGCGCCCTGACAGCAGATGAAGAATTTATGCTTACCAAGCGGCAGTACGATTTCGTAAACGGACGCAGGCAAAAAAGCGATGTCATTGCTTATCAGATACGGCAGTCCTTTCGTCCGGGAGAAATCACTGCAGAGGAGGCTAACAAAGTAGGCTACGAACTGGCCATGCGTTTTACCAAGGGCAAGCACGCCTTTGTGGTGGCAACGCACACGGACCGGCAGCACATCCACAACCATGTGATCTTCAACTCTACGGCACTGGATGGCACCAAAAAGTTCCGGGATTTTTTCTTTTCAGCGTTGGCAGTGCAGCGGTTGAGTGACCTGATTTGCTTAGAGCACCAGTTGTCCGTCATTGAAAAGAAGCCCTACCGGGAGCGGCAGAAGCGTGTTCTCTATCCTCCAAAGGAGAGCAACCGTGACCGTCTGTGCGGAATCATTGACACCATCCTTGCAGAAAAGCCGGGGGACTACGAAGCATTTTTGCAAAAGCTGGAGCAGCAGGGCTACGAGGTGAAGCGTGGCAAGCATACAGCGGTGAAGGGCAAGGGGCAGAAACGCTTTATTCGGTTCCGAACGCTGGGCACCGGGTACAGTGAGGATGAAATCAAGGCGGTGCTGGAGGGAAAGGCGAAGCACCAGCCGTACCAGAAAAAGCAGGCCAAAGAGCAGTCCTTCCAGTTGCTGGTGGATATTCAGGGGAAAATGGCAGAGGGCAAAAGTGTCGGCTACAAAAGGTGGGCGACCAAGTTCAACCTGAAAGAAATGTCCAAGACGCTGCTATTTTTACAGGAGCAGAAAATCGGCAGTGCCGAGGAACTGCGGGAACGTGCAGCGGCGGCAACGGAACGCTATCATGCCATGGGCGATTCCATCAAGGCAGCAGAAGCAAGGCTGACAGAGATTGCCGTGTTGAAAACCCACATCATCAACTATGCCAAGACCCGCCCGGTCTATGATGCCTACCGCAAGTCGGGGTACAGTAAAAAGTTTTTGGAAGCCCATCGGGAGGAGATTACTCTGCACAAGGCGGCGAAAGCTGCCTTTGACGAAGCCGGGCTGCAGAAGCTGCCGAAGGTCAAGGAGTTGGATGCGGAGTTTGCAGAGCTACTGACCAAGAAGAAAGCCGCTTACCCGGACTACCGCAAGGCACGGAACGAGATGCAAGAACTGGTTCGGGCACAGAAAAACGTGGAACGATTTTTTGCGGGAGAAAAGGACACCATCGAAAAAGCGCAGACCCGATAAACGAATACCGCCGAGGACTCTTCCCATTTTGGGGAGATGTCCTCGGCGCCTTTTTTAGTTTATATAGCAGCGGTCCTGTTTTATAAGCCAATCTTCACACAGCCGTTGCGCTTCATCCTTTGTGCAGCAGGTGCAGTTGAAAAGTTTGCCACGGATGGAACAGTAAGTGTAGTGTACCTTCGGGACTCCATTAGCATCTCGAAAATCAACGCAACGTTCCTCACCGGGTAGCAGATAGATCGTATCCACGTTCAGCAGCTCCTTTTACCTTCGTTCATGTGCCAAGGGGCACAACATTTGCTATTGTACCATGTACCGTCCCAAAAGACCATTGCTTTTTTGACCAAAGATACGCGCAAAAATTTTCCATATTGAAATCACCTGACTGGCGTTGAATAAACACAAATGGATTGTGTATAACAAAAATTGCGACAGGTATGCTATTGGTGTGTAACAAACACAATTAGAATGTGAGGTCGCTATGAATACGCTTTTGGGTCAACGAATACGAGAGCAGCGCAAAGAAAAAGGATGGACAATCGAGCAGTTTGCAGAACGGGTCGAGTTGTCAGCAAATTATGTTGGAGACTTAGAGCGCGGAGTAAAAATCCCTAAACTGGAAACCTTTATCCGAATCGTCGAGGTGCTGGACGTATCTGCCGATGTGCTGATCCGGGATTCGGTTGCATCTGCTTCCCATGTGGCAGATGATGAACTGAGCAGAAAGCTGAGCCGACTTACGCCGGGGCAGAAGAAAGCTGCCATTGACATCCTGAACGCATACACTGACAACATTCCTTATATCACAAAACGATAAGCCTTTGCCATCGGAGCGCCAGCGAATAACGCTGACGCTCTTTCTTTTTGCCCTCAAATAGTTTATAATCAACACTGTAAGCGTGTATATAACGCTAATGGCAAGTATTTGAGGTGAACGACATGACGATGCTACCCAATATCGAAGAAGCAATGGAAGATGCCCGGAATGGAAAGTTGAGCCCGTATTGGCAGAATAATCTAAAACGTGAATGCCTGCATGGAGAGCTATCGGCTGAAGAACGGCTGGCTCTTTCGGAACTGAATTGCATTTTGTCCGAGACTCCACAATGGAGCAGCGAAGAAGAACTGTGCCATGACATGGAGAATATCGGCGGCAGGGTTCGCTTCTGCCGCTTTTGGAATGAGCACTATTCCATGGTGCAGTTGACGGAAGATCGCAACGGAAAATACTCCACAGCCTACGTTCTGGATACAGAAACCACCCCGGATGTGCGTAAGGCGGCAGCATTGCAGGCACAGAAAGAACTTGCGGACTGTATGCAGGCGTGGGGCGTTTCTCTTCTGGAAACGCCAGTTCCTGAACAGATGAAGTACGATTCTCTTGCAGAAGCCGCTTCTCACCTCATGCAAGTTTTGAACGACCCAGAGCACATCACCGGGTAAAAAGCGTCCCGAAGGGATGCGCAGCCTGCATTGGAAAATGCAGATTAAAGGGGCTTGGGGAATTCCCCAACAAGCGTTTTGCAACGCAAAATAAGCAGATGTATATACGTCTGCACTGCTTGCTGGTACAATGTCATCGATGAAACAAAAATAGTTTCATCAAGGACGGTTATATGGTTGTGCCGATTTCCAAAACATAGTAATATTGAAGTACTAACTGGGGCTGAAAGTGGCAAAACTGCTTGCTTGGTTTCCATTCAGGAATTACTAACAGCGTAGACCGTCCGTTCGCTTCGTATATCGTCAGCGTCACAATTGACACCAATTTATCATTCTTCACGAAGTATGTGCTAAAATCTCTTGACAGCATCTCACAAAATATGTTATCTTTTGTAAACATCCTTGAAAAGATATGACCTTTTCTGGGAACCGAACACAAACCGATTTTTCTCTGGAGGAAAGACCCATGAAACAGGAGATCATCCGCAAACTGAGCGCTGCCGTGGCCATGAGCCTCGTTGTTGGCGTCTCTCTGGCCGCCTGCGGCGGCGGCAGCAGCTCCACCGCCGCTGGTGTGACCAAGACCGGCTCTGCCGAAGGCTTTGGCGGTGCTGTCACCGCCACCCTGACCGTGGATGCCAACGGCACCGTTACCGACTGCAAGCTGGAAGGTGCACAGGAGACCGAGAGCATCGGCGGCGCTGCACTGGAAGAGCTGTCCAAGCAGGTCGTAGCCGCCAACGGCCCCGCTATCGACGGCGTTGCCGGTGCCACGGTGACCACCAAGGCCGTCCGGAAGGCCGTTGCCGCCGCACTGGGTGTGGAGCTGGCCGAAGAAGCCCCCGCCGACTCTGCTGCCGCAGCCCCCGCTGAGCCCGCCGCCATCGTCCCGGTGGAAGGCGGCATCCAGATCGGTCAGGCCTATGCTGCCGCCCACGGCACCAAGTGCTTCACCGAAGCGGTGGCTGTGGTGAAGGATGACGTCATCCTCGCCGCCTACCTCGACGATTTTCAGTTCACCAGCACCGATGCAGGCGTGACCGCCGTGCCCAACTCCGACTCCGACTTTGCCGCAGGCTACGCCGAGGGCAAGGTGCTGATGTCCAAGCGGGCCAACGCCGATTATTACAGCAAGATGATGGCTGAAAAGGGCGGCTCCACGGTCGCTCTGGATGCAAACTTCGACGCCATCCAGAACTTTGCCGTCGGCAAGACCATCTCCGAGCTGGAGGATGTAGCCGCCAAGGGTGCCGAGGCTGTGGACGCCGTCTCCGGCGCAACGCTGGTGGATACCGCCGGTTATCTCTCTGCCATCGTGGATGCCGCCAAAAACGCCCAGACCACGCAGGCCGTGGAGTTCAACGGCAGCTCCGAGGACCTGAAGCTGAATGTGGTCTATGGGGCCGCACACGGCACCAAGTGCTTCACCTCCGGCGCTGTCGCCACCGCCGGGGACACCATCGTGCTGAGCTACATTGACGAGTTCCAGTTTGCCGGTTCGGACGCCGGGGTCGTCGGTGTGCCCAACTCCGATTCTGACTTCGGCGCAGGCTACGCCGAGGGCAAGGTGCTGATGTCCAAGCGGGTCAACGCCGATTACTACAGCAAGATGATGGCCGAAAAGGCTGGTTCCACCGTTTCGCTGGATGCCAACTACGACGCCATCCAGAACCACGTGAACGGCATGAGCATTTCCGACGCCGAGGCTCTGAGCAAAGATGAAAAGGCTGTGGACGCCGTTTCCGGTGCCACGCTGGTGGATACTGCCGGCTACGTTGGTGTGCTGGTGGATGCCGCAAAGTAAGGCAAGAAAAATAA
>ENA-UEYG01002767-UEYG01002767.1-human-gut-metagenome-genome-assembly--contig:-NODE-2767-length-10664-cov-6.974308_pt1 | contig 10664 bp, 9 predicted proteins | sample MGYA00242933_ERZ507934 | MGnify/ENA primary metagenome ERZ507934 (study PRJEB26167, sample SAMN06115527) | human gut metagenome | host: Homo sapiens | place: China:Zejiang | collected 2015-11-10... | reverse complement strand
TCTGCCACCTGCAACCAAACGCGTGTAATACACTAGTTGACAAACAGTTGTAGCGTTGCAGATACTGTTGCAGATACTGTTGCAGATAGGTTGCAGATAAAGTATCTGCAACACAGTATAAGCCTTGCATAAGCCAATTCTCCAGGAGGGCAAAAGTTTATTGTATACATTAACTTCCCGTTTCCAGGCGGGGAACTGTCGTTTCCGGCATTAGAAATTACAGTTTCCACGGCAGGAAACGAGAGTTTCTAAGGCGGGACACTACAGTTTCTACGTAAGGATACTGTCGTTTCCCCGTAGAGACACCACAAATTCTCCATAGAGTCACCCCAATTATCCCATAGCTTTGCATAAAGGAATCAAGGCTTTTTCTTTGATTATATAACGTGTGGCAGATACTTTATCTGCAACCTATCTGCCGCAGGTATCTGCCACGTTCCAACTATTTATCAATTAGCGCATTACACGCTTTTCGTTGCAGGTGGCAGATGTTTTTATGTTTTTCAACTTTATAGTAGGAAAAAATTTCATTCATTTCCGTACCTTTATGAGTCTTTTTATCCATAAATAATATCCAGTCAGTGGTAGTGCAGCCCCCAATAAGGCAGCAATAAAGGTAAGTATGCGAGTAAACATTCCTCCCCAGTTACCAACATGCACAGAATAAATCCAACCACGAATCTTTCCCGACTTGTCTTGATGTTGATAAAGACTTGTTTCTGTAAATTCACCATTATCCGTATTGAAAGAATAACGGTCAGATGCCCGCTGATTCCCGAAACGGTTGAAAGACACGCTTGCCGTACCAGAAGAAATACTGATTTGCTTATACTCCGGATTCTGACGTCTTAGTTTATCATAAATCTCCTGCCAATAAACGAAGGGTGAAGTTACCGAGTACATATCACTGTGATTGTTTTCCGGACGTCCGCCTCTTTCACCCTTTCGAACCTCATTTCCTTCTCTTTTCTTTTCCCGATGGGCTGCCAGTTTGGTATCCCTCTTTTGAGCATCACTTTTCTGTTCATGTCCTTGGGCGGCACGTTGCTGTACTTCTACCCCGAAGACCTTATAGAAAGCCGTCCGATACCACGGAAAAGACCAGGTCAATCCCGTCAGTGCCATAGCCAGTAGAAAGATCAGAGCATACATTCCACCTGCCACATGCAAGTCATACCAAAACCTTCTCCAACCTTTTGTTGCTGTTATTTTCAGGCTATTCTTCAATGCTTTACGTGTACGCGGCCACCAAATGACAATTCCCGAAATCAGTACAAAAACAAGTAAAAGCGTACTGACACCTACAATCATTTTGCCCCAAAAGATTCCTTCATTTCCCGGATTCATACTATCCAGAAGCCAGCGATGCATTCGGAACATAAACATAAAAAAGCCGCTACGTTCGCTTTTTCCTTTTACTTCGCCCGTATACTGGTCTACATACAAAGATGCACGACGTGGTTTGGAAAGACTAACCTGATACGCACGTCCGGGATCAGAAGATATGCTGACACCGGTCACCGATACACTGTCAGGCAATGTCGTCGCCACTTTTTCAAGCAACTTATCCATAGGAAGAGGAGACTCCTTTACCGTTTCCACGTAGTAAAGATCGCGTCGAAACCACTCATTCGCCTCATTTTCAAATACCAGCATGGCACCGGAGAAGCAGACAAGAGTTATTATCAGTCCGAAAGGGACGGAAAGCCACAAATGTATCTTTCTGAATATTTTTTTCATGTTTTCAATCCTATTTCTTGAAAAAGCCTGCAAAGCTTTCCGCTCGGCAGGCTTTTATCTACAAAAGATTCTCTATTTAACCGACTGTATTATTTTGAAAGATATTCCATCTTACCTATCGTAGTGATAGCGTCAGCCTCTACCGTTAAACCTTTTCCTGCCTGCAATTTTGCCTGAATGTCCACCAGCAGATTGACCTTCTGCGTCTCTGCCTGTGTAACTATTTTCTTTCGTGGGGTATGCGCTTTCTTCCCGGAGAGAACCGCCTGCAAATCATCTAATCCATATCCTTCGCCCAGGCTGTCCATTCGGGCGGCTTTCTCCCAACCGGGGAGCTTCAGGCGATACGATTTCCCGCGCTTTGATACCTCACAGCCGGACTCTTGCAGCAGCCTCAGCAGCTCCTCAAAATTAGCAGGACTTTGTGATAATGCGTTGTCAATCGCTACACGCAGCAGCTCTCGGTGAGAGGGCTTTGCCTGATCGCCCAGCCATTTGTTATAGCTCTTTCCGTGAGGTTTCGGATTCTCCACAATGGACAGTCCGTTTTCGATGCAGATGGTGTCACTTAACTGTCGGACTGCCTTGGTGCTGCCCCAAAAGTTTCGGAATTTCCGGTCATATTCTAAGCTGACCGATGACCAGATAATGTGATTATGAATGTGCGATTTGTCTATATGAGTGCAGACCACAAAGGCATGATTGCCCTTGGTAAAACGCTTGGCAAATTCCACACCCAGCCGGTTCGCTTCTTCCGGAGTGATCTCACCGGGGCGGAACGACTGGCGCACATGATAGGCGATCACATCATCCGCGCCGCGCACTCGTCCGGTAGCGGCAATGTACTGCCGCTTTGCCAGAAGGAACTCCGCATCCACAGTCCGGCTGTCACACGCATAGCCGGTAATGAGTCTGCCGTCATCTGTTTTCTTTGGGTTGGCCACATAGTCGATGATGTCACTGATCGCCCGACTTTCTGTGCGGCCCTTGCCGACATGAAGCGGCATGATTCTCGTGGTTGCCATAGGTCAGACCTCCTTCCCGAAAAGAAAACGGCCTGCCATAGCAGACCGCTTTCACTATTCTATAAAACTTTCTTCATCGAAAAAATTGAACTCATCATCTTCTAAGTGTCTTGGTGGAAATCTCATTTCATATTGCTCTTGCGCCAATGCACGGACATCAGGCCGCCTATCCTTTAGTCGATTTTTCAGCCAGGACAACTGCTCTTTCGATAGCCTCCATGGAAGATTCAAAAGACGATTCAGTGTCATCAGTTCAGCCTGCGTTTCTGCTGGTAGCGAAGCACAGGATTTACAAATGTGGGATGCATGACCTTTGCCTGAAAATTTTTCGTTGGCTTTGTATTCACCACAAACTTTACAATAGTGTCCATGCTTTTTCATAAGCTGATGCCCTTCTCGCAAAGAACATATAACCTGCGAATTGCTTTCATAATCACATCCCATTCCAAATCAGAAGCATAAGAAAACTTTTTACGGTATGCCTCCCAAAGTTTTTGCATAACCGAATCATTTTCCACTTCGTCAAAAACTTCTTCAGCCTGGTTAAGATACTTCTCCGATCCCCGTTTATGAGCAGTTGCCAGAAGCGCATCATGTAAAATTTTCGGGTTCAGCGTGGTTCCATGCAGCTGTTCTAAAATGTAAATATCGTAGAAATCTCTCATGCGGGTATTGGTTGTGGTTCTGGTAATAATGGTTTCCAGTTTTTCTGCCAGCACAGTTTCTAAATTATAAGCCCAAATATCAATGGAGCGATCTTCCAGCATAAGTTTGAATGAATACCGAACCTCTCTTGGAGTGATTGCATCTCCCGTAGAAATATCAATTTTCAAAGGGGTCACTACACCATCGAATGTTGTACTCATGCTGACACGAATCCCCGGATACTCTGCTTCATCCATAATCTCCGAAATACTTTTCAGCTGAAATTTAACACCATCATCAATCGGAACAGTTACGATTGATGAAATTAGATTCTCAATATCCTCCACATTAACATTAGCTCCTTTTATGGTTGCATCCAAATCCATCGTAGAGCGGGCATCCAATCCAACCATAGCCGCTACCAACATACCACCCTTTAAGATAAACTTATCACGATACTCAGAAAGAGAAATACGCTCCAAAAAACGCTCCATCATGTAGTTCCTCATTAAAATCTGAGCATCTGCGGATTTTTCTCTGGAAAGGTTTCGTATTAAATCTTTAAGCTGCCTTGCTGTTTTTATCATAAAAGTACCTCCAAATACTGTCGTAAAATTTTTTCCACCTTGAACATCCCGGCATATTGCATTAAAGCTCGCAGGTTCTTATCTTTTCTACGGGCATACGCTTTCAGTGCTCCCTGAAAGGTCTGAATTTCAATTCTGCTACGGCTTCTGAGCAAATCACAGATCGTTCGCTCCATATCATAAACCGGCACAGTATGCCCGAACGGAGTTTTCGCTGTTGTAAGTCCTACATCATGTAAGTCTGCTTTAATCGTAAAAACTTGAATGCCTTCTGCTTTCATTTTGCTTGGATTGCATCCAGTTTTGACCGTAACTGTATATTCTATTGGTTCACGGTCTGTCAGATCGTGAAAAAATAAAGCTGTTTCATGTGAAAATACTGCTTGTTCAAATCGCAAATGAAGCAGATACATGGCATCCACCCAGGAATCTTTGGACAGATAAATCCCATGTGCGACTCTATCCAAATCTCGTGAACGCACATAATCATAAAATACCGGCTTTGAAATTCCAGAAGATACGACCTGCGATGTTCGCAGCATTCCTTCTTGTTCTGTTAGCATCTGATCCAGCTGTTCAAATTGTCCCATCATATCACTTCCTTTCGCACTAATATTATACGCGATATTAGTTCAAAAGTAAAGTCGTGGATATATAGTTTCTCTTTCCAAATTTAACAGACGGTGTTTGGCATTTTGTGGCTTTGCGTATTTTTTATCCATAAACCCAATCCTGAATGGCAAATTTCAAACTCTGCACCTTACCCATCAGCCAGATTGCAGCCAGCGGCAGTCCCATAGGGCTAATCAAAAATGCCATAACCAGCAAAATCACACCATTCTGCGGGGAATAGGTAATAAGCACAGCCACGCCAAGCAGAGCAATTACAGTGCTGAGCAGACCAAGCACCAGACCGGATATGTAGATCAGCCCCGTGCAGAGCCAGACAAAAAGCGTCAGCACCAAAATGACCGGTGCAGTTATAATCATCAAAAGCCCTTTCAAAATCTTCATGTCATTTCCTCCTTGCAGCGTTCTTGGTATCTTTTCTAATCATATTATCCGGCATGGGCAGGCAAAAGACAAGGATACCGATAAAAAGAAAAAGCGGAGAGAGGAGCAGCGAAGTAATGCCGTTCCTCCCTCCGCAAATGGAGTATCTATCCCTGTTATAAAAGTTTGGAAAGCTGGGTAAGGATTTCCTCTACGCCCTCCCATAACTGTTCCTGCCGCTGGGATATATCCTCCAAGTCAGCATCATAAACCCGCCCAGTCTCATGCACTTTACGGGTCAGCTGGTTTAAGTTGTTGCTGCTTCGGCGCATCAGGGAAACAAGCTCCTTCAGCTCCGGCAGCTCCAGCTTGACTACATACCCATCCAGCGCCATTTTTCTTAGATAGGCTTCACGGTTGGAGGTTCCAAACTGAGACATTTTTTGCTCAATCACAGCAAGCTCCTCCGCTGAAACTCTAAAGTTTAATTGCATATCCCGCTTACGCTTTGCCATAGTTATCGCTCCGGCTCCCGTTTCTTCGGGGCGGCAGGCTTATGGGCAGGCAGCTCCTGTTTGAGCTTATCCCGTACTGAGGGGCGGGACGGTTGCAGTTTTTCTCCCTGAGTACGGCTGCGCTGCTGTTCTTCTCGCACCAGATCAATAAAGCCATCCAGCACAGCAGGGTGGCTGTTCAGGACATAACCACAACGGACGGTTTCGGGGTTCTCGTTGGGAATGGTCTTAGCCCATTCCTTATTGCGTCGGGAGTAGCGTCCATCCCAGTCCTGAAGCTGGACGGTGTTGGCCAGAACCAAAGCCACACGCTCCATGCCATAGGTCTCGATCACACCCTTTGCCGCATCGTGACTGAGATACATTCCGTCGAAGTGTTCCCGCACCGCCGCTTCAATGGACTCCTTGCATTGGAGATTTACATTGTTGGAAGCTCGGTACTGCTCCAGCTCCCCATGTTCTCTCGCATAGGCGGCAGAGTGGGGATAGACCGGTGTTGTTCGCAGTTCCTCTTTGGTTCTGCACACATCATCGGCACGGTTCTCAATGCTGTCCCGGATCACATCCATGTGGCCGGTCTCCAGCTTTTCAAAATAGCGGTACACATCTTCCAGCGGCGAAGGAGATTCCAAAAGCGCCTCTGCCTGGGCATCGGTCAGCTCCAGTTCCTCCATCGCCATCACGATGTCCTCACGGACCGTGTACTCATAGGTGTGGTGCAGGATTTCTTCCGGGGGCTGGCTTTTCAGCCAGTCCCTGTATTTGTCCTGCTCGGCAGCCATCTTTTCATAAAGGGCTGTATTCAGATCGTTGGTATTCATGTTATCGCACCTCCTCATGTTGTTTTGGTTTCTTGTCTGTACTGCGGGGCGGCACCGGGCGTTTCAGATGATCCAGCACCGAAGGCCGTGTGCTTTTGGCAACAACAGCTTCAGCGTGTGCCGGCCCCTTTCCGTCGATGTTGAGCAGGGTATCCAGCTCCACCAGACGGGCGTTTTTGCTTCTCAGTTCTTCTTCATAAAGGAATGGCTTTCCGACTTCCTCCTTTGCGGCAGCCTGCTGCTGATAGAGGTTATCCAGCTGGGCCTTTGCCGCCTCCAGACGCTGTGGCATCTGGGCGAGGGCATTGTCGATGCGGGTAAGATTTCCGCGAGGGTCTGTACCAAGGGTTGCTCTGTGGGTCATCTGGCCTTTCAACAGGAGCGTATATTCCTGTTTCCAAGCGGAAAATTCCACGGACATGGCATAGCCCCGGTAGCTGCCGATCTGTACCGGATCGGAGGTTTTGACCTCCTTGCAGGCATCCAAAAGGGCTGCACCGGCGTTCTCCTTATCGGTCAGCAGGTCTCCCCGGATCTCCATACCGGCAAAGCCGTCCTCCGGGTGCGGGTGAGCTGCCAAAACCTCCAGGTCAGATTCAAAGCCCTTGATAAAGCCCTTGTGCTTTTCAATCTCCTCCGGGAAGTATTTGAGCAGCTGGTCCTCCAGACGATACTGCTTGCTCTGGTGGTCGGCTTTCATCAGCTTCAGGCGGGATACCTCCACATCCAAATCCATACGCTCTTTGATACGGGGGTCTCCGGCGCACAGAGCCTTGATCTCGGCAAAGGAAAGCGCCGTTTCATCCACATCATCACAGCTTCGCACCGGCGATTTGGAGGACATGATCTGGCTGATGAATTTCTGCTTATTCTCCACCGTCTGCCAGAGGTATGCGTCAAAGGTTCCTTCGGTCACATAGCGGTACACATGGACAAGAGGATTCTTGTTACCCTGACGCTCGATACGACCCTTGCGCTGGGCAAGGTCTCCCGGTCTCCACGGACAGTCCAGGTCATGAAGTGCCACCAGACGGTCCTGCACATTGGTGCCTGCGCCCATCTTAGCGGTGCTGCCCAAAAGGACACGCACCTGACCGGTACGGACTTTAGAGAACAGCTCCTTTTTCCGCACTTCGGTGTTGGCTTCATGGATAAAAGCGATCTGGTCGGCAGGCATTCCCTGAGCAATAAGTTTCTGACGAATATCGTCATATACCGTAAAGACCGGTTCCTGCTCCGGCAGAGGCACAGTGCCTTCCAATGCGTGAAGCAGTGGATTATCCAGCGTTTTCGCCGCCTTGCTTGCAGGAGCTTTTGCCTGTGGTGTAGAAATGTCGCAGAACACCAGCTGGGTCAGCTTGTCAGCTTTGCCGTCCCGCCAGATCTGCATGATGTTGTCCACGCACTGATTGACCTTTGTGCCAGGTTCATCCGGCAGCATCTGGTTGACGATCCTCTGGTCAAGCCCCAACTTACGGCCATCCGAGGTAATCTTGAGCATATTGTCCTGGGACGGGTCAACGGTTCCGCTGTGTACCAGCGATGCGCGCTCCGAAAGGGCCTTGACCATTTCCTGCTGATGTTCGGTGGGCTGCGCCACGATGTTGTGGTATTCCACCTCCGGGGTGGGCAGGTTCAGTTGGTCGGCAGTCTTGATGTCCGCCACTTCTTTGAACAGGTTCATCAGCTCTGGCAGGTTAAAGAACTTGGAAAACCTTGTTCTTGCCCGGTAGCCGGTTCCCTCCGGTGCCAGCTCCAATGCTGTGACGGTCTCCCCAAATCGGGAAGCCCAGCAGTCGAAGTGGGTCATGTTCAGTTCTTGCAGGCGTTCATACTGAAGGTAACGCTGCATGGTGTAAAGCTCGGTCATGGAGTTGCTGACCGGTGTGCCGGTGGCAAAAATCACGCCACGGTTTCCGGTAATCTCATCCATATAGCGGCACTTGGCAAACATATCGGAGGATTTCTGCGCGTCCGATGTGGATAAGCCTGCCACATTCCGCATTTTTGTGTATAGAAACAGGTTTTTATAGTTGTGGGCCTCGTCCACAAACAACCGGTCCACACCCAGCTGCTCAAAAGTCACCACATCGTCTTTTCGCCCCTCGGCTTGCAGCTTTTCCAGTCTGGCTTCCAGAGACTTTCTGGTACGCTCCAGCTGCTTGACGGTAAAACGCTCGCCGCCGCTGGCCTGCACCTCTGCGATGCCCTCGGTGATCTCGTCGATCTGCTCATAGAGAAGCCGTTCCTGACGCTCCCGGCTGATGGGGATACGCTCAAACTGGCTGTGTCCCATGATGATGGCGTCGTAGTCACCGGTCGCAATACGGGCGCAGAACTTCTTGCGGTTATGGGTCTCAAAGTCCTTTTTGGTTGTGACTAAGATGTTGGCAGAAGGATAGAGGCGCAGAAACTCCGATGCCCACTGCTCAGTCAGGTGGTTGGGAACCACAAAGAGAGATTTCTGGCACAAGCCCAGGCGTTTGGCTTCCATCGCAGCGGCCACCATCTCAAAGGTTTTGCCTGCGCCTACTTCGTGTGCCAGCAGGGTATTTCCGCCATACAGCACATGGGCGATGGCACTTTTCTGGTGTTCCCGCAGGGTAATGGCCGGGTTCATGCCGCCAAAAGTGATATGGCTGCCATCATACTCGCGGGGACGGGTAGAGTTCATTTCTTCGTTATACTGGCGCACCAAAGTCTGGCGGCGCTCCGGGTCTCTCCAGATCCAGTCCCTAAAGGCTTCCCGGATAGCCTGCTGTTTTTGAGCAGCCAGGGTGGTCTCCTTGGCATTCAGCACGCGGCGCTCTTTTCCATCCGCGTCCTCTATGGTGTCATAGATACGGACATCCCGCAGGTTCAGACTGTCCTCCAAAATCTTATAAGCATTGGCGCGGCTGGTTCCATAGGTAGTGTAAGCTGCCACATCGTTGTAGGATACAGAAGATTTCCCCTTGATCTGCCATTCAGCAGTGAAGGAGGAATAGTTGACCTCAATGCTGCGCTGGAGATAAAACGGGGTGTTGAAGGTCTCGTACATAAACTGCTGGATGTACTCCTTGTCAATCCAGGTAGCGCCCAGACGCACCTCGATTTCCGACGCATCCAGGTCTTTGGGCTGGGCGGCGGTAAGGGCTTCCACATTGACTGCAAAAGAAAGGTTCTGCTGTGCCGCCCTCTGTGCCTGACGCAGTTTGCGGCGTACATTGCCGGAAAGGTATTCATCAGCAGTCACATAATGGGGTGTGCCGTCTTTCTCCAACTGTCCCGGTACACGGAAGATCACGCCTTGCAGCTCTCCGGCCAGTTCTTCTTTTGTTTTTCCGGTAAGCCGACTCATATAGCTCATATCTACGCAGGCTTTTTCCGAGATGGACACCGCCAGTGCTTCGCTTGCCGTATCCACAGTAGCCACTGCCTGATGGGGCTTGATGGTCCGTTTGGTGAACATATCCGCCTTGCGCTCCAGCTTTCCGTCCTCGTCAATAACTTCCAGCGCACAGAGCAGGTAATAGGAAGAATCGTCTGCATAGGCCAGGCGGTTTGCACGGTCATTGATGAGACCGTATTTGGCAGAAAAGCTGTCATAGAGCTGGTTCAGTTCCGCCTGTTTTTGGGTAATGGTGCTGTCTGGAACCGCTGCATCCATCTGAAGGTCGATCAGTTCCTGCACACAATCACGCAGTCCCACAAGACCTTTCACGCGGGCTTCGGCGGTGGCGTTGAGATCCGGGCGCACCATGCGGCTGTTTTCCCGGTAGTACACCTGCCCGTCTACAATGGCATAGGAATAGTTCTTCACATTTGGGTCGGCAGGAATGGAGGTGTCAATGGCTTCGCCTTCGCCAAGCTCCGGCAGCTCTGCCTCCTGATAAGTGCCATGAATGTACTTCACAGCATCATGCAGCTGGTCGGAAAGCTCCAGTCCCTCGATAGGGTTCACGGTGTAATCCATACCATGAGCGGTGCTTACCGGCTCCTGTCTGCCCAGCACCATTTCCGGGTGGTCGATAAAATACCGGTTGATGGCAAACCCATCCTCCGTTTGTCCGGTCTGCGTCCACTCTGGTGCAATGTCCAGCGGACGGTCACGCTTTTGCAGGAAAATGATGTCCGAAACGACCTCTGCACCAGCGTTTTTCTTGAAAGCGTCATTGGGCAGACGGATGGCTCCCAGCAGCTCGGCACGTTGAGCAAGATAGCGGCGCACGGTGGAATCCTTGGCGTCCATCGTATAGCGGCTGGTGACAAAGGCCACCACGCCGCCGGGACGCACCTGGTCGAGTGCTTTGGCAAAAAAGTAGTTGTGGATGCTGAAATTCAGCTTGTCATAGGCTT